>Ga0265293_10001116_pt1 | contig 60299 bp, 54 predicted proteins | sample Munlanlewell138R_FD_192505 | JGI IMG/M metagenome (GOLD analysis project Ga0265293, IMG submission 192505) | Leachate microbial communities from a municipal landfill in Southern Ontario, Canada - Leachate well 138R | ecosystem: Engineered > Solid waste > Landfill > Unclassified | place: Canada...
GTTTTCTTTCATTTGAAGCTCAACATTCAAACCAACGGCACGCCACATTTCAACCAGAATCTGCGCGGTCTGGGTCTGGTTAATGTAATAGTTGTTCAGGGCGCGGTAGGGAATCGGTTCACCGTTATAACCCGCCTCCTTCAGCAGTTTTTTGGCCAATTCGGGGTTGTATTGGGGCACGCTCCAATCTTTCAGGAACATATCACCATAATATTCCCACTGCAAACCGGCTGGCACGCTGGTGCGGTTATCCCACAAGGCCTGAATAAATCATGGGCAGCACACGGCTGCCCACATTGCTTTGTTCACGCAGGGGGTCTAGCGAACCCGAATTGACAACCTGCTGGACAGCAACGGTAATGACCGGTCTGTCATCAGCCGGCTGGGCCAGCAACTGGCCAGATAGAAAGGGCGAGGAAAAGGCAAAGGCAGTGCTTATCAACAGCATGCCACGGCGGGTAATTTTCATTGAACTTCCATAAAAATGACATACAAGTAACAGAACGCATCCTGTCACCAATCAGTAGTTAATTATTTTTATTCAAAATAATTTTTTATGGAATTCTATGCAGGTATTATTTCAGGGTAATTACCAATATTGTTTTAAATTTATATTATTATTAATAAATATTTTTTAAAATTAATACCCTTGAAACATTCATAATATCTTACCCCCTGCCGGGAACCGGTTGAATATGACGTGCCTCTTTGCGTTTTTGCAACCACTCCATCAGGATTTTAAGAACCAGTGTTATCAAGGCCATCAGGGCCAGCACGCTGGCCGCCGTAAACGCGGCAGCCACCTTGTAATCGTTGTTCAGCTGGTCAACCAGCAAGGGCAGGGTCAAGGTCTGGTTCATGATGGTTCCGGACACCACCGCCACTGCACCGTATTCACCCACTGCACGCGCATTGCTTAAGACGGCCCCATACAGCAAACCCCATTTGATATTGGGCAACGTGACCTTGGTAAAGATTTGCCAGCCATTGGCACCCAGCGTTAAGGCGGTTACTTCTTCATCCAGCCCCTGGGCCCTGATAAGCGGAATTAAAATACGGGCCACATAGGGTGAAGTCACAAACAGGGTTACCGAGATAATGGCAGGCCAGGCAAACACCACCTGAATATCGTTGGCCGACAGCCATTGTCCCAAGGCACTTTCCCTGCCAAACAGAATCAGGTAACAGAAACCGGCCACCACGGGCGAAGTGGCATAAGGAATGTTTACCAGTGCCTGCAAGAGTTTTTTGCCCTTGAATTCATAGTGGGTAATGCACCAGGCCAGCATAATGCCAAACAGAATATTAACAGGCACCGCCACCACCGCTGCCAGCACGGTCAGGCCAATGGCATGCAACATATAATCTTCGGTCAGATTGCTCCACATGGCGGCCAGGCCGTCACCCAAGGCCATCGTAAAAATCAATGCCAACGGCAAAACCAGCAATACAATGGCAAAGACAACACCCAAGCCAATCAACAACCATTGCCCAACAGAATCCGGTTTTTGTCCACTCATTTTATCTTCTACTTGTCTTCATATTTATCAAGGAAATTGCTTTGCCACCATTGCAAAACAAACAGCAATAGCAGGGATGCAATCAGTACTACAGAGGCAATGGCCGCCGCCGCCTGATAATTGAACTCCTGCAAACGTACAAACAGCATTAATGACGTTACTTCGGTTTCAAAAGGAATATTGCCCGCAATCATGATGACGGCACCGAACTCACCCAGACTGCGAATAAAAGCCTGTGAAGCACCCGCAATCAGGGCAGGACGCACCGCCGGAAACAGCACCCGCGAAAAGGTCTGCCATTTGTTTGCCCCCAACATGGAAGCCGCTTCCTCATATTCGCCCTTAAGATCTTCCAGCACCGGTTGCACCGAACGCACAATAAAAGGAATACTGGTAAAAATCATGGCCAGCACAATACCCGGAAAGGCATAGGCAATCTTGATGTCCATGGCGGCAAACCACTGCCCGATCCAGCCACTGGGCGCAAACAGGGCCGACAAGGTCAGCCCGGCAACGGCAGTAGGCAGGGCAAAAGGCAAGTCCATTAAAGAATCAAGCAGGCGTTTGCCAGGGAAATCATAACGAGTGATAATCCAGGCAAACAAAAATCCAATCACACAAACCAGAATGGTTGAATACAACGCGCCAAGAATCGTTACCCGGTAACTGCTTAGCACGCGCGGGTCAGTAATCGCCCCCCAGTATTCCGCCCAGGTCATCCCGCTTACATAAACAAGCAGCGTTGACAGGGGAACCAGGATGATCAGGCTGATATACAAAACGGAAAAACCGAAGGTCGGGCCAAAGCCCGGCAGCAACGGTGTCCGTTTAAAAAATGAAAATGTGGTTGACATCAAAAATATTTATATTAACGACGCTTGGACAATAAGGCGTCAAGTATACCGCCTGAACCGAAATGCTTTTCCTGGATTTCATTCCATGATCCCAAAACATCGGTCGGGTTAATCGTACGTACCGGTGCATACTGGGCTTCTGTGGCTTTAACCACTTCGGGGTCATGCACACGCAGATTGAACGTGGTTAACAGTTGCTGGATATCCTTGCTGTACTGGAACTGCAGATATTCTTTGGCCAGTTCACGTGTACCACGGTTATCAACCACCGTATCCACAATGGCAACAGGGAACTCGGCCAGCACAGAAACCGGTGGCACGACCACTTCAAAACCCTTGTCTTTATATTCCTTGTCATTGGCAATATTGATGACTTCGGACTCAAACGTCAGCAATGCATCACCCTGTCCATTCTGGGCAAAAGCCACGGTTGCCGCACGGCCGCCTGTTGGGAAGTTAACCACATTCCCCAATAATTTACCTACAAACTCCTTGATCTTGTCCTGATCACCATTGAATTTTTCATTGGCGTACAACCAGGCACCCAGGTAAGAGTAACGGGCATTACCCGATGTTTTAGGGTTGGGGAAAACCACTTTTACATCTTCACGCACCAGATCGTCCCAGGTTTTGATATTTTTGGGGTTACCCTCGCGTACCAGGAAAGCGATTGTGCTGTAGTAAGGTGAGCTGTTGTTTTCAAACGCTTTTTGCCAGTCTTGTTTGACCAGACCGTTTTTTTCCAGAAAATTGATGTCGGTGACCTGGTTAAACGTGACCACGTCCACTTTTTTACCCTGAACAATATCCTGGGCCTGGCGGGAAGTACCGGCAAACGATTGGTCAATCTTGACATCCTCGCCTGTTTTGGCTTTCCAGTATTCAACAAATTTGGGGTTAATGGCCGCAAACAGCTCGCGAGCCACATCATACGAGGCATTCAGGATTGATTTTTCCTGGGCCTGCGCCGTGGTTGCGGTAAAAGCGGAAACCGTTGCAACAGCCAGGATTATTTTCTTCAACATAGTGGTTATCTCGTTCAAATAAATAAGTTTGCAGGTACCTTTATTCTTTTTTACCCACCGTCATTGCTTAATGAGCAACTGGAAGTTATTAGCGTAAGGTTGAAGCAAGAATAACAAAGAGATATATACATAGGAACGACTAAATAATAATTTCCATATTACCAAAAGAAATATAAAATAACCATCGACACAAAATAAACAGCGGCTTTGCCACGCTGGTCATGCCAGCCAAAGCAAAGCCGCTTCGGTATCAAAACCCGCCCGTTGTCCAGGCAGGTCAATGACATATTAATAATGAATTACCGCCCTGATGGACTTACCTTCATGCATCAGGTCAAACGCCTCATTAATGCGTTCCAGTGGCAAGGTATGGGTAATGTACGGATCAAGATCAAGCTCTCCGGCCATCACCTGCTCTACCATGCCAGGCAACTGGGTACGCCCTTTGACACCCCCGAAGGCACTGCCACGCCAGACCCGGCCGGTTACCAGCTGGAATGGGCGGGTCCGGATTTCCTGGCCGGCGGCCGCAACGCCAATAATCACGCTTTCACCCCAACCTTTATGACAGCATTCCAGGGCTGAACGCATCACGTCAACATTACCGATACATTCAAAACTGAAATCCACTCCGCCGTCGGTCATTTCAACAATGACGTCCTGAATGGGACGATCATGATCTTTGGGGTTTACGCAATCGGTCGCGCCCAGTGCCTTGGCCAGAATGAACTTATTGGGGTTGGTATCAATCACAATAATCCGGCCGGCCTTGGCTTGCACCGCCCCCTGGATAACCGCCAGACCAATTGCGCCCAGACCGAATACGGCGACGGTGTCGCCTTCCTTGACTTTGGCAGTATTGTGAACCGCCCCAATACCAGTAGTGACACCGCACCCCAGCAAGCAGACTTTTTCAAGTGGTGCCTCGGGATTGACCTTGGCCAGCGACACTTCGGCAACCACCGTGTACTCGCTGAATGTACTGGTGCCCATGTAGTGGTAAATGGGTTGGCCGTTATAGCTGAAACGGGTGGTACCGTCGGGCATGAGGCCCTTTCCCTGGGTTTCCCTGACCGAAGAACACAAGTTGGTTTTACCCGATGTACAAAATTTGCACTTGCCGCATTCTGCCGTGTAAAGGGGAATCACATGATCGCCTGGCTTGACGCTGGTCACGCCCTCGCCCACTTCCACCACGATACCACCACCTTCATGACCCAGGACGGCCGGAAAAACCCCTTCGGGATCGACGCCAGAAAGGGTATAGGCATCGGTATGGCACAAGGCGGTATGGGTGATTTTGACCAGCACCTCGCCCTTACGGGGCGGCTCAACATCAATCTCAACAATTTGCAAAGGTTTGCCTGGTTCAAAGGCAACTGCGGCACGTGATTTCATGGTTTTCTCCTGGGATAGCAGTTTGTTCAGAGGGAATGCGGCAAGAACCGCACTATATTATTTCAGGTATGAGCGAACCAGACCGGTTAACTCATTGACACTTTGCGCACGCCGTTCAGCCGAAAGATCCGGCTGACCGAACTCTTCCCGTATATGGGCCTCCATCACTTCTGACATGAGACCATTTACAGCGCCGCGGATGGCTGCAATCTGCTGCAGTACGGGACCGCAATCGGCCCCTTCTTCAAGGGCACGCTCAAGGGCATCACATTGGCCGCGAATACGGCGTATGCGTGCTATGACTCGTTTTTTTTCCTGGGGTGAATGGGGCATGGCGTATTTTCTTGAATAATATACTGGTGGATAGTATATCAGATGCTATTTGAAAACAAAAGGATTAATTTTCAAATTAAATTTCAACACAGTAATCATGCTGATAATCCGCACTTTGTGCCCCATTCATGACTTTACTGTAACCCCGCTGGTTTGACAGAAAACGGGTTGTTCCCACTGTGGTTTCAATACAATCATGACTGTGTCCGTAGATCCAGTCATCGGCCAGTTGATGCAGCTGCGGAATATCCGTGGCCCAATAGGCACTCTGGATCAGGGCATCGGTGTTCTGGCGATAAGCAGTAGCCAGCAACTCGAAGGCAGGCAGAAAATGTGAAATCACCACTTTTTTCCTGACCGTATTGTTTTCTGACCGCAAGGTTTCATGGAGAAAGGCGCGGGCTTTTTTATATTCCTCCACCGTATCGGCTGGCTGCATCGTCACCAGACTGCCATCGGCTGAATAACGGTGTATTTTGCGGTAATCGGGAATTTTGTTACGGGCCCAAAGCATGGAGATATCAGCCTGACCGGCCAGTGAAAAATCAGTCCAGAGCGTACTCCCTGCAAACAGTACATCATCTACTTGCACCACTTCATTGTCCAGCAAGGTGACCCGGTAATTGTCGCAAAGCCGGCGATATTGCTGTTTGGCCTTTGCAAACTCCAGCCCATAATATTCATGATTTCCCAATACATACAGAACGGGCAATTCAGGCGCCGCATTCCTGATCGTGCCCAGGAAGTGGCTGACTGAAAACAGGTCGCCAATATCACCTGCCAGCACCAGAACATCCAGCGCCGGCAAATTGGCAATGGTGCACGCACTGAATTCAGTATGCAAATCGCTATGGACGCCAACTTTTAACATGAGTTTTCCTGTAACAGTGAGATTTCAATAAACTTTACATACAGGTTGACAGGATAGCCCGAATACTGGCACTTTTGAAGCAGCATCTGCCGCCCAGAACAAGGCAATTTTCAAAATTCCCGCCCAGTTTCATGCTGCTCTGCAAATACCCATATTCTCATTCCTGCTTATGGCTGACATAAAAACTGGACAGCGTATACTTTACTATATTAGTCAAGTAATAAACATCTAGCCTACTACAGGAGTTGCTCTATGAGTTTCCCAACTTTTTTTGATCAGGTACCCACTATTTCCCTACGCGATCCGCTGGCCGAATTTCTGGGTGCAGCCAGTGCTGGGGTTATTGAGTATACCTATACAGATATCGTCAAACTGGCTGGACACTCCTGCCCAACCGTTGCCGGTGCCTACCTTATGACCCTCAAAGCTTTGCAAAAACTGTATGGCAACGAGCTGCCCGAACGGGGCGCCATAAAAGTGGAATTCAGTGACAGCCAGCTAAACGGTGTGACCGGCGTGATCGCCAATGTGGTTTCCTTTATTACCGGCGCCACCACCGATAACGGTTTCAAGGGGCTGAAAGGCCAATTTGACCGGCGCAATCTGTTGGTTTTTAACATCCCCCATGAAGGAACCATCAAATTCCAGCGCATTGATACCGGTGCCCATGTCACCGTAAGCTTCAACTCAGCGGTCGTACCCGCCTCCCCTGAACTCATGCCGGCATTATTCAATTCCCTGACGCCATCGGCCACACCAGAACAACGCCAGCAATTTGCCCGCCAATGGCAAGACAGGGTGAAACGCATTTTCGAGAACGCTGACCATCCGGAATTAATTGTTTTCCAATAAAGCCGGCAAAAATTTACAGTTTTTATGTATTTATAAGTACATATAAATACATACTAAAAAATTTACTATTGAAACAATCAAACAATAAAATACAGTTATGTTACATTAGGACAAGGCAGATACATCCAGACAAAACGGTAAATCGCAAGGCTTTTAAATGTTTATTTGTTTCCATTGAAAACACGCAATTGAAAGAACCCGCATTTTAAAACCCAAATGATTTGTCATAAAGTCACAGTATTACGCCTTGTTTGTCATAAAGCCACAGTATTACACCTTTATTATTAGTAGTAAAAATCAATTCTCAATTTAAATTTACACAACACGTTCGCGCTTAGGATAGTAACAATGACTAAAAATCCAGATACGAGCTTTAATCAAATTGACGATGTGTACTCCTCGTTGGAGCTTTCAAACGCCCTGCCCAAAAGTAAATTTCCATCACAGGAACGCAATCCGCAAAATGTGTTTGCTGCGGTTCGCGATGAACTGATGCTTGACGGCAATTCACGGCAAAATCTGGCCACCTTTTGCCAGACCTGGGTAGATGAAGAAATCCGCAATCTCATGGATTTGTCCATCGACAAAAACATGATTGACAAGGATGAATACCCCCAAACCGCCGAAATTGAAGCCCGTTGCGTCAGAATGATCGCTGATTTATGGAATTCTCCCGATGCGGAAAACACCTTGGGTTGTTCTACTACCGGCTCTTCCGAAGCGGCCATGCTTGGCGGTCTGGCACTGAAATGGAGCTGGCGCAAAAAACGTCTGGCTCAAGGAAAATCAACAGACAAACCCAACCTCATTTGCGGCCCGGTCCAAATTTGCTGGCATAAATTTGCCCGTTATTTTGATGTTGAATTGCGTGAAATTCCGCTGGAAGGCGATCGCCTGATCATGAGTCCTGAAGAAGTTCTCAAGCGCGTTGATGAAAACACCATCGGTGTGGTTCCCACCCTGGGCGTTACTTTTACCTGCCAATACGAACCAGTCAAAGCGGTACACGAGGCGCTTGACAAACTGCAGCAGGAAACAGGCCTGGATATCCCCATGCACGTAGACGGCGCCAGCGGCGGCTTCCTGGCTCCTTTCTGCGCTCCGGATATCGAATGGGACTTCCGCCTGCCACGTGTCAAATCCATCAATACGTCGGGTCACAAATTTGGCCTGGCTCCACTGGGTGCCGGCTGGGTTGTCTGGCGTGAAGCGTCCGACCTGCCCGAAGAATTGATTTTCAATGTCAACTATTTGGGCGGCAATATGCCCACCTTTGCCTTGAACTTCTCTCGCCCCGGTGGCCAGATTATTGCGCAATACTATAATTTCCTGCGTCTGGGTCGCGAAGGCTATGCCAAAATCCACAATGCCTGCTATGCAACCGCTCAATTCCTGGCCCAAGAAATCGGCAAAATGGGCCCGTTCGAGGTGCTCTTTGACGGCGACAGCCAAAAAGGCATTCCCGCCCTTGCCTGGAAACTGAAAGAAGGCCAGGCGATTGGTGGCTACACGTTGTATGATTTTGCCGATCGCCTGCGCAGCCGTGGCTGGCAGGTTCCCGCTTACTCCATGCCGGCCAACCGCGAAGACCTGGTCATCCAGCGTATTCTTGTGCGTCATGGCGTCAGCAAGGACTTGGGAAGTCTGCTTCTTGAAGACATGAAACGGGCGCTCGACTACTTCGAAAAACACCCTGTCTCACAGCCGCTGACTGAAAAAGAAGGTTCTGGTTTCAACCACGGATAATCTATTTGAGACAGCAATCATGAAACCATCCGCTCCCAATACTAGCAAACAACTTTCCCTGCTCGGTTTTTTTGCCATTACCGCTTCCATGGTCATGGCTGTTTATGAATATCCCACCTTTGCAACATCCGGTTTCAGCCTGGTGTGTTTCCTGCTGCTTGGTGGACTCTTATGGTTCATTCCGGTTGGCCTGTGTGCTGCGGAAATGGCCACTGTTGAAGGCTGGGAAGAAGGCGGCGTCTTTACCTGGGTATCCAATACCCTGGGTGAAAAATGGGGTTTTGCCGCCATCTCCTTCGGCTATCTGCAGATTGCAGTGGGGTTCATTCCCATGCTGTATTTTGTTTTAGGCGCCCTTTCTTATATCCTGAACTGGCCCGAACTGAATACCGACCCAACCACCAAAACCATTGCTGCCCTGGTCATCCTGTGGGCACTGGCCTTTACACAGTTTGGCGGCACCAAATATACCGCACAAATTGCCAAAATCGGTTTTTTTGCCGGTATCCTCTTACCCGCATTGATACTTGTCGCACTTGCAATCAGCTATTTGCTAAGCGGTGCCCCCTTGGCTATTGAAATGAGTGCCGCCACGTTTTTCCCCGATTTCACGCAAATTGGCACACTGGTCGTTTTTGTTGCCTTCATCCTGAGCTATATGGGTGTTGAAGCCTCTGCAACCCATGTCAATGAAATGAAAAACCCCGGCCGTGACTACCCGATAGCCATGCTGCTCCTGATGGTTGCCGCCATCTGCCTGAGCTCTATTGGCGGCTTGTCAGTGGCTTCGGTGATTCCGCATGCCGAAATCAACCTGTCTGCCGGTGTGGTACAAACCTTCAATGTCCTGATCAACCATTTAGGTCCGGGTTTTGAATGGGCGATACGTGTTATTGCGGCATTGCTGATGCTGGGCGTGCTGGCTGAAATCGCCTCATGGATTGTAGGGCCTTCACGCGGCATGTATGTCACCGCGCAAAAAGGCATCCTGCCGGCAAAGTTCTCTAAAGTCAACAAAAACGGCGTTCCCGTTGCGCTGGTTATTTCCCAGCTCCTGATTACAACGGTTGCCATTATTGTGCTGACCAATACCGGTGGTGGCGGTGGAAACATGTCATTCCTGATCGCCCTGGCGCTTACCGTGGTGATTTACCTGTGCAGCTATTTCCTGCTGTTCCTTGGCTATATCAACCTGGTACGCAAGCATCCTGAAAAGAAACGCACGTTCAATACTCCTGGTGGCAATCGTGTCAAGATCGCGGTGGCATCAACCGGCTTCATCATATCCGTGCTGGCATTTATCATCTCGTTCTTCCCGCCAAGTTCACTGCCTGATATCAGCGCCGATGAATCCTACGTGACCTTGCTGGTGGTCAGCTTCCTGATCGTTGCTGCCCTGCCCTTTATCATCTATGCCATTCATGATAAACGCGGCAAGAAAACCAGCGTTTCACTGGTCCCCATCACGTCACAGAATGCACCCAAAGGGCATTTCTTTATGCACCCACGGGCCCGTTCACCGCATCATCTGGTTCCCAGCGAAGCTAATGAAACCGTCTGAGGGGTCATAACAGCTTAACGGCCAATAAAAAAGGGCATCTAAATAAAATTAGATGTCCTTTTGTTAAGATTTTGGTGCCCGCAGCAACAGACCGTAACGGCACATAACATCCCTCAAAAATAGCACAAGCAACTTCTTCAAACAACTGAATCTGCTGTTTCCACATTTGTATAAAACGCATCGAGACTGCCACACTCCGGCAACAACAAGCGTTTTTGCTTCAGACAGAATGGCAATACCCACAGACGCAACCCGGACGACTTTGGGAATGTGAATTCTGGCAACGCCTTGTGAAAGGCATTTGTTTTTGGGTAAATCAGAATCACATCACCGTTGCCCTCGAGATAATTCTGTCCATAAGCGTAAAGCTGATAAAAATCCCCTTGCATCAACCCATATTTTTCCGAACCGGTGGACAGCCTCCCATCGATCAGCTTCCATTTAGTATCCAGTACCAAGCGATTCACCTTCGATGTCTGAACGAGCAGATCAGGTTTGAGGCGGAACCAGTCTTGCTCAAGATGCCTGACAAGCGACAGACTGCGGGCCTGCGGGAGCAAGATGAGTCCGTGCCCCAATTGCCAAGCAAGATGCTTGGCAACAAAAGCCTCGAATACTGCCTCCATCGGAAACAGCAATGATGGCGCACGATGACCACCTACCCCTGTCAGTGGCGATTCATCTTCCAGAATCAACCGCGCCCATGCAAGGGCTCCGTCATAATGCGCCATGCCACGATCCATGCGGATCCGCTGGAAATCTACAGGGGGATGTTGTGATACAGGTACCTCGGCAAATACAAAGCACAACTCGCGTGCCAATTGCTGATGGGTATGCGAAGCTGTCCATGCCAGCGCGCGACGTAAAGCCGCATGCAACAGACGATTTTCTGCCCTGTCAGGTAAAAACTCGTCAAATTCGGTAAAGAAGCGATCGCGCCGACACAGGTTGTGTCGCAGGTGCATTGCCATCTGCAGTTTGCCACGCAAGGCGAACAGGTTATCTTGCTGCGAGTTGTAATCACTGCGCATGCCGCGTTTGACAAGGCGCTCCACAGCACGCAAGAACTCACCGATGAACACTTCCAGCAACGGCATGCGGGTAGCCACCAACTTGGCGCTATCGGTCTGAATGTGGCGAAACCCACCCAAGCAGACAAGCATTTCAATCAACAGCTTGCGTGCCTCCTCGTCACCGCCACCGATAGAGCTAGCTACTTTGGGTAACACCTCGATCTGATACCCATCCGGTGCACGGATCACACCTACGAAACTTGTAAACTGTACTGCCCGCCGACCTCGCCGTTGAGACAATCGCAGCCACGCAGTTTCACCCGCTTCGGCCACACGCAACGCCTGTGACTCCAGCCAGGCAAACACCTGTGACGGCACCGAACGCAAGCCTGCGGTATCAGATACACCGAGTTCATCCGCTACCAGCGCATCAAATTCGTAAATCGTGATGCCAGACACCAATTTGCTCCTCAATCCTGAGACTGGTAGATGCCAAGATATGCACTGGGTTCTGTAAATGCTGATGGCTGCAACTGATAACGCCGCTTGACTGCGTAGCCGTTGAGGCCGTGGTTATTACCGAACAAATCATTCAAGTCTTGCTCATGGTCACCCCTTTCGGTAATAAACTGTTCCGCCTCTGGCTTCTGGTTATCACCCAATACCAGCCGAATCTTGTGCCAATCCTCAAAGAAGTATTCCTCCAGCAAGGGCACTATGCGATTGCGAAAAATATCGACCAATTTTTCAAAGCGGGCATCACCATCATCCGCATTCCAGAGTGCCGTGAAATAGGCGTGTCCTATGCAGTGATCACGGTCATACAGTACCTCGATGCGCTCGTTGATGCGCTCCAGCATCCTCCGCACATCAATCGTACCGTCTTCTGTGGTGGCCACCAGCCCCGCCAGCGGAGCACTATCCTCATCACCTGATGCTTTCTCGGCACAGGTATCGGGCAGCAACGGCACGAAGTCGAAGCGGCGGCGCAACGCCATATCCAACAGGGCCAGCGAACGATCAGCCGTATTCATCGTGCCAATAATATCCACGTTGGCAGGCACCGAAAACTTCTCCCCTGAATAAGCCAACGTCAATTCCAGGGGTGGCTTACTGCCATCCATAAGGTCGCGCTTGTCCGGCTCAATCAGGGTAATCAGTTCACCAAAGATCTTGCTAATGTTGCCACGGTTGATTTCGTCGATCACCATTGCAAAACGTTGGTTCGGGGCTTGCCGCGCCATGCGGCAGAGCTCTTTGAAAGCGCCGGGGCGAATCTCATACTCCACTTTACCCTCCTCGCCATCACCGTTCAAAACCGGCCTCAACCCCTCAACAAATTCCTCGTAGCCGTAGGATTGATGGAACGTCACGAAACTGTAACGATGCACTGTGTCAGTATCATGTTGGCCCGCCTTGATTTGATCGACCAGCATGATCAAGTCTTCACAAACATCCTGCCAATCACCAGCAAATTGCCATTCTGAATCAGTGCTTTTGTCAAAAATACCTGGGCTTATACGGAGCTTAAGATTGACCGTTGATGACGACTCCACTGTATGGTGTTGCAAAGTAGCCCACAGGGTTTGCTTGACACCCTGAGTTCGATTCTTTGCAACTGCAATGGCCTTGATAAAGGGATGCTTTGCAATTTCCGGTACCTTGGCCTTGCCACCCAAGTCATACAATGCAGCGGCCACGCCTTCCCACCACGTCAGCACCGCAATTTTCTCGGCGATGATCTGGGCTTGCCATTCCTCAGTGCTGATGGATGCAGACTGGTGTTCGTACTCCTTCTCAAGCAATCTCATCAGTTTGTAGGTTTTGCCGGTGCCAGGTGGGCCATAATAGATGCGGTTGACACAACGGGCTGTCGTTCTTTTGTTACTCACAACCGTGGTTGACGGTACGTGAGATGCGGATCCGTTGTCTACGCTGTCCGCTTCGATTGTTTCACCAGCCAGTGCGGCCAGTTCAGCCAGGTCGGTGGCAAAGTACGGTTTGAGCAAAGTCGATTCGAACTCCGGCAAATCGTTCGCACCCACTTTCCAGAAGGTTGTATTACCTTGTGGCGACCAATATTTAGAATTGATGGTGTAACGATCACTGTGCTGAGCTAGTTTGAGTACACGGTAGCGACGTTGCAGCCAGCCTTCGCCCTTCTCGCAAGGCATGACATCTGACGTAAACTGGCCTATACACTGCAAACTGTTGCCATGGCACAAAAAGAACAACGTACCCACCGGTGCTTCAACAAATTTTTTGCCTTGTTGTTTGCCTGTGTCCCGGTGCATCACTATCCATCTGGCATCCAAGTACTGCTGACACTCGGCATCGGTGAAAGGTGGGTTTCCATGCGAGAGCTTCCAAATAACTAGATTCTTTTGCCCCCACTCTTCCCATACCTGCCTCCCGAACTCCAGAATGCCCAAATTGTCAGGTCGCATTGCCAGCGTAGCCTTCTGCAAAGCGGCCATGCCCTGATTGCTACTGCCACCTGTGTATGCCGCCAGCATTGCTGGTTTGAATACAGGCAATATCACCGGTGACTGCCGGTTTTGGTAGTGAAAAGCAATCTTCCACTTGAAGGCTTCACCCAAATGATTAAAGGATTCGATAGCATCCAAATCACCTTCGGCAGCCCAATCCACTACTTGCATCACGAAGCCGCGCACCTTCTCGAAAGCAGCTTCTGCCGTTGTTCCCAGCGAAGAATACCAGCCATAAGTATCCGAGTAGGAGAGTTTAACGTCAGACTTCTTGTCCCCGGTATCCTTGCGCGAGAACACACCGAACTTGAACGATGACCCACCCCAGATGCTGCCCAATTCGTCGAGACGCGATTCAATCCAGTAGGTGAAACTGTCTTTCGACCCTGCTTGAGTGTATTCGTCCAATGTCATCATAGCCAGCCGCGATGCGGGCCAAACCGACATAAATTCGTCCCAAATGGCGTACTGCTGCTGTACGTCACTCATCTCAGTTTCTCCTCAATCCAAATCCCACCACTTATCTTGGAGCATCACAAACCAGTATCGCACGTGACACCCAGATGCTCGGTAATCTGCTCTACAACCACCCAAGTTTCAACCGCCATGGCAGATCTCCGGCAGCAGCAATTCAGATAGTATAAAGTCTCGGTTTCATTCGTAAAGGCTGTAGCTTATCAGGTTGAAGGACTGTATGCGAGCGCTTGATATCGTGACCGCCATCTTTTTATATAAGCGTCCAGCCATCCCACCTTAAGACTAGGCGTCAACATTTGTCTGAGGGCCTGCCGCGTGTGGATATCCACCATGAACCCGAAAAAATTTAACAAGGAGAAAAAAATGTCTAGAAAATATCTACTCTATATCTTCTTAGACATTCGCCAGGATTTTCCTTCGGACTCTATCAAACCCTTTTGTTTCAAGGCTTTCAGCAGATTTTTGACTTTATTGTACTTTTGAGTTTTATCCAAAACATTGGGTAGTTTGTATAAAACCAAACCGTTAATGTCTACGCGTTTAGCTGTACCAAACTTTTCCAAATACGCCAAGATCAGTTCCTTGTAATACTGATCATCAAGGGCTCTATTGTGGATATATTGCATTCTTTCACCGTTCTGATCGGCCACTTGCGCAGAAATATAAAAATTCGGTTTGCGACCTTCAATCAACCCAAGTGACTTAAGGTATTTAGCCTGATCATTCGTTAACGACTTCCGTTTCTGTACTTTATTGTCTTTTAAGTCATACTCTAGCAATGGAAAAAACGCTTTTTTTGATTAAGAAACATCTTCCGGATACCACTGCCAATAGTATCGATCATATTTAAATTAACCATGGCATTGATCAGAAAGCGATTTCGGTAACGACTTTCAGGGGCATCTGTCTGTATAACTGACTCTACAGAACCCGGAATGAACGGCCCAAAATTACTGAAACACAAGCAACCAGATTTCGTGCTTACCTTTCCCTCGCGTATCCGTTCCAAATAGCTTAATGCCTATCAAACGAAAAACATATAAACAATAAAAAACCCCCGCACCGAAAGAGATTACAGGGGTTTTGTTTACACTACTTTATGATAATAGCCTAGAACGGAATATCGTCATCCATATCCATGATGTTGGCCGCAGGGCCACTGGCCGGTGCCTGCGGACGCTGGCTTTGCGGTGCGCGCTGCGGTTGCTGGCGTGGGGCCGAATAAGATTCGCTGAAACCGCTATCATCCATGCTGCCTGTATCGGCACGGCCACCCAGCATTTGCATCTGGTCAGCAATGATATCGGTTGAATATCGGTCTTGCCCGGTTTCCTTGTCTTGCCATTTACGTGTTTTAATGCGCCCTTCCACATACACGGCGCTTCCTTTTTTAAGGTATTGGCCGGCAATTTCAGCCAGGCGGCCAAAGAAAGAAACGCGATGCCATTCGGTTTCATCACGGCGCTCACCGGTGTTTTTATCTTTCCAGCTTGAAGTGGTGGCAATAGAAATATTACACATTGCAGCACCGTCAGGGCTGTAACGAACCTCTGGATCACGGCCCAGATTTCCCACTAAAATAACTTTGTTGACTGATGCCATAAGAATTTCCTAACAATTTGTGTGAACCAGCCTGCTATCTTACAAATGCAGGTTGGTTTACTAAAGATTCATGTGCGTATTATAACCATTGTGGGTATCGCTTAGTTCGCACAACTAGCGCCTGGTCACTTTCAGTCCCCGGGATACCAGGAACCAGCTTGCAGCCAGCAAGGCTCCCAGCAGAAACACCTGTTGCGGCCCTGCATAACGCGCCACCAAACCGCCAATCGCGCCACCCGCCGCCACGCCCAGCGCCTGGGACATATTATAGAACCCCAAGGCCAAGCCTTTATGCTCGGGTGGTGAAAAGCGGGAAACCATAGACGGCTGCAAGGCCTCCAGGATATTGAACGCAATAAAAAAGAGCACGAAGGCAATCATGGTGGCAACAAAAGACTGGCTGGCCAACGGCATGACGGCCATTACAACAGCCAGTGCAGCCACGCAGATTTCAAGGCTTAATTTATGAATATGTCGGGTCTCAGTATAAAAGACAGCCGGCACCATTAACACAAAGGCCACCAGAATAACCGGCAGGTAAACTTGCCACAAATTGCCCACCGTATAGCCACCCAGCTCCATTAACAGGGGCGGTGCCACCACAAAAATAGACATCAAAATAAAATGCAGGCAGAAAACCCCGAAGTTCAAACGCAGCAAGTCTGTATGTTTAAACACATCGGCAGCACGTGATTGTTGCGATACCGCTTGCCCGTGCATGGGCACCACGGGCACGATGAAGGTGGCCAGCAGCAGGCAGACAAAGCCCAGCAGGCTAATGACCCAGAACAGGCCGGGCAAGCCGCTCCATTCAACCAGCAAGGGCGACAGCACCAATGAAACGGCAAAAGAAACACCAATCGAAGCGCCCACCATGGCCATGGCCCGGGTACGGACTTCCGGACGGGTGGCATCGGCAACCCAGGCAGTAATGGCGGCGGATACCGCACCAAACCCCTGAATGGCCCGGCCAATAATGACCGTGGTGACCGATTCGGCATTGGCACAAATAATGCCACCCACCACGAACAGCAGCATGCCGAAGATAATAACCGGACGGCGGCCGAATTTGTCGGACGCCATGCCAAGCGGGATTTGCATAATGGCCTGGGTAATGCCATAAGCACCAATGGCCGCCCCCACCAGTGCGGCATTGTTGCCATTGGTTAGGGTTTTGGCGGCATCGGCAAACACGGGGGTCAGCAGAAACAGGCCCAGCATGCGCACGGCAAACAATAAAGCCAGGGAAATGCTGGCTTTTCTTTCAACAGGGGTTAGCTTGAGTTTTTCTCGTGGTTGCCGGGCAGCATGACGGGAATCAGGTCGACTGGTTCTGGATTTAATAGACATGTAAAGAATTCAATGAATAACCAACTAATTGGAGGATATCTTTATGAGAGTGTAACGCAGACTGGCTTACTGCGTTATAGTTATGTATTCCACTGACAAAAACCAGACTCATCTTACTGGAAGCTAGTATTAAACAATGGTAATGGATACATCCCCCGACACAAACGGTGATTTCAACAGGGATGCAATCCGCATCCGCGGTGCCCGCACGCATAATCTCAAGAATATTTCACTTGATTTACCCCGTCATAAACTGGTCGTCATGACTGGCCTGTCGGGCTCGGGCAAGTCTTCCCTGGCGTTTGACACCCTGTATGCCGAAGGCCAGCGCCGTTATGTGGAAAGCCTGTCGGCCTATGCCCGCCAGTTCCTGCAACTCATGGACAAGCCCGATGTCGACCTGATCGAAGGCCTGTCGCCGGCCATTTCCATCGAGCAAAAAGCGGCCGGGCACAACCCGCGCTCCACCGTTGGCACCATTACCGAGATCCACGATTACCTGCGTCTGCTGTTTGCCCGCGTGGGCACGCCCTATTGTCCCGAACACGGAGAACCCCTGCAGGCCCAAAGCGTTGGCCAAATGGTCGATTTCATTCTGGCCCTCAAACCCGACACCCGGATTGCCCTGCTGGCTCCCATTGCCCGCAATCGCAAGGGCAGCTTTGAAGATGAATTCGCCCAGTTCCAGGCCCAGGGCTTCATTCGCGTTCGCATCGACGACACCATGATCGAGCTTGACCGCATTGCCCCCCTGAACAAAAACGAAAAACACAATATTGACGTGGTGATTGACCGCCTGAAAGTGCGTGAAGACAGCAAACAGCGCCTGGCCGAAAGCATTGAAACCGCGATCAAGCTGGCCGATGGCCGGGTGATTGTGCTGGACCTTGATGAAAATATCGAACATGCTTTTTCCAGCCGCTATGCTTGCCCCGTCTGCAACCACAGCCTGCCCGAACTGGAACCCCGGCTGTTCAGCTTTAACAACCCGGTGGGTGCATGTCCACGTTGTGACGGTTTAGGTCATGTACATATTTTTGATCCCAAACGCATTGTGGCCTTTCCCGAACTCAGCCTGGCCAGCGGTGCCATCAAAGGCTGGGACAAGCGCAATGCCTTTACCCATTCCCTGCTGCACAGCCTGGCCATTCATTACGGCTTCGATATCGATGAAGCCTTTGAATCACTGCCAGAGAACATAAAACATATCGTGCTGTACGGTTCCGGTTCAGAGGAAATTTCTTTTCTCTACCTGGACAACAAAGGACGCAGCACCTTCAAGACACATGCCTTCGAAGGGATTATTCCCAATCTGGAAAGACGCTGGCTGGAAACCGATTCCAGCGCCGTGCGCGAAGAGCTGGGCAAATACCGCAGCCTGCAAGTCTGCCCCGAATGCGAAGGTTCACGCCTTCGTGCCGATGCCCGGAATGTGCTGATTGGCAACGAGGTGCGGGAAGGCACCAAACGCGGGCTGGGCATTTTTGAGGTGGAAGCCATGGCACTGTCCGAATGCCTGGAATGGTTCCAGGCCCTGCAGCTCAGCGGTGCCAAGCAGGAAATCGCCAACCGGATTGTGCGTGAAATCCAGTCGCGCCTGCAGTTCCTGAATGATGTGGGACTGAACTACCTGTCACTGGATCGCAGCGCCGACACTATTTCTGGCGGCGAAGCCCAGCGCATCCGTCTGGCCAGCCAGATCGGCTCGGGCCTGACCGGCGTGATGTATGTGCTTGATGAGCCCTCTATTGGCCTGCACCAGCGTGATAACGACCGCCTTATCCATACCCTCCAGCACCTGCGTGACCTGGGCAATAGCGTGATTGTGGTGGAACATGACGAAGACATGATCCGGGCCGCTGACTGGGTGGTTGACATGGGCCCCGGTGCCGGAGAGCACGGTGGCCAGGTCATTGCCCAAGGCACTCCAAAAGAAGTGGAAGCCAATCCGCAATCCCTGACTGGCAATTACTTAAGTGGCCGCCAAACCATCAATGCCGGTAAAATCCGTCCCCTCGGGGCGGAGCAGCCCTGGCTGAAACTGTTTGGCTGCACCGGCAACAACCTGAAGTCGGTTGATTTGCGTATTCCGGTAGGCAAGCTGGTCTGCATTTCCGGGGTTTCCGGTTCAGGCAAATCCACCCTGATCAACGATACCCTGGCCACCATCATGGCCAGGGAGCTGAACCGTGCCCAGTCAGAGTCAGCCCCCTATTCCCATATCGAAGGGCTGGAACATTTCGACAAGATCATCAATGTGGACCAAAGCCCGATCGGACGCACCCCGCGCAGCAATCCAGCCACCTACACCGGCCTGTTCACCCCCATTCGCGAATTGTTTGCCGGCACCCCCGAAGCCCGGGCCCGTGGCTATGATCCGGGACGTTTTTCCTTTAACGTCAAGGGTGGGCGCTGCGAAAACTGCCAGGGTGATGGCGTGATCAAGGTGGAAATGCATTTCCTGCCCGACATGTACGTACCCTGTGACACCTGTCATGGCAAGCGTTATAACCGGGAAACCCTGGATATCCGCTACCGTGGCCGCACCATTAGTGATGTGCTGGATCTTACCGTAGAGCAGGCACTTGAATATTTCAGCGCGGTTCCCCTGGTTGCGCGCAAGCTGCAAACCCTAATGGATGTGGGCCTAAGCTATATCCGACTGGGGCAAAGTGCCACCACACTTTCCGGTGGCGAGGCGCAGCGCATCAAGCTGTCGCTGGAACTGTCCAAACGCAGCACCGGCAAAACCATGTATGTGCTTGATGAACCCACCACCGGGCTGCATTTTGCCGATATTGCCCTGTTGCTTGAAGTGATTAACCAGCTGGTGGATGCCGGCAATACCGTGGTGGTGATTGAACACAACCTGGACGTGATCAAGGCGGCCGACTGGGTCGTGGACATGGGCCCCGAAGGCGGCCAGGGTGGCGGCACCATTGTGGCCGAAGGGACACCACACGATATTGCCAACCACCCCCGAAGCCATACGGGCCGTTATTTAAAAACGTTGCTGGCGTAATTCCCGGCGAATGATTTTGCCGGTGGTGGTCATGGGCAATTCACGCACAAAGTGAATCTGGCGCGGATACTCATGGGCCGCCACCCGGTGGCGAACGTGGTCCTGGATGTCCTTTTTCAGTTCCTCGCTTGGGGCAACACCCTCGTTAAGTACCACAAAAGCGCTCACCACTTCCGTTCGCTCGATATCGGGCAGGCCAATTACCGCCACCATGCTTACCGCCGGATGCCCCAGAATGCAATCTTCTATCGGCCCCGGGCCAATCCGGTAACCGGCACTGGTAATCACGTCATCGTTGCGGCCTACAAAGCGGATGAAGCCGTTAGCGTCACGCACACCCATATCTCCGGTCACCAAATAGGCACCGGCAAATTTTTCCTGGGTCGCCTCGGGGTTTTGCCAGTATTCCAAAAACATAACCGGATCGGGTGTCCGCACGCCAATATTGCCTTCCTGCCCGTTGGGCAAGGCATTTCCCTGTTCATCAACAATTTCCAGAACATGCCCCGGCACTGCTTTGCCAATACTGCCAATCTGCGGTTCAAACAAGGCTGAACAGGCGGAAACAATCATATTGCATTCAGTCTGGCCATAAAACTCGTTAATGGTAATTCCCAGATTGCGTTTACCCCATTCAATCAGCTCCAGCCCCAGGGATTCGCCGCCACTGGCAATGGTACGCAAACCCAGGCGCCAGCGTTGTTGCGGGTTTTCAATATGACGCATCATTTTCAGTGCAGTAGGTGGCAGGAAAGTATGGGTTACCTGGTGCCGCTCAATCAGCGCAAAGGCTGCTTCAGCGGTGAATTTTTCAAACCGGCAGGCCACCACCGGGATACCGTGGTGCCATGCGGGCATTAGCACATCAAACAAACCACCAATCCAGGCCCAGTCGGCAGGTGTCCACATCACGCGGTCTTTGCCCGACAGAAAATCATGGGACATTTCCACCCCCGGCAAATGCCCCAGCAGTACCCGATGGGCATGCAAGGCTCCCTTGGGCTTGCCGGTTGTGCCAGAAGTATAAATAATCACGGCCGGGTCGTCGGCCAGAGTGTCCGCCGGTGTAAAGTCAGCCGCCTCGTACTGCAGGTTTGGCCAAAAAGCCTTGGCATGATGATCGGATTGTTCGGCCTCAATATTGAAAACTGTCTGCAACTGGGGCAGGCTTTCCCGTATCTCCACCAGCTTTTCCATGCCTTCATGATTGGTCACCAGCACCCTGGCCCCCGAATTGGACAGCCGATACTGCAAAGCATCTATCCCGAACAGGGAAAACAGTGGCACCGCAATCGCCCCCAGCTTGTACACGGCAATGTGGGCAATCGCCGTTTCCACTCCCTGCGCCAGCAAAATACCCACCCGATCACCCTTGCCTACTCCTGCTTTTTGCAGTACGCGGGCAAACTGGTTAGAGTATTGCTTAAGCTGATCAAAGGTATAGCGACTGATATCGGTGGGCGATTTTTCCTGGATCAGAGCCAGGCGACCGCTGCCATCGGCCCATTTATCACATACATCCACCCCGATGTTGTAATTTTTCGGGATATCCCATTTGAATTCCTGATAGGTTTGCCCATACGTTGGCTTCTGGATTAGCACCCTGTCTCCTGATTTTGAATAATTATTGGCCTGATTCTAGCATCGGGCATTCATGTCCTGCCATCAGGGAAAATCATATTGATCCAGATCAAGATTAATTCAACTCCGGCATTTTTCGGGAACATTTGCGCCTCCCGTTCGTTTAAGACAGCAAGACGGCACCAATCATGTCGTCAGGCAAATGGCCACGCCATACTTTCCATTTACCGATTGAGCAAATCCCTTACCTGTTCGGAGTTATCATTATGAAACCATCAAATTTTTCCCGTCTTGCCCGCAACATCACATATGCCCTGGTCCTGGGCACAGCCTCTCTTTCACCGGCCATGGCGGCAGACAGCGCCCACAGCCATGACGGACACTCGGTCTCCAGTGCCCAGCTGAAACTGAATAACGGTCAAAAGTGGGACGTTGACGCACCCTTGCAAAAGGGCATGGGAACCCTTCATGCTGCCGTCAGCAAGGCCGTTCCAGCGGCCCACGAAGGTAAAAGTGAAGCGCCGGAATATCAGGCCCTGGTCAAAACCGCCGGTGAACAGATAGAATACATGATCCAGAATTGCAAACTTGAACCGGATGCAGATATTACCCTGCACGTATTGATAGGTGAGATTATCAATGGTGCCAATACCATTGAAGGCAAAACCGAAGGCAAGTCACCCAGCGAGGGTGTCGTTCAGATGGTCAAGGCACTGGATACCTACGGAGAGTATTTCAACCACCCGGGCTGGGAATCGTTTTCAGCCCACTAAGCCAGGATGCCAGCAAACTGACCATGGCGGACACTCATTCATCAGCAGCAGAAGAAGAACAGCTGATTACCCGTGCACAAGCCGGGGACCCAGCTGCCTTCTCTAGTCTGGTACGTTCACACCAGAACCGCATCTTTGGTTTTATTACCTATTTATGTGGTTCTGCCGATGAGGCGACCGACCTGACCCAGGATGTATTCATCAAGGCATGGCAGGCATTGCCCGATTGGCGGCCCGAGGCCAAATTCTCTACCTGGTTGACGCAAATTGCCCGCAATACCACGATTGATGCCCTAAGAAGACGCAACACCGTGGTTTTTGCTTCTTTGGATGAAGAGGATGAAAACCGGCAACTGGTTGAAACCTCTGCCGGCCCGCAGGACAGCCTGATCAACAGCCAGGATTACCAACAACTGCTGCTGGCACTGGACACTATCAACCCGAATTACAGGGAAATTTTACTGCTGCGTGAACTGGAAGGCTTATCCTATAGCGAAATCGCCACCATTCTGGAAGTGTCCGAAGGGACTGTCAAATCACGCCTGGCCCGGGCCAGGGTTGCCGCCTTAACTGCGTTCAAACGGCAAACAGGAGATAGTCATGAATGAATCATGCCCACGCAATACTGCTTTATCCGCATTTCTGGATCAGGCTTTATCTGGTCAGGAAAAAGCCGAACTGCAGGATCATTTACACCACTGTCCCATTTGTTCGGGACAATTCGCACAGTTGCAACAATTGCATGTTGCTTTTCAGGAAATTCCCAAGCCGGTACTGAATTTTGATCTGGCCAATATGCTGGAAGGCCGTCTTCAGGCTGGCAGGCAGATAAAAACCTTGCCACCACCCGTTCGCAAACTTCATACATTGCTTGACAGGCTGATGGGTGGCTGGTGGCTGCCGGCCGGATCGGCTGCCATGGCACTGACGCTGGGACTGGTGTTTGGCGGGCAACTGTATAATGCTCCCCCACAAGAACCCGTCAAAATGATGGCGATGAATGTTTTTGACTCGATACCGCCAGGCAATATCTGTGCCGGCACCCCGCTTTGCAATACAGGAAGCTGATCCCAATGAATACGAACTCCCTGCGTAAATTACTGATGATTTCCCTCTGCCTGAACATAGGCGTATTAGCGGCCTTGGGATGGCATTACTGGAGCGAAAGCACAAATACTGCCACAAGCCTGCCCGCCTATCTGCAGCTTGATGCAGAACAGGAACAGCAATGGCAGAAAATTGAACAACCGTTCCTGGTTCAATTTGGCGAGGCCGCCACTAAAATCGCACATCATCGCAACGCCATGATTGATGCCATTTTTTCCGAACCCACCAACCGGACAGCCATTGAAACGGAGCGTGATGCCATTGCCCTTTTGCAGGAGCACCAGCAACAACTCTTGATTGAACAATTGCTCAGGGAACGGGAGATGCTTTCGGCCGAACAGCGCCAGCTTCTGCTTGGCCTGCTAAAACAGGACCAGGTTCCGGTATCGGCGGTAGAGCAGCTGCACCAGCATTAAGCATCAACAACGATGCAATATGCCATTGGCCAGCCTTGGCACGATACCCGCCGGCAGCTTATAGTACGCCTGTTTAGAACAGGAAAAAATGCATGGCGACCACCACAGGCACCAAAAAAGCGGTCAACAAACCGTTAAGGCTCATTCCAAGGCCCGCAAAGGTGCCTATTTCGTTGCTGATCTGGAAACCACGCGCCACGCCAATCCCGTGCGCCGTGAGGCCCAGCATGAACCCCCTGATTTCCGGTGACTCTATATGGATTATTTTAAAAATATAACGGGCAGTCATGACGCCAAAAACACCGGTTCCCATGACCCCCACCGCTGCCAGCGAAGCCAGGCCCCCCAGCTTTTCACTAACACCCATGGCAATCGGCATGGTAGCCGATTTGGGGGCCAGGGAAATAATCAAGACATCTTCAGCGCCCAAAAGCGCGGCAACCAGAACCACCGACAACACTGCCACCAACGAACCCGCCAGCAAGCCGCAAACCAGTGGCAACCAGGCTTTTTTGACATGCTCCAGCTGCCTGGCCAAGGGGACAGCAAGGGCAACCGTAGCAGGACCAAGCAAAAAAGAAATGTATTGCGCGCCCACCATGTAGTCTTCGTAAGCAACATTGGTGTACACCAGAAAAGGCACAATTAAGGCGACAGACAGGGCAACGGGGTTTACCAAAGGGTGGAAACGGCTTTTTTTGGCCAACCAGGCAACCAGGGCATACACCAGCAAGGTGAGCAAAATGCCAAACAACGGTGTCTTGGTAAACGGGAGCCAGAATTCATTCAACATCAGGTACCACCTTTTGCCGGTCATGGGCTTGTTTTTCAAGCCGCTTCATGACCTTTTGCATTACCAGTGCTCCCACCACCATGGCCAGAACAGTACTGATGACTATCGCCACCACCAAGGCCAGCCACTGGCCCTTAAGTAACGTATAAGAAGTCATGATACCCACACAGACGGGAATGAACATGATCATCATTGACTTGAGCAATTTTTCGGCAGGAGCCGCGATATGGTGGCTTAACCGTGGTTCCAGCAGCAGGGTAATAAACAAAAACACCATGCCCAGCACCGGCCCGGGGATTGGTAGCCCCGATAGCACCGACACCCATTCTCCCAATGCCTGGAAAAAGCATAAAACGGCCAGCGTCAGTAACATTGCTCCCCCGCTTTAGTAATATCAGGTTTGAACAGCCTGTTTGGCTTCTTCAACATTACCCTTGTGTTTTCTGAATACCGAAGGGGAAACCCCGTAAAACTGCTGAAATGCCGTTGAAAAATTGGCCGAACTTGAATAGCCGATTTCTGCGGCAATGGTGAGTGTACGCAAGGAGGTTTCCAATAACAACCGTTTTGCCTCGTGCATGCGGGTATCACGAACAAATTCAAAAACGCTGATATTGAGATGGTCCTGGAAGGCCTTGGTTAAACGCTTTTCGTGCATTCCGGCCACTTCAGCCAAATGGCTGATTGAAAGCGGTTCGTTAAGATGTTCCTGGACATATTTTTGCACAATGGATACCACCAGGACATCATCCAGGGTTTCCTGACTGGCGCCTGGTCTTGGGGAAAAGGCGGAAAATGAATTCATTTCCTGACCCTGGTTCAATCCCATGGTTTGAATTAAGCGTTTTTTTCTGGCCAGGGAAAGGTGCACAGCGATACGTGCAACGACCTCGAAGTCAGAACAGTCATTGGGAATGTAATCAACCGCTCCGCTACGAAACGCTTCCAACCGGTTTTCAGGATTTTCTTCCTGCCCATAGAAAATCATGGGAATGTCATTGGTGAAAGGGTTGGCTTTCAGACGGCGGCACAGCGTTACACCATTCAGTTTTGGCAACTGTATGTTTGAAAGAATCAGATCGGGACGATTTGCCACCGCCCGCTCGTATCCCTGTAAGCCATCAAAAGCATGACTGATACGGGAGTTTTTTTCCCGCAGAATATTCATCAGCGCATTACGTCCACGTATTTCATTGTCGATAATTAATATATGGGACAATGAAAAATCATCATTAGCTTGCATAATTATGTTTTTTAAATTAATAACAGTTGAGCCGTTTCAAATTGTAAACGAATCCACATCAGATTGTTTTTGATTTTATTTTTATCAGAACAAAAGTTATTAAAACAAAAACCATCAAATCAAAAACAATCTTTTATGCTCTTTAATTGCATATCGATCCGTCATTCCGGCAATGTAATCGGCAATGGAACGGGCCTGCTTAAGTTCATCCTGGATACGATAATCTTTGGGCAACAAACGGGGATCTTCCAGAAAAGCACTATATAAATCAGTGATGATACGCTTTGCTTTACCTGACATGCGCATTACTTTGTAATGCCGGTAAAGATTTTCCATAAGGAACCGTTTAAGATCGTTTGCCTGCTTCCTGACAGGGGCTGAAAATGCAACAAGCATGGGGGCATTATATACGTCATTTAATGTTTCGATCTGAAATGTTTTGATATTAAGCGCCGTATTTTGTGCAAGATCAACAATTAATGTGTTTATTATACGTCTGATTGTTTCTGAAACAAGCCTCTTCTCTGAAACATTTTGATATGTATTGCAAACATTTTGATAATGACTTGCAAACAGTTCTATCGACAATAATTGATCTATTGTTATCAAACCTGACCGAAGCCCGTCATCAACATCATGGTTGTTATAAGCAATTTCATCGGCCAGATTGGCCAGTTGTGCTTCAAGTCCGGGTTGTTTCCTGTCAATAAAGCGTCGGGCAACCTCTCCAAGGGTCTGGGCATGGGAAAGGGAACAATGTTTCAGAATGCCTTCCCGGGTTTCAAAGCTCAGGTTCAGCCCGTTAAATGAGGCATAACGCTCTTCAAGCTCGTCAACGACCCGCAAGCTTTGCAGATTATGCTCAAAACCGCCCGCCTGCGGGATTTTTTCACGCATGCAGCCATTCAGGGCATCCTGGCCGGCATGTCCAAAAGGAGTGTGACCAAGATCATGGGCCAGGGAAATGGCTTCCACCAGATCCTCATTCAGGCGCAATGTCCTGGCAAGGGCCCGGGCAATCTGTGCCACTTCAAGGCTATGGGTAAGGCGGGTGCGGAACAGGTCGCCTTCATGATTGACAAAAACCTGGGTTTTATACTCCAGTCGCCGAAAAGCGGAACTGTGAATAATCCTGTCACGGTCACGCTGGAACGGATTGCGACTTGGGTCTTCGATTTCCTGGTGGATCCTGCCACGGGTATCTTCGGGTTTGGTTGCATAAGGTGCCAGCGTTGTCATGTTTATTTACCCTTCCTGTGTTGTTTTCTTCAAAACCAGCATCAAGTCTTCCCGTGGAACCGTTTGGCTTTTCGCCTGACCGATGCCTGGCATCACAATGAATTTGATTTTGCCCCCTTCGGCCTTTTTATCAATTTGCATCAGCTCGATCCATTTGTCGGCGCCCAGATCAGGCGCGGTAACCGGACAACCAATCGCTGCCACCAGTGCCCTGACCCTTTCTACATCTGCCTGTGGAAAACCGCAAACTCGCGCCGAGAGTTCGGCCGCCTGTACCATGCCACACCCCACGGCTTCACCGTGCAGCCAGGTGCCAAAACCCAGGCCGGCTTCTATGGCATGGCCAAAAGTATGTCCCAGGTTAAGGATAGCGCGCATGCCGGTTTCCTTTTCATCTTCGGAAACCACATAGGCCTTGAGTTCACAAGAACGCTGGACAGCATAGCCAATGGCTTCGGACTCAAGCGCTTTCAGGCTGGCCACGTTTTGTTCACACCAGTCAAAAAAACCGGCATCCAGGATAAGACCGTATTTGATCACTTCGGCCAGGCCAGCCGAAATTTCACGCTCGGGTAACGTATTCAGCACAGTGGTATCGATATCAACGGCAATTGGCTGGTAAAACGCGCCAATCATGTTCTTGCCCATGGGGTGATTAACCGCTGTCTTGCCGCCCACCGAGGAGTCCACCTGCGCCAGTAATGTGGTGGGCACCTGAATGAAACGGATACCCCGCATATAGGTTGCCGCGGCAAAGCCGCACATATCCCCGATAACGCCACCGCCCAGCGCCACAATGACGGCACGGCGGTCCAGTCGCTGTTCAAGCAACCAGGTATAAATACGGTTAAGGGTATCCAGGGTTTTATAGGCTTCACCGTCAGGGACCTCGAAGACACTGATTTTTTTACCGCTTGCTTCCAGTGACTGCAAAACCGTTTTTCCATATAGCCCAAAAATGGTGGGATTGGTAATTAGCACCACTGAAGTGGCATCGGGAGGAATGGAAGTACCTACCTGTTGCAACAAATTGGGGGCAATATGAATGGGATAAGCGCCTCCTTCTGTTTTGACGTTAACAATACTCATGTTTTACTCCTGATTTTTTTGCAACAAATTATGAATGGTTTTTACTACAGACGGGATAGAACCCGAACCCGTTTCTATCGTGAGGTCGGCAACACTTTCATAGAGGGATTCGCGCTGCGCCAGCAATTCGGCAATCCTGGCTTTCGGGTTGGGCGTGGCCAGCAAAGGCCGGTTCCGGTCTTTAGCTACCCGGCGATAGAGCTCATCGACACTGGCCTTCAGGTAAATCACGATCCCCCGGCGCCGTAAAATGGCCCTGTTTTCTTCCCTTAATACAGCACCGCCACCCGTTGCCAACACGATACCATCAATCTGTGCCACCGCTTCAAGCACCATGCTTTCCCTGTTACGGAACCCTTCCTCGCCTTCGATGTCGAAAATAACAGGAATGCTAACCCCACACCGCCCGACAATCTCATGATCCAGATCCAGAAAATCCCGATTCATGGCTCGGGCCAAGGCCCGTCCTATTGTTGTTTTACCTGCCCCCATCATGCCCACCAAAAACACCGGCTGCTTGCTGGACAACCCGACTGGGGCAGTATCATGTATTATTTCACTCATATATTTAAAATGTCGGTAATTTGAGACTTATTTTGCACAGTTTTGCATATTATCACTTGCAACCTAAGTGATGAGCGCTAAACTGCACAATTCAGTTACAGAAACCCGTGAGTTTTTCAGGAAATTCTGCCCACAAAGCTTTAAAATCCCGTGTAATGAGTAAAACTACCGCATCCAAAAAAGAGAAATCGTCTTCCGGCTCATGGCTGGGACGGTTTATCATGAAATCCATCGTATTTTGCGCAGGCATCGGGCTTTGTGGCGCTTTGCTGGTCATCATGGCGATTGGCCTTACCTGGCCAAACCTGCCCGATCTCCAGGCAATGACCGATTACCGGCCTCGTATTCCGTTGCGCATCTATTCGGAAGACAAAGTCCTGCTTGCCGAGTATGGTGAAGAAAGACGCAATGTCATGCGTTTCAATGAAATCCCTGATGTCATGAAACAGGCTGTCCTGGCCGCTGAAGACGACAATTTCTACAAGCACAACGGGGTTGACTGGTCGGGCGTAGGCCGGGCAGTATTGGCCAATATCACCTCGGGCGCCAAAGCCCAGGGAGCCAGTACCATTACCATGCAGGTGGCCCGTAATTTTTACCTGTCTTCCGAGAAATCGTTCATCCGCAAATTTTATGAACTGTTACTCACCTATAAAATAGAAGACACCCTAACCAAAGACCAGATTCTCGAGCTTTACCTCAACCAGATTTACCTGGGTCACCGCGCTTACGGTTTTGCCGCCGCTGCCCGGACTTATTTTGGCATTCCGCTGTCAAAAGTCAGCATTGCGCAGGCCGCCATTCTGGCCGGTGTTCCCAAGGCGCCATCACGCTTTAACCCCAAAACAAACCTGAAGCGCGCTATCGAGCGTCAGCACTATGTATTGGGTCGCATGCTGAAACTGAACTACATCACCCAGGCACAGTACGATGAAGCCATGAATGAAAAGATTCAGGTCAAGTCACGTGACAACAGTGCGGCTGAAACCCAGTTTGCCCTTCACGGCCAGTATGTTTCCGAGCTTGCCCGCCAGCTGATGTACAACATCTATAAAGATAACGTCTATGGTCGTGGCCTTAATGTCTATACCACGGTCAATTCCAAAGATCAGGAAATAGCCTATATGGCTGTTCGCGATGGCATCCTTACTTACACCCGCCGCAAACCTTATCCTGGTCCGGCAGCCCAACTCGAATTACCGGCAGGACTTGAACAGAACCAGGAAAAAATGGAAGATTTCCTGGAGAAGGTCAGAAACGACTACCCAGACAGCAATAACCTGCACACTTATCTGGTGCTTTCAGCAAGTCCGACCAAGGTGGTTGCCATTCGTGATGCCGGCCATCCGATCGAACTCACCGGCACTTCCCTTAACAATGCAAAACGTGCCCTGGTAGCCAAGCCCAGCACCAAACGACATATTATGCGAGGTTCAGTCATTTACCTGCAAAAAGTAAAAGACAACTGGACCATTATCAACATGCCCGAAGTCGAAGGAGCTTTTGTCGCACTTGATCCCACCGATGGCGCCATCAAAGCCATGATTGGCGGATTTGACTTCAACCGTGGCGACTTCAACCGGGTTACCCAGGCATGGCGTCAGCCCGGCTCAACCTTCAAGCCATTCATTTATGCCGCGGGCCTTGAACGCGGATTAACGCCAGAAACCAATATTTCAGACCAGCCATTTTATTTAAGCGCGGCTAAAACCGGCAGCAAGCCCTGGACCCCCAAAAACTATGGCAACAGCTACACCTATAGCCAAACCTTGCGCCAGGGCCTGTACAAATCCAAAAACATGATCTCCATTCGGATTCTTGAGGCTGTAGGCCCCGATTTTGCCATGGAATTCATTGAACGTTTTGGCTTTGACCCTGCCCGACACCCTCCCAAAGGCGCCTACCTGACCATGGCACTGGGTGCCGGCAGCGTGACGCCATTGCAAATGGCCAGCGGCTATGCGGTATTTGCCAACGGCGGCTATCGCGTGAATCCTTACATCATTGATTACGTGACCGATCCCAACGGCACTATCCTGATGAAATCACAGCCAATCAAGGCAGGCAACGAGGCCAACCGCGCGATTGACCCGCGCACCGCCTATATCATGGATGACCTGCTGCGAGGGGTGGCCCGAAACGGTACGGCAGCCAGAACCCAGGCAACACTCAAGCGCCCGGATATTGGCGGTAAAACCGGTACCACCAACCAATCCTTTGATGCCTGGTTTGCCGGCTATACACCCAAAATGGTAGGTATTGCCTGGCTTGGTTTCGACCAGCCCCGTTCCCTGGGTGACCGCGAAACCGGCGGTGGTGCCGCCATGCCTATCTGGCTTGATTACATGGCCAAGGTACTTCCTTCCATCCCGGTTGCCAAACCAGGCCCCACACCCAATGGCCTGGTCAAGGCGGGCAATAATTTTTACTATTCTGAGTTCCCCGCAGGACAGGCAATTGCCAACCTGGGCGTAGGCGGCAGTGGTTATGCCCCTGGCACTGAAGAAGCAGGCGCCGCCAAACCGGCAGCACAGGGTAGCGGTGATGCGATTGGCAAGCTGATCGAATCCTTCAACCCCTTGGGTGGACCACCCATCCGCTTCTAGCCACACACAAAAAAACGCTCATTTTCAAAATATGAAATGAGCGTTTTTTTTCAAGATCATGATCACCACATGGCGATCTGGAAAAATCATTGCGCCAGCAGCGTCAAGGATGTTTTTAATACCATCCCTGCACTGCGTTACCCATCTTACAAGGTAACGGTTAACGGCTGACCGGCAATGTCAGAACACAGGGCGGCAACATTGGCTGCCAGTTCTGCACCGCCACGGGTGTCTTGCCACACCTGGCCATCAAAGCGGTAATGGAATGCACCGCTGGGCGCCGCCACCCACATTTCCTGCAAAGGGGCCTGGCTATTAATGACCACATGCCGGGTACTGTCAAACACAAGGGTAAGCACCTGGCCGCTGCGGTTTGCATCAACATCAATGTCCAGATGTTCAAACCAGCCATCAGCCTGGGCCTGAATCTTGTCTAAAATATCATCTGCACGTGCAAGAAATTCTGATTCAGTCATAATATCAATTCTATAAAAATTTTTTGGAGTCGTAAATTGCCTGCGTTAACAAAAATACACCGCAGTCTTTCAATGGTATCCCTGCTTGGCTTAAGTCTGGGACTTTCCGCCTGCGGATACAAGGCACCTCTATATTATCCTACCCAAGAACAATTACAGCAAATAGAAGCACGCGAACAAAGGATAAAGGCACGCAAAGAAGCCGCCAAAGAAGAAAAAAAGCAGTCCCGTACCCGGGAGCAGGAGCCAAAAACCAATATCTCCCAATAATAATCATCCCGTTTTTTCATACACCGTTAATTCTGATTATCAATTTGCAATGACCATACAATCCCAACCCTTACCCACTCCCGCCGGCTCACCCTTCTTTCATTACCAGAACGACACCCTGCATGCCGAAGGCGTATGTCTGGAAACCCTGGCCCGGGAACTGGGCACCCCCCTGTATGTCTACTCCCTGGCCGCACTCAAGGCAGCCTGGCAGTCTTACCAAAATGCGATTGGCAACCGTAACACCCTGGTTTGTTATGGCATGAAAGCCAACGCCAATCTGGCCGTCCTGAACGAGTTTGCGAAACTGGGCAGCGGGTTTGATATCGTTTCGGGTGGCGAACTGGCCCGCGTCCTGAAAGCGGGCGGACAAGCGGCCAAGGTCGTTTTCTCAGGTGTTGGCAAACAGGACTGGGAAATCGAAGCCGCCCTTGACGCTGGCATCAAATGTTTCAACGTCGAATCGGTGGCAGAACTTGAGCGCATTTCTGAAGTGGCCACACGACTGGGCAAAACAGCACCGGTTTCTTTACGCGTGAACCCCGATGTCGATGCCAAAACACACCCGTATATTTCAACCGGCATGAAAGAAAACAAATTCGGGATCGAAATTGGCACTGCACCAGCCGCTTACCAAAAAGCCAATACCCTGCCCGGTATTAAAATTGTCGGTATCGACAGCCATATCGGTTCACAAATAACCGAAGTCAGCCCCTATCTTGACGCTCTGGACAAAACCCTGGACTTGCTTGACATGCTTGGCCTTCAGGGCATCCAGGTAGAACACCTTGACATTGGTGGCGGCCTTGGCATTCGCTACACCGATGAAATACCACTCGACCCCAAAGAACTGCTGGAACCCGTTTACGAAAAACTGACTCAACGCGGCTATGAGCATTTGCAACTGGTTCTTGAACCGGGCCGTTCTCTCATTGGCAATGCCGGTGTCCTGCTAACACGTGTCCAGTATCTCAAACATGCCGAAGCCCGCAATTTTGCCATTATTGATGCCGCCATGACCGACCTGATGCGCCCCGCACTTTATGAAGCCTATCATGGGCTGCTAGCCGTCAAACCGCGTGCACAAGCCCCTGAAACCTACGATATTGTGGGCCCTGTTTGTGAAAGCGCCGACTGGCTGGCCAAACAACGCAGCATCGCCCTGCAGCAAGACGATATTCTGGCGCTTGAATCAGCAGGTGCCTATGGTTTTGTCATGTCCAGCCAATACAACACCCGTCCGCGTGCGGCAGAAGTCATGGTAGATGGCGAGCGTTTCCATATTATTCGCCAGCGCGAAAAACTGGAAGACCTGTTTGAAGGTGAGCAGCTCCTGCCCTGAAAAACATGATCCAATTTTTGTAGAAAGCCATTTTTTTAGCCTTCAATGACCCCATCTTGGGGTCATTTTCTTTTCTGTCCAACCCTGTGTCAAATATCGCCCGCCAGCCCACAATCCACAACATGGATCCACCAAATTCAATTGGCTGACATCAATTTTAGGTATAGTTTTTGTGTGTACATGAATATAGCTTGCTGTATCTTATTGGTTTTAAATATGTTAATACGTAAATTTACGACTCATTATTTATCATTAAGTAAGCTATAATTCCTAATTATTACAGACTCCCAACCTTCCAAAACCTTAAACAGTTAATGCCTTGCATGCCAAAAACTTAACAGATACCGGAAACTGCCAATAAAATGTACTCATCCCTCAACTCTGGAGAATCAGCATGATAGATCTGGATGTCGTCACCCTGTCGCGCCTGCAGTTTGCGCTGACAGCCATGTTCCACTTCATTTTCGTACCATTAACATTGGGTTTTGCCTTTTTGCTGGCCATCATGGAAAGCGTCTATGTCATGACAGGCAAAGACATCTGGCGTCGCATGACCATGTTCTGGGGAAAACTCTTCGGCATTAACTTTGCGGTTGGGGTTGCAACCGGTGTCGTCATGGAATTCCAGTTTGGCATGAACTGGTCTTACTACAGTCACTATGTGGGGGATATTTTTGGAGCGCCATTAGCCATTGAAGGGCTCATGGCGTTTTTTATGGAAGCCACCTTTATTGGTTTGTTCTTCTTTGGCTGGGACCGTTTGTCCAAAGTTGGACATTTAATCGTTACCTGGCTGGTAGCCATTGGGGCAAACTTTTCGGCCTTATGGATTTTAATCGCCAATGGCTGGATGCAAAACCCGGTAGGTGCCTACTTCAACCCGCACACCATGCGCATGGAAATGACCGATTTTGCCGAAGTCGTGCTTAATCCAGTGGCCCAGGCCAAATTTGTGCATACCGTTAGTGCCGGTTATGTCCTGGCTGCCATTTTCGTGCTGGGTGTCAGTGCCTGGTACGTCTTGCGTGGCCGCCATATCGAACTGGCCCGCCGCTCCATGGTGATTGCCGCCAGTTTTGGGCTGGCCGGCTCATTGTCGGTGGTGGTTCTGGGTGATGAAAGCGGTTATTTAAGTACCGAACACCAGCAAATGAAAATGGCCGCCATGGAATCCATGTGGGAGACAGAACCGGCACCCGCCAACTTCAACCTGTTCGCCATTCCCAACCAGGAAGAGAGGCGCAATGAGTTTGCCGTGGAAATCCCATGGGCCTTGGGCATTATTGGTACCCGCTCCCTCACCACTCCCCTGTTAGGCATCAATGAGCTGGTCGACAAGGCAAAGGTTCGCATCGAACATGGTGTACAAGCCTATAACGCCTTGCAAACGCTGCGGGCAGATAAAACCAATGCGCAGGCACAAACTGTCTTTGATGCCTACTGGAAAGACCTGGGCTATGCCCTGTTGCTCAAGCGCTATGTCCAAGACCTGAACACCGCCACCCCCGAGCAAATTGACCAGGCGGCCTGGGATACCGTGCCACAGGTTGCGCCATTATTCTGGTCATTCCGTCTCATGGTTGTGCTGGGCTTTTACTTTATTGCCTTCTTTATGGTGGCCTTTTACCTGGCCAGCAAAGATCGCCTTACCACCTCACCCCGCTTTCTCAAGCTGGCGGTATTCACTATCCCCTTACCCTGGATTGCCGTCGAATGTGGCTGGTTCGTTGCCGAGTTTGGTCGTCAACCCTGGATTATCGAAGGCGTATTACCCACTTTCTATGCCGCCTCGGGGCTTAATGTCAGCGATCTCGCCATCAGTATGACCATCTTTATTGTGCTGTACGGCGCCCTGGCTGCCCTGGCCACCAAGGTTATGCTGTATACGGTACGAAAAGGCCCTAAAGAAGAAGATGACAAGCCTGACGCCAATGATTTTGCCGCCAGTGCCATTACCGCTAAATAAGGAGTTGGACAATGGAATCCTTAATTCTGTTTGATTATGACACCATGCGCCATATCTGGTGGTTGCTGCTGGGTGTGCTGTTAGTTGCTTTTGCCATTATGGACGGTGCCGATCTGGGGGTAGCCATGCTGTTGCCCCTGGTCACCAAAACCGATGACGAACGTCGTGTTCTTTATAATGTGATCGGCCCTGTCTGGGAAGGAAACCAGGTTTGGCTGATTACCGCCGGCGGTGTTATTTTTGCCGCCTGGCCACTGTTATATGCCATGTCATTCTCCGGTTTTTATCTGGCCATGATGCTGTTGCTGGTGGCGCTTATTTTACGTCCGGTTGCCATTAAATACCGCAGTCAGCTGCCCTCTGAAAAATGGCGTAGAAACTGGGATATCACCTGGTGCTTAACCGGACTGGTTGCCGCACTGGTGTTTGGCGTGGCTATTGGCAACGTCATGCTGGGCGTACCTTTCCGCTTCGAGGCCGACACCTTGCGACCTGTTTACGAAGGCAGTTTTTTCGGCCTGTTCCAGCCTTTTGCCCTGTTGTGCGGCGTGCTTAGCATTGCCATGTTGCTGCTACAAGGCGCAACGGTCTTAAGCTGGAAAACACAAAACGGTATCGCACAGGCGGCACATCGCCTGGCAGTATGGTCGGGTCTTGCCGTCATCGTCCTGTTTGTCATCGGCGGCGTCTGGATTGCCACCTCGGTACCCGGCTATATCATGGATAGCGCCCTGCTGACAGCCAACGATGTTTCCAATCCCCTGGCAAGCAACAAAGCGGTTACGGTTGCGTCCGGTGCCTGGATGGGTATTTACAGCGTAACACCGCTGGCCTGGATTGCACCAGCCTTGGGTATTGTTACCACCTTGCTGGCCATGTTGCTGGTAAAACGCAGTGGTTTGCTTGCACTGGTCATGTCTTCATTAAGCATCGCAGCCATTATCTTTACCTTTGGCTTTTCCACCTATCCGTTCCTGCTGCCTTCTTCCCTTGATCCGGCTTCCGGTTTAACCCTTTATGATGCATCGGCCAGCCATCTGACCTTGTGGGTCATGTTGCTGGTTGCCCTGTTTTTCCTGCCGATCATTATTGCCTATACCTCTTGGGTATATCGTGTCATGCGAGGCAAAGTGACCCCTGAAACGGTCAACGATGCCCCCCATGCTTACTAAGGAGTCACCATTATGTGGTATTTTTCATGGATTTTAGGTTTAGGTCTGGCATGTGCTTTTTCCATCCTGAACGCAATGTGGTTTGAATTGCGTACAATAGAAAAGAATGCTAAAACCACAAAAACCAAATAGTGCTTGATTAACGATGTCACCGGATACTTCCTCTAAAACAGAAGCTGGCATACAGAGTCGCTGGTTATCAGGCCTCTGGAAAATGGCACCGCTAGCCATGATGTGGGCCATCGGTGCCCCACTGCTTGCAGGGGGAGTCCTGGTATTTCAGGCCTGGGTGCTGGCAAAAACCCTCGACCAGGCCATTCGTTTATCGGTTGCCCCCGCAGAATTATGGGAGCAAATGCTACTCATTGCCCTGTTAATTGCCTTGCGGGCCTTTATTACCTGGTCCGGCGAAATGGCAGCCACCCGGGCTTCCGAACAAATCAAACAGCAATTGCGCCAACAGTTTTTTGCACAACTGCTGGCCAGGGGCTCGGCCTGGAGCAGGCAAACGCCAGCCGGTGCCTTAACGACCGCCATCCTCGACCAGGTACAGGCTCTTGATGGCTACCTGCAGCGTTTTTTACCCGCCACCATTTCTGCGGTTTTTTTACCGTTGGCATTTGCCATTGTGATTCTTCCAGTCGACTGGATTGTGACACTGCTATTTTTAATCAGTGCCCCCTTGATTCCCCTGTTTATGGCATTAATTGGCATGCGGGCCGAAGCCGCCAACCAAAAACACCAGCAGGTTTTAAGCCGGCTGTCCGGTGTTTTTGCAGACCGGATTCGCGGGCTGTTTACCCTGGCTCTAATGGGACGCACCCAGGACGAAGTCAATGCAGTCCATTCAGCCAGCAAAAGCTTAAGCGCCACCACCATGAAAGTCTTGCGCATTGCATTTCTTTCTTCTGCGGTCCTTGAACTGTTTGCCGCTTTGGGCGTGGCCGGCGTGGCCATTTATATTGGTTTAAGTTATTTAGGCATGCTCGGCGCCCATTTTTCAGGCTATACCTTGCAGCAAGGCCTGTTTTGCCTGTTGCTGGCTCCCGAAGTGTATATTCCGCTGCGCCAAATGGCAGCCAGCTACCATGACCGGGCCACTGCCAAGGCGGCAGCGCAAGGCTTGCACCAGCTATATAAACAATTACCCACCCATCACGACACAACCCTGCCCGCTCTCATAAAATCCCCCATCATCCAGCGTCAAGACTGCAGCAACAACGAGATCGTTCTGGAGGCCCGCCAGTTTGCCCTGCAAACCCCGCAAGGACGGGACATTTTATTACCCTCCAATTTTACCTTGCAGGTCAACCACCCCATTGCCTTAATGGGTGAAAGCGGCATTGGCAAAACCTCCCTGCTTGAAACCCTGGCCGGCCTGCGACCCTATGCCAGCGGGCAACTGGTGCATCATTTTGCCGAAAACGAATACGTATTGATTGGACAGCAACCTTTTATCAGCCTAGGCAGCATCCGGCAGTTTTTACTGGCCGTTAATCCTCAGGCCACCGAACCGCAATTATGGTCTGCCCTTGAGCAGGCACAGGCAGCCAGTTTTGTAGCGGGCCTGGCACAAGGACTGGATACCGTACTGGGTACGCGCGGACATGGCGTGTCTGGCGGACAGGCCCACCGGCTGGCACTGGCCAGGCTGTTTTTAACCAATCCGGCATTGATTATGCTAGACGAACCCACCGCCTATCTTGACGGAAAAACCCGTGATGCGGTTATTAATGCCATTTTACATTTTGCCCGGGATCGTGCCTTGCTAGTGGCAACACACGATGAAGCAATGGCAGAACGCATTGGACAAGTCTGGCACATTCAGGATCAAACAATCATTACCAAGGAATAAGCGTGAAATTGTGGTGGCAGTTGGCCAGACCCTGGATTAAACAACATTGGCGCATCAGCATTCTGGCCCTGTGCCTGGCTTTATCTACTGTCTTTGCCGGTGTGGGCCTGCTCACCGTATCCGGCTGGTTTCTAACCGGCGCCTTTCTGGCCGGGTCAAGCGTGGCCTTCAATTTATTCGTTCCTTCGGCACTGGTACGTGGCCTGTCAATGTGGCGGATCGCCTCACGCTATGCCGAACGGGTATGCGGCCATATTGTCACACTAGATTTGCAGGCCGAGATCCGCACCGGCAGCTTTGCCCGGCTGGCCGCCTTCAAGCCAGCCCAATTGGCACAGTACCGTGACGGTGACTTACTGGCTCGCTTAATCAACGATATAGAACGGCTGGATACGTTCTTTTTACTGATTATCACGCCGGTTTTTACGGCAGTTATTGCCGGTGGGTTTTTCAGCCTGCTCATGGGCATGGCCTTACCCTTGGTCGGCTGGATCCTGCTACTGATACTATGCCTGGCAGCCGGTGTACTGCCCTATTTGCTGGCCCGTAAAACCGCCGCGGCCGGGTTAGCGGTACAGGCCGCCAATGCCGAACTGCGGGCCCTGGCCCATGAAGCCATTGCCGCCCATACCGATTTGCTGGTTTTTGGCATGACCTCGGTCGCACAAGAACAGTTTGACCAGGCTGGCCTGCGTTTGGCAAAGGCACAGCAACGGGTCACGCAGGCCGGCAGTTTTGGCACGCTGGTGCAGCAACTGTTAATGGGCAGCCTGGTACTGGCGCTTTTATGGCTGGGTGCCAATGCGCAGGCGCAACAGGAATTGTCTGCTCCGGTATGGGTGGGGCTTTTACTGGGATCAATGGGCCTGTTTGAAATTCTGTCTCCCATTATGCGGGGTGCGGCAGGCCTGGGAGCCGTGGAAGCCGCCGCCCGGCGTATTCAGGACCTTACCGTTAACCCAGTGGCAAACACGCCGGCAAAGGCCGGACAAGTCCAGGCAACCGCCATTCTTCCTGCCACAGGATCATTGCACTTGCAAGATGTCTGTGTCGCCTATGATAACCAGCCGGTTTTAAGCCAGCTTGACCTATATGTGGAACATGGCCAGCGTATTGCCATTCGCGGTCCAAGCGGAACGGGTAAAACCACCTTGCTAATGGCCATCATGCAGGTACAGCCATTATCATTCGGCACCATTACATATGGCGATGTCAATTTAACGACGGTAAAGCACTCATTGCTTTACCAGCGCATTGCCCTGCTGTCACAACATTCACCGGTATTTATGGGCACCATTCGCCACAACCTCTTATTGGCCGACCCTGAAGCCACCGACGAGCGTTTGTGGGAAGTCCTGAAACACGTTCATTTGGCCAGTCATATTGAACAGATTGGCGGCCTGGATGCCTGGACCGGTGAAGGGGGAAACACCTTGTCTACCGGCCAAATCCGCCGTTTGTGCCTGGCGCGTGTGTTGTTGTCCAAGGCAAGCGTCTGGTTACTGGACGAACCCACAGCCGGCCTTGATAAAACCACCGCCGATGCCTGGTTTACCAACCTGAAGCAGGTAGCCAAAGACCGGACCGTGATTATTGTGACCCATGCCAACTTGCCTGATGGCGTGGTTGATGAAAGCTTTGTATTGACTAACGGGTGTTTGCACCTTGAACAGCAAAAAACGGTCGTCAGTTAACTGACGACCGTTTTTTACCCTGAAACCACGCGGGCTTCTATTGACATGCCTATTTACAGCTCACCGTATGAATGCAAGCCCGACAGGAAGATATTCACACCCAGGAAGGCAAAGCTGGTAATAATAAGACCGGCCAGTGCCCAGTAAGCGGCAACCGTACCGCGCATGCCTTTCATCAGCCGCAAGTGCAACCAGGCCGCATAGTTTAACCATACAATAAAGGCCCAGGTTTCTTTAGGGTCCCACTGCCAGTAAGTTCCCCAGGCATCAGCGGCCCATAATGCGCCCAGCACGGTTGCCACGGTAAAGAAAGCAAACCCCACTGAAATAGCCCGATACATGATGTCGTCAAGAACTTCTAGCGGTGGCAATTTGCTGGCAATGGTTTTGCGGGCCAACAAAATGCAGGCCACAATAATAACGCTAATGCCAAAATACAGGATCCAGAAACCGAAGTTTTCCTTGTCACTGAAAATGAACGGTTCAGAGACCATGGCTCCGCCAATCAACAACAGGGGAAGCATGGGTTTCCAGGAAGTTGTTTCACCGTGCTGCTTGACCAGATAGGCAAAGCCCACCATCGCCGCCAAGGCAAAGGTGCCATAGCCAATAAAGTTGGCCGGGACGTGCAGTTTCATCCACCAACTGCGCAAGGCGTTATTAAGCGGTGTGATAACCGCCGCATCACGCTCGAACGTGTACCAAAGCAGGAAAATGACCGCTGCAGAGATAACAAGCAGGACGAAACCGCCCAAGGCCCGCGTGTTATAGCGTTTTTCATAGTACAGGTAAAAAACGGCAGTAATCAGGCAAAACAGCACGAAAACCTCGTACAGGTTACTAACCGGAATATGTCCCATATCAGGGGCAATCAGGTGCCCTTCACGCCAGCGCACCAGCAGGCCGGTAAAGCCAAAAAACACGCCTGTCCAGGTGAAAGCGGTTCCCATCCAGGCAGCGGTTGGACTCACATAACCCAGCCAGTAAACCACGGTTGCCATGAAAAACAGGGCACACATCCATAAAATGGCCGACTGTGAAGACAACAGATATTTAAGCAGAAACTGGTTATCGGCCTGTGCCAGGTTGCCATCATACAGGCCAATGGCCAGCAAGGCCGCCACACCACAGGCAATCATGAGCATGCGCAACGGCCGCCACAGCCAGCCGATCCAGGTAACAAAAATGGTGGAACCGGCCAGAATGTATTTCTCGTAAATATCCATTTCATTAGGATAAGTCAAGATGGCATACGCTGCCCCTGCCGCCAGGATCAGAAAGAAAATCAGGTCGGTCCAGTCGGGCTTGCCGCGCAAGACACGATTATCACCGGTTTCTGAAATTTGCTCTTCCCACTTCGCTGATGGACGCGTTACCGGAGAAGGTTGCACCAAGGTATTGGACATGTTCAATTCCTACTTTTTAGTCAAATCTGAAAAGTCTTGCCTGAAGCGCTTGAACTCTCGGTTGAAGTCCAGCGTTCTTTTTTGTGAAGTCATTGCTGACATGATTTTACTGCTATTTTCCGTATCACCCGGTTTAATCCACATCCAGATACGACGGTCACGAATATAAAACATGGAAAAGACACCAATAATCAGGAACAGTGAACCCAGATAGACAGAGCTTTTACCCGGCGAACGGGTTGCCTGCAGGACACTGGCCTGGATATGTTCAAAAGTTTTGATCTGCAACATAACGGGGGCCGGGTAGGCACTCAAATCGGACAGGGCACGCAAGGACAGATCAAACCAGCGAGCCTGTTTTTCAGCCTCTTCACGATTGCCAAGCGAAATGGGTGCCATGCCTGCCTCAATGCGGACCAGGTTACGCAATTCAACAGCACTGAAAAGCAGGTAATCACGCAGGATTTTTTTCATGGGTTCACGCAGGTTTTCGGGAATCCGTTCCGCTTCGGGAACATTAACACCGTCAACGTATTGATCAATGCCCATGAAGCCGCCTTTTGCAAATATGCCAAGAGCCTGCTCGGCCAAGGGGGTAATCATATCGGCATTAAAGCGCTCATCCCGGGATTTTTCAGCAAAAGCACGGGCAGCCTTGCTTCTCATGTCAGGGTCCTCGAAAGCGGCCCGCATGGCCATGAACTCATCAAGTGTCCCTTTATCATCGGCAGGCATGCGAACATAACGGAACATGCCTTCACCCGGCAACTGTATACCCGCCAGAAAAACCAGCGAGTCATCCAGAAACATGGGCAACATGTAATTGTTATATTTAACCGATTGGTTATTATCATCGCTAAGGGTATAAGCCACGCTGGGACCTACGTTCTGTACTTCACGGTCTTTCCCTGCCGCACTGCCGGTAACCGCCAGAATTTGCTCTTCAAAGCTTTTGGGTTGCAAGGCATCGCTGCCGGCATTCAGGTTTTCAACGTTGATGGGCTTGAAGTCATCAATCGTCACCCGGTACTCTTTGTTTTCCCCGTTAAGCGTGGTGGTTAATTTAGCGTTACCACCCACCTCCATATTCAACTCAAAGGTTTCAGTTGCCTGCCCGCTAACAGGATAGCCGGTTAACTGCAGTTTGGAACCACCATCATGGAAACTGGACTGATAAAGGGTAATGCCATTTTTGGCAAACGGATGGTTAACCTCGATAATGCGGTTTTGTACTTCTTTGGTTTCAAGATCGGTAATAGTAACGTCACTGGCAAAGCGCTTGGGCATGCCATTGGTTTCATAATATTCGATAATGAACTTGTTCAGCTTGATCTCAAATGGCAAAACCTGCAGGAATTGTTCACCGCCCAATCCTAGCAAGGCGTAACTGGAGTTACCGCCTTCGGAAATGGATACGTTGCCACGAAAACTGGGGTTGGCGGAAGAAAAACGGGTTTCTTCGGCAACATCGGAAATATATTTCGCGGTTGCCGGGATGGGTGCTTTGCTGCCAAACCAGATTTGCAGACGGTTGGGCAATTCGCTGTCAAGCAGGCCGCCAATACAAATCACGACAATGGCAACGTGGGCAAAAATATAACCTAACCGGTTGGCGCTACCTTTTTTAGCGGCCAGCAGCACACCATTTTCCGAGACTTTCTCACGGAAGCGGTAACCTTCTTTTTTCAGCCATGATTTGGACATGCGCACAGCAGTTTCCTGGTCGAAACCAACGTCCACATTCAATTTATGGGGAAACGCCCGCAAACTGCCTTCGCGGATATACTCACGGAAGGAACGCATGTCCTTGACCATTTTGGGCGTATTGCGAAGCAGGCAAATAGAAGTGGAAATGACCAGAAAACCCATAATAACCAGGAACCACCAGGTATTATAGATTTGTGACACGCCGAATTTACTGAAAACCGTATACCAAAAAGTGCCGAATTGATCGGTATATTGAAGTTCTGTCTGGTTTTGCGGCAATACCGTACCAATAATACTGGCGACACAGATAAACGAGAGCAGGCTCACCGCAAAGCGCATTGAGCCCAACAGTTCAAAAAAATCAGCAGCCCATCTTCTGCCCGTGGTATGTTTTGCCATTATAAATTATAAAATCATAAGAAAATAGGGAGCGCCGATGTACGGACTCCCTATCTTAGATAACACTATCTGAAAAAGTTCCCCCGAATTGATCGGAAGTAACAATTTAACAAATTAACGAATACCGGCAGCGTAATCGGCTACCGCTTTCATGTCTGCACGGTTCATGCGATTGGCAATGACGCCCATCATGTTTTCCATACCGCCATTTTTACGATAACCGTCTGCAAAGGCAAGCAACTGAGCCTCGAGGTACTCGGGGTGCTGGCCAGACAAAGCCGGGAACGCGGAAGGCATACCCTTACCCGTTGCGCCATGGCAGGAAGCACAGGCAGGCACATTGCGGTCGGGGATACCGGCACGCCAGATTTCACGGCCACGCTGGACAACGTCAAGATTGGCACCCAGTTTTGCGGTTGCCGGCTGGGCAAGGGTTTGCTTGCTGATGTAACTGGCCAGGTTCTGCATATCTTCCGGCGTCATTTGGGCAGCAATAGGATCCATCATGGTTGGATTGCCCTGAGCATCAGTACGGTTACTTGACTTGGCACCTTCAGGCTTCTGGAAATTCTTCAGCTGATTGATGATGTACTCATAAGGCATCCCGGCCAGACTTGGATACATGGGAACCATGCTATTACCGGCAACACCATGGCAGGCTACACAGGCCAGAATACCACGTGACATGTCACCATTGGCATACAGTTCCTCTCCGACCTTGACGTCAGGCTTGGCGGCAAAACTGGAAGCGCTCATGGCCAGTCCCATGGCAACGCCACTTGTCACTAAAATTTTTGATAAAACTTGCTTCATGAATACCCTCTATGATCGCAGTGGATCAGTACGCATTGGTCTAAATTAGCGTCTATTGTAAAAGATAATGCTTATAAACGTAGGAGTATAAACCTCAATCGCCAAATTTAGGCGATTTTTATGGATAAGGATTATACAATAGGGGCTTATTTTTTATTTATTCGAGCGTACTTGTGTCAATTTTACATCGGGCATCCTTCTTTACCTCAGCAGCAAAGCTGCATCAGTTGCCTCCACCGTCGGTTCCCGAAGTATGTTTTGTGGGCCGTTCGAATGCAGGCAAATCTTCTGCCATCAACGTGCTTGCCAACCAGAAACGACTGGCTTTCTCCAGTAAAACACCCGGGCGCACCCGCCTGATCAACATGTTTGGCCTGCCCGATCCGCTTGACCCGGAACACCCGTTGGGTTTTCTGGTCGACCTTCCCGGCTACGGTTATGCCTCGGTTGCGCGTGATGCCCGTGAAGAATGGGCCGATGTACTGGGTGCCTACCTGCGTGAACGCACCTCCCTGGCCGGCATCGTGCTGCTGGTTGATATCCGCCGCGGCGTGACCGACCTTGACCGCCGCCTGGCCAACTGGATCGCCCCCTCTGGCAAGCCCGTTCTTGTTTTATTGACCAAAGCCGATAAATTGCCCTATGGCCAGCGCCTGAAAGCCGTTGCTGCCGTGCGCAAAGACCTGGCGGATATCGGCGCCCTGAATGCCATCCCTTTTTCAGCCACCCAGCGTATTGGCCTAGAAGAGGCCGATCTCAAAATCATCAACTGGATTTCACCAAAGGTTGTACCATGAGCTCAATTATTACTGCCGATTTCCCCGCTTCACGCCCCCGTCGCAACCGTCGTGACGACTTTTCCCGCCGACTGGTCCGGGAAAACATTCTCTCGGCCAATGATTTCATTTATCCTGTCTTTGTGAAAGAAGGCAACAATTTGCACGAGCCCGTGCTGTCCATGCCCGGTGTCGTGCGTTATTCTCCCGACTCCATCTTGCCCGTGGCAGAAGAGTGTATCAAACTGGGCATCCCGGTGTTGGCACTGTTCCCATCCATCGACGCCTCGCTGAAAACCCCCGATGGCATTGAAGCGACCAACCCCGAAGGGCTGATCCCGCGCGTGATCGCCTCATTAAAAAAAGAATTCCCCGAACTGGGCATCTTATGTGATGTGGCCCTGGATCCTTACACCAGCCACGGCCAGGATGGCCTGATTGACGACAGCGGCTATGTATTAAACGAGCCCACCGTTGAGATGCTGGTCAGGCAGGCATTGGTACAGGCCGAGGCCGGTGCCGATTATGTTGCCCCCAGCGATATGATGGACGGGCGCATCGGCGCCATTCGCCAGGCCCTTGAAGCCCGCAATTTCATTTACACCCGTATCATGGCCTATTCCGCCAAGTACGCCAGTGCTTTCTATGGCCCGTTCCGCGATGCGGTGGGTTCTGCCGGTAACCTGGGTAAATCCGACAAAATGACTTACCAGGTAGACCCGGCCAACCGCAATGAAGCCCTGCGTGAAGTAGCCGCCGACATCCGCGAAGGTGCCGACCTGGTCATGGTCAAGCCCGGCATGCCCTATCTGGACATTGTTCGCGACGTCAAGGAAATGTTCCGCATGCCCACCTATGCCTACCAGGTCAGCGGTGAATACGCCATGATCAAGGCAGCGGCCATCAACGGTTGGCTGGATCACGACAAAGTCATGATGGAATCCCTGCTTTGCTTCAAGCGGGCCGGTGCCGATGGCATCCTGACCTACTTCGCCATCGAGGCGGCCAAAATCCTGCAGCAACAGAAATAACCACCTGGTGGCCATGCCATCGCCACCTCAGGCATTTCATCAAACCAATCTGGCCGACACATAATCGGCCAGATAAATATCAAGATATCCTGCCTTACCCATAGCTATTCTTGCCAATTGTCATTAATATGAACAAACCATATCAACAATCAGCAAGAGGCAATACCATGAAAATCCTGATCGCTTACGACCTGCGCCTGCTAGGTTCACGCTTTAGCCGCTTAAAGGAAATCATCGACGAACATTTCCCCAACCGTTGGCACTGTTTTGATGCCGGTTATGTCGTTTCCACCAACCTTGACACCAACCAGGTACGCGACCTGCTTTTACCCGCGCTTAGTGTTAACGACTGCCTGCTGGTTAGCGAACTGGGCAGCAACTGGGCAGGTATCGGCATTTCTGAAAAAAACCGGCTCCTGCTCGAAAGCTAATTCATGCCAAAGCCCGTTTCCTTATACGGGTCAGGCAAGTAATCCCGTTCTTACGTTAAAATTGACCTTTGTGCTTATCACAAAGGTCAATTTCATGAAATCAGATACCAGCAATTGCATTATTATTTACAGCACGGTTCCCGACCAACTTCTGGGCAAACGCATCGCCCATATTCTGGTTGAAGAAAAACTGGCTGCCTGTGTGAACCTTAGTTCACCCGGCCTGTCTATCTACCTGTGGGAAAATGTGGTCGAAGGCACCGAAGAAATCACCTTAACCATAAAAACCACCCAGGAACGCCAGCAGGCATGTATTCAGAAAATTGCCGAGCTGCATCCTTATGAAGTACCCGAAATTATTGTTGTGCCCATTTTAGATGGGCACTCCCCCTATTTATATTGGGTCCAGCAACAAACAAAAAATTGAGTCAAGTCCCATGATTGCACCGCTGTACAAAAAAAGTCTCTGGTTATTTTCTGTTTTCATCCTGTTTTTTTTCGCTGCCATTTCTCCCTTACAGGCAGAGGAAGATTTTCTTGATCCCGAAAAGGCATTTGTGTTTTCCGCCCAAATGCAAACCGACAACCAGCTGAAAATCAATTTTGACATTGCGCCAAAATATTACATGTACCGCGAGCGCTTTGAATATCACATTAAAGATGATGACAGCGCCACACAGGCAAATCAGCTGCTGGGTGTACCCGTTTATCCGTCTTCCGGAAAGGTCAAATACGACCCCACTTTCGACAAGGAAATGGAGGTCTATTACAACCAGGTTGAAATCCAGTTACCCCTAAACAAAGGCAGTGATTCTTTCACCCTTGAGCTGATTGGCCAGGGCTGTGCCGATGCGGGCCTGTGTTATCCGCCCATGACGTACGAAATTGGCTTAAGCCCCACCGCTACCGGCTATGAAATTACCGCGGGCAAAGGCGCCGTATTGGGCGGCCCGTCCCTGACGTCCACAACAAACGGTAATACAGCCAGCAACAATATCTCCCTGTTCGATGCCGGTGACACCGATATTGCCGCCTGGCTAAGCGATGCGAGTCTGATGAAAATCATCCTGCTCAGCTTTGCCCTGGGGGTTCTGCTGTCCTTTACTCCCTGCGTCCTGCCCATGCTGCCCATCCTGTTATCTATTGTGGTGGGTGACCGCAAGGCGGGCAATGCCACCGTTTCACGTTTCAGGGGCCTGAACCTGACGCTTATGTATGTGCTGGGCACATCGGTTGTCTATACCATCCTGGGCATACTGGCCGCCTCTATTGGTGCCGTTATGGCAGCCTGGATCCAGAACCCCTGGGTACTTGGCCTGTTTGCCGTTGCTTTGGTCATTCTGGCGATTGGCATGTTTGGGGCTTTTACCATCCAAATGCCGGCCAGCCTGCAGTCTTCCCTCAATGAAAAAGTCTCCCGCATGCCGGGTGGCCGCCTGGGCAACGCCTTTTTCATGGGCATTATTTCCGCCCTGATCTGCGGCCCTTGCGTAGCGGCCCCCCTGGCGGGTGTACTGCTGTTCATTTCACAAACCGGTGATTTGACGACTGGCGGCCTGGCCCTGTTTGTCCTGGCCTGGGGCCAGGGCACGTCCCTGTTAATCCTGGGTACCTCTTCTGGCGCCCTGCTCCCCAAGGCCGGCCCCTGGATGGACGTCATCAAGAACTTCTGCGGCCTGTTGTTGCTGGCTACCGCGGTTTGGATGATCATGCCCATCACCCCTAGCTGGTTCAATATGCTGGCCTGGGCCTTCCTGTCCATGTCCCTGGCACTCTTGCTGGGTGCATTTACGCCCTTGTCAGGCAATAACGGGATTCTGAAGCTGCTCTTCAAGGCGACCGGCCTGCTCTTTGCCTTGTGGGCAACACTGCTCATACTAGGGTTGGCCACAGGCGGGCAAAGCGTGCTTAGTCCACTCAAAGGCCTCAGCGTGGGTACTGGCAGCAGCCAGATATCTGCCATGCGCGGTAACAACGCATCAGTAGAAAAAACCCCGTTTGTGCTGGTTAAAACACTGGCAGAGCTTGAAACCACGGTGGCAAATGCCGGCAAACCCGTCATGCTGGATTTTTATGCCGACTGGTGCATCTCCTGCAAGGAAATGGAACTCTTCACCTTTTCCGACCCCACCGTCAGGCAGAAACTGGGCCAGATGCTGCTGTTGCAGGTAGATGTCACCAAGAACAACGAAGCCGATCGCGAGCTGTTAAAACGCTTCAAACTGTTTGGCCCGCCAGGCATTATCTTTTTCAATGGTCAAGGCCAGGAACTGGAAAGAATACGTGTGGTGGGTTTTCAGAATGCCGAGCGTTTTTCCAGCACCTTAGACAAGGTGTTATTACCATAAGCAATCGCTGGCTACGCCTAAGCCAGCAGAATTTCTACCGGAGCCTGCTGCAGCAGGGTGTTTATAGTGCCAACGGGTACTGCATCGGACACCAGGCAATCCATTTGTTCGGCACTCACCACTTTTACATTGGCATTGCGACGATACTTGCTGGCATCGACCAGCACCACCACCTTGCTGCTTCTTTCAATAACAGCATGCTTGACCAAAACCTTGTCGGTATCAAAATCCATCAGGTTTGCTTCAACATCAAAACCCGAACCACTGATAAAGCTCAAATCATAGCGAAAAGAATGCAGCAATTTATTTGTAAAACTACCTGTCAGTGCGCCATCACTTGATTTCAGACATCCCCCTGGCAGCAAAACTTCAACACCCATCATACCTACCAGCAGGTTTGCCACAATGGTGCTGGCGGTTACCACCCTTAATGGTGCCACTGCACTATTTTTCAGGACTTTGGCAAACGCCTCTGCTGTGGTGCCGACATCAATAAAAATGGTCATGCCAGGCTGCAACAATGACAGTGCCTTGTGCCCGATTTTAACTTTAGCCTCAACCGCCACCTGCTGCTTGTCTTTGTAGGGAATTCGGGCCTGATCCTGCGCGACACCTGCTCCACCATGAAAACGACACAAAAACCCATACTGATCCATCAGGATTAGATCGCGCCTTATAGTTTGCTGGGAAATGCCAAAATAATTGGCCAATGATTCAATGGTAACAAACCCCTGTTCTGTAACCATGCCCAAAATCTGTAACTGCCGTTTATTTAGTTCGAAAGTCATACTATGTTTATAAAAATAAAAACAAACATTATTGTGTTTGTCATAAAAATTACATATTTTTAACGCTACAATGTAATATATCTTACATTATAAACAGTCATTAAAGCTCTTCTTGTCATGTAGCTGCCTGTTTATCACTATAAGCCTATTTTTGGAATTTTTATGAATGACACCCTGTTGTGGTCTGAAAAAGCACAAACCCTCTTTTCCGAATCCGGTTTTCAATTCGACCCCTGGCAATGGCAGTGGCAAGCACAACAAACAACCCTGACAGATGATGCCCGGCCAATTGATGCGCTTTCAGCACTGCAACAGCTACGGCCACAGCTGCGTAAAGTACCAATAGCCGTTATTGGTCCGCGCGAAGCAAGCAGCGAAGAATATGAATGCGCGGAACAACTGGGCAAGGCACTTGCAGAAGCGGGCTTACAATTGATATGTGGCGGTAAAAACGGCGTGATGGAAGCGGCGGCAAAAGGCCATCTACAAGCAGGTGGCAGCCCCATTGGCCTGATTCCCGAAACCGAATGGACACAAGCCAATCCTTATATCAGCATCCCAATCGCCACCGGTATTGGCAAATCACGCAACGTGATTATTGCCCAAGCATGCCCGGTACTGATTGCGGTAGGCGGTGGTTACGGCACAATGTCGGAAATGGCATTTGGCCTGCATTTTGAAAAACAGATTCTGACTCTTGGCAACGCGCCTGTTTTACCTGGCACCATTGCCTGTGATAACGTGGCTGATGCCATAGCCCAAACGGCAAACTATCTGCTTCGTCATGAAACCGATCATAACTAATCATTGTATTTCGCATAAGTGTAAAGAAACACCAATCACGCTACGCAAAATGTAAACTTACTTACAACAACAAGGTGACAAATCGTGCTAATCATTGCGATTTTATATCTCGTTTTTCTATTCACCCCTATTGCCTTGTTACTGCTTGGCTCATTTGGGGAAACATGGAGCAACACCATCTTACCCGTCGGGTTTACCTGGCAATGGTTTGAGCAGGTTATCAATGACCCCAGTTTCCGCCGGGCCTTCTGGTCAAGTATTCAGGTTGTGATCGCAACATGTATTTTAAATATCCTGATTGGCATTCCCCTGGCCTATGCCATTTATGCCAGTGCCCGTCGAGGTGTACAGCTAGCGGCCAAAATTATGGCTCTGCTGCCTATCGCGGTACCCGATCTGGTATTGGGTTTTGGCTTTATACTGGTATTTTCTTCAGACACCCTGCCCTGGCTGGGCAGCATCTGGCTGCTGATTGCCGCTCATGTCATCCTGACGATTCCTTATACCGTTAATACCATCCTGGCTGATATGCAACAACAACGTTTGCATCAGTATGAGCAGGTTGCCGCTACCCTCAGCGCTTCTTTCTGGACCCGGATGAAAGATATTGTCCTGCCCCTGATCGGCACCAGCATTTTTTCTTCCATGTTAATGGTTGCAGCTCTTTCCATTGGTGAGTTCCAGATTTCCAATCTGATTGCCGGCTTCCTTTCCCGGACTTATCCGGTCGTGCTACTACAGGCATTTTATGGTGCCACCGGCTTTGCCTGTGCCGCAACCGTTATCCTGCTTTTACTGGCAATTGTGGCTTCTTTAGGAAGTACTGCCACTTCAAACCTGACAAAACGAGGCTAACCTATATGCCGATTCATTTTAAAAACGTCAATTTCCACTATCCAAACAGCGCGAATGGGGTTTTTGATATCAACCTGGAAATTAAAGATGGCGAATTTCTGGCCGTGATTGGCCCTTCGGGCTCAGGTAAATCAACCCTGCTGAAAATGCTGTCCGGTTTTGCCACCCCCACCTCCGGCTCGGTGATTCTGGATGGGCAGGACATTACCCGCATGCCACCCGAAAAACGTCAACTGGGTATTGTTTTCCAATCCTATGGTCTGTTTCCTCATATGTCGGCACGAGACAATGTCGCCTATCCCCTAAAAATCAGGGGTATTAATAAAGAACAGCGTCAGGCCATGGCACTTGAGGCACTTGACCGTGTCAGCCTGAAAAATTGGGCACATAATATGCCATTATCCCTGTCAGGAGGACAGCAGCAACGGGTGGCACTGGCACGAGCCCTGGTGTTCTCTCCCAAGGCCTTATTGCTGGATGAGCCCCTGTCTGCCCTGGATGCGGCACTTAGGGTAGAAATGCGTGACGAAATCCTGCGTGTCCAGCGCAGTGCCAATATTGCCACGCTGCATGTTACCCACGACCAGGAAGAAGCCCTGTCGATTGCAGACCGGATTGCCATTATGCAGGCTGGCCGGATTATCCAGTTAGGCAGCCCCAAAGAGCTTTACGACAATCCCGTCAATCGCTGGGTTGCCTCTTTTATTGGACAGGCCAATTTATGGGACGGCAAAATCAGCAAGCAAAACAATCATGTTGAAACGCCCGCTGGGATTTTATGCTGTGACACAGGCAATTATCCACCAGGCACACCCGTGACTGTCATGATCCGCCCTGAATCCATTGTTCCCGGCATCAAACAGGAACAGCCACAAAACAATATTTTGCAGGGCACCATCCATGCCGACCGGTTTTTAGGTTCGGCACGCCGTATAGACCTGCAAATAAAACAAGCGCTTTTACGCATAGACACGCTTTCACGAGAGCCGTTTGAACATGTAACCATTCCGGCAGAATCCATCAAACTGCTCCCTGCCGAATAAAAGTCCATCCAATCCTATTTTATATCTGGAGATATACGATGATCCGCTTTAAATCATTCCGACTCATTACCCTTGCGGCTCTCTGCGCCACTGCCTCTGTCGCTCAGGCCTTTGAAGGCCCCGAGTTATACGAGGGTGAAAAAGCCCTCTATGAAGCAGCCCAAAAAGAAGGCATGATCGTTTCCTTTGATACCGGACCAACCTGGGCCAATTGGAACGCGCAATTCAATGCCTTCAAACAGCGTTATCCAGGAGTAGAACTGGTCTATAACGACCTGGGCTCCGCTGCAACAGTTGTTGCACTGGACAAATCCCGCAACCGCCCACAAGCCGATACTGCCTATTATTTTGCCGCATCGGCCCTTGATGCGGTCGCCAAAGATGTAGTCACCGGGTTTGAGCCAGTCAACTACGATAAATTACCCGACACCCTCAAAGAAAAAGATGCCAAATGGTTCACGGTTCATACTCTGAACATTGCCTTCCTGGTCAACAAGAAACTGGTAAAAAATGTCCCTGAAACCTGGGCGGACCTGCTGAAACCAGAATATAAAGGTGGTATTGTTTATCAGGATCCACGCTCGACCGGACAGGGTCAAGTTATTGTTTTTGCCGCCAATTTTGCCCATAATGGCGATATGGACAATGTTAAGCCAGGCATTGATTACCTGGGTGAGCTGCAAAAAACCGGGAATGTATTGCGTACCGTAGGCACCACCCCTTACGCCCAGTTCCTGAAAGGTGAGATCCCTATCTGGATCGGCTATGAAAACGATGGTCTGAAAGCAAAGCTCGTTGACGGCATGGGTGATGACATTGCGGTTGTCATTCCTAAAGAAGGTTCTGCTGCGGCACCTTATGCCATCAGCCTGGTTAAAAACGGACCAAACCCGAATGCCGGCAAATTATGGCTGAACTATATCATGACCGACAAGGGCCAAATTACCTTTGCTGAAGGTTATGTACGCCCATCGGTACCTGGTATTAAGCTGCCTGAAAGCGTGGCAGACAAACTGCAGGATGCCCCGCAGATCAAACCGATCGAAATTGCCAAGGCGACAGCAAAAAAAGCTGAAATCGACAAAGCGTGGGCCACTGCGGTTCTGGGTCAATAATAACGACTTGATCAGGTAAATCGCGTTTGATGCCATTTACCTGATCTTTTATGGCTGATTCATACTATGCTCATTTCACACAGGCGCTTTGCGCTCTTCACCTCACCAGGCCTGATTCTGTTCTGCCTCTTCTTTATTTTGCCAGTTATCTTAATACTTGGTGAAGCTCTTTCCGATAATACGGCTTTCGGACGGGTACTTTCCGATCCGTTATTCCAGAAAGGTTTGTGGGGTACGATTGTCCTGGGAACACTGACTCCTTTATTTTCCGTGATTGTCGGTTTCTGTGTGGCAATGGCTCTTAACCGCATGAAACCCGGCATGCGTACAGCCTCCCTGTTCGCCATTTCCCTGCCCCTGACCTTCTCGGGCCTGATTATTGCCTATGGTTTTATTCTGGCCTTTGGCCGTGCCGGCTTTATAACACAGATTGCGGCCAAGTTCGGCTTTGATCCCGCCGTTGTCGGTGCCCTTATTTACTCTCCGTTTGGCCTGGGCCTGGCATATTCTTATTACCTGATTCCCCGTGTCGTCATGGTCATGCTGCCTGCGGTACAGAATTTTGATATGGTCCAGCTATCGGTGGCACGCTCATTGGGAGCCGGTTATTTGCGTACCATTGTTGGCATTATGCTACCCCAGGTATTACCCAGCCTGGTTTCCGCTTACTGCCTAACTGCCGCCGTTGCAATGGGCGCCTACGGTACGGCACTGGCGCTGGTGGGTACACAGATGAACATTTTACCTTTATTGCTATATAGCAAAATTTCCGAAGGGGGGACCGACCTGCCCGCAGCAGCGGCCATTTCAATGATACTAATGACGCTCTGTTGTATTATTATTGCCTTAGGTGAAGTTTTTGTCTCATCACGCAAAGACCAGCAACAGCGCCATTAATGCATCTCAATTCATTTAAATCAACGCTAATTGTTTGCGCCGCTGAAAATGCCTGGCATGACCGTAAAGCCATTGATCCCCTTGACGCGGTCTGTCCAGCGGCGCAAGGCCGGGTAATCAATCAAAGAGATACCGGCCTCATCAGACAGCATGATATGGGGAAAACAGGCCAGATCGGCAATAGTGGGACGCTCACCTGGGCACAGCCACGCATGACCGGCCTTTTCGGCAAACCACAGGTGTTCGTCGATAACCGCCAGCAATTGCCGGGCTGTCTTGCACCGCAGAGCCACATTTTCATCCTTTCCAAATACTTGTGCCCAGCGTGCGGTTGAAACCGTTTCATTCAGGTCATTGGCAAAGGACAGCCACATCTGGACACTGGCAATCCGGGATGCATCCTCAAGTGGATACCATTTTCCCTTAGGGGCATATTTGCAGGCCAGATAAACCAGAATGGCCTGTGAATCGCGCACAATAAACCCGTTATCTTCCAGTACCGGCACTTTGGCCAAAGGATTGATGGCACGAAAACGGGCCTGTTGATGCTCCTGCCCGGGAAAAAGCTCAACCGGGATAAGCTGGTGTTCCTGCCCCAGAATACTCAGGAACAGGCGAACCTTATAACAATTTTCTGAAAATTCGCAATCGTACAAACTCAGCATTCCCGCTCCTAAATATCCAGTACCAGATCACCGCTTGCGCTACGTGACACACAAGGCATCATGCAATCACCGCTTTGTTTTTCTTCTTCACTCAGGTAAACGTCTTTGTGATTGATCTTACCTGAGAGGACTTTTGTATAACAGGTCCCACACACACCCTGTTCGCACGAGGTTTCAATCTGCACCCCGTATTCCCTTAAGGCATCGGTAATGCTGACACCAGAAGGAATGATATAGCTTTGGCCTGACTTGGCCAGCGTAACTTTGAATGTGTGTTCATCCTGATGGGTAATCCGGTTGGAAAAAAGCTCATGACGAACCTGGATGTGTGACCAGCCATTTTCCTGAATAACCCGTAAGGCGGTATCAAGCAAGCCTTTGGGGCCACAAATATACACATTGGGCTGCTCGGGACTTACCTTGGCCAGGATGGTTTTAAGCTGTCCGGCCACCTGGTCTGGCTGCATGGCCTGGTAAAACGAAACACTATCCAGTTTATTAAGCTGGTCAACAAAAGCGCGGGAATAGATATTACGGACAAAATAATGCAAATGATAAGGCAGTTTTTCATGTTCAAGCTGGCTTGCCATGGCCACAATCGGTGCGACGCCAATACCACCGGCAATCAGCGTGCCACCTTTTCCCGGAACCAGGCGAAAATGGTTCTTGGGTGCTGAAATCTCAAGTACGCTGTCTTCCTTAACCTCATTATACAAAGCGGCTGAGCCTCCCCTGGACTCGGATTCGAGCTTGACCCCGATCAGCAGCTCCTGCGCTTTAGTATCCCATTCAACCAGGGAAAACTGCCGTACCAGGCCTTGCGAGGTACGAACATCAATATGTGCGCCGGCTTCAATGCCCTTGAAACGATTGAATGAAGGCAAATGCAAACGAAATGAAGCCACCTGTTCGGCAATTTCCTTGCGCTCGACAACCCGTGCCGGCAACCAGCGCGGCAAGGCCTGTACCGGCTGGGGTGCAATAACCGGTTCTTCTTCCCTGATTTCCCTGTCGGCTTCCATTTCAAGCTTCAGGCTTGTCAAGGCCTGGTTGATGCGACGTGTCCACTTAAGTTCATCATCACTTTGATTGCACATGGCATGAATGACGGTTTTTTCGGTATGGGCCGGTTGCAACATGAACAACACGTCGATCGTTTGAAGCATGTATTCTTGCCAGCAGACATGCACCATTAGCCCGTCATGCTGCGCCTGAAAGGTTTGTTTATCGGCATGCCGGTCATATTGACAGAAATTCAGCAACTGCGCCTGTACAAGCGATAATGGCGCATTGACAGTGATGCTGCGCAACACGCTGGATGGCAGTGCAAAAGCATGGGTAAGCGTGCTTGGCTCACTTAAATAATCGCGTGCAAGATTGACCCAGACAAAACCGTTTTTTTCTGCCACGGAAAAGTTTTTGGCACAGGCCGAGTGCGGCATGCTGCCATCGGGTACTGAAGGAATGACTGAACACTGCCCGTCCCCGGAATGAAACTGCCAGCCATGATATTGACACTTCAGGCTCTTGCCAGTATTAATACCCAGGGTTAACCGCATACCACGGTGAGGGCAACGGTTTTCCCAGGCATTGACCTCACCCTTGTCGGTTCTCCATAAAGCCAGCTCCACACCATGCAATTGGGTATGGAATACATGACGCAAAACCAGCTCATCGGCTCTGGCAACGGGAAACCATTTATCTTCAAACATATTCAACTCTTATCAGCATTAAGACAGACTGTATTTCAGGGATTCTGAAAGGTTCCATAGCACACGCCTTTTTCACTTAGCCAGTGTCGATAGGCTACCGAAGAGGCATCTGCGCCGGTTGATATTTCAAAACCGGATAATAGCGGCAATTTACGCGGAACTTGATTATTCAGTATGGCAATATCCTGGCCAATGATACTTTGCCGAAACAAACGCAATTCTTCAAGGCTCGCGCTGTCATCCAGGTAAGCCATTGGCATATGAACAATACAGCGATCTTCATCACAGGGCTGGACAAAAAGACAAACAAGGTCTTTTTTTTCCGGCTGCAAGGGGCACGTTTTATACAATAGGGCACTAAACGGGCGGCATACCCTGTAAATATACGCAATATTCATGCCTCCTTCATGACTGAAGGCTGGCATAGGTTGATAAAACTCACTGTCCCGGACATAAATTTCATCATTTTCAATCTCAACACGATACGGCTTAACCGCCGTGTGGGGCATTTCACCCAGTGTTCCATCATGAACGAACGGGAAATGCGCCATATCCAGAAAATTCTCCACGACCCGTAAACCGGAAGCCTGAACACAAACTGGAACCGTTGCCAACACACGTCGCCCGGAATCCTGGAGTTCGGGAATGGCAAACATATCCGGCGGATTTCCCAAGCTGACCCAATAGGTATAATGCTGCATTAATACCGGCAGCCGTTCTTGGGTATCACGCTGAATCGCATAAAAGGCGGCATTTTCATCCAATCCATACGCAATGGGCTGCCCCAACAACCGGGTGTGGTAAACCTTGCCTGCAACGGGCATATTTTCCGTTGCCACAGGATACCACTGGTCAAGCACAACCGATTCGATTTTCATGTACACACCTTAACAACCAATGGCAGGATAGCTGCCATTATTAATTACCCAACAACCCAGCCCAATTACAAACATATTACGCCCTTTGAAGGCATTGTGTCATCTTGGCCAATATCAGCCACTACACTATATAGCAATAACCATATCATGACATTGCCGGAGGTAAAAAAAAGCACCCTTAGCGGGTGCTTTTTTATGATACCTGAATGATTGATTGCTCAATTACTCGGCGTCAACAACTTCGTCAGCAACTTCTGGACGGTCAACCAATTCCATGAAAGCCATAGGTGCATTGTCGCCTTGACGGAAACCCATTTTAAGGATGCGGGTGTAACCACCATTACGCTCCTGGAAACGGGGACCGATTTCAGCAAACAGTTTAACTACAGCATCACGATCGCGCAAACGGGCAAATGCCAAGCGTTTATTGGCCAGGGTTGGCTCTTTGGCTAAAGTGATCAGGGGTTCAAAGACACGGCGCAGCTCTTTGGCTTTAGGCAATGTTGTTTTGATCGCTTCGTGCTGAATCAGAGATACAGACATGTTGCGGAACATAGCCAGACGATGGCTGCTTGTACGATTTAATTTACGTAAACCACTGCGATGACGCATGATATATTTCCTATGAATCTAAAGTTAAGATGATCGGTTGATCATCCGGTTAACCCGGCTCTTCTATCTGCACTTGAAATGATTACCAAAGGCAGCGGTCCGGTTGATGTAAATACTGCCAGCCAGATTTAAAAACCAGACTGACAGTAAATAATTAATTATGGGCGTTCCAGGCCAAGTGGTGGCCAGTTTTCAAGTTTCATGCCCAGGGTCAGGCCGCGTGCAGCCAGTACTTCTTTAATTTCGTTCAATGATTTGCGACCCAGGTTAGGTGTTTTCAGCAATTCATTTTCGGTGCGCTGGATCAGGTCACCGATGTAGTAAATGTTTTCCGCTTTCAGGCAGTTGGCCGAACGAACGGTTAACTCAAGATCATCAACGGGACGCAGCAGTACAGGGTCGATTTGTGGTGCACCTCGTACCGGTGTTTCATAGGTTTCTGTTGCACCTTCAAGGGCGGCAAACACGGAAATCTGGTCCATTAAAATACGGGCGGCCTGACGTACGGCTTCCTCGGGTGTAATTACGCCGTCTGTTTCGATATCGAGGATCAGTTTATCAAGGTCGGTACGCTGTTCTACACGAGCGCTTTCAACGGCATAGCTGACACGACGTATCGGGCTGTATGAGGCATCCAGGATAATGCGGCCAATGGTATGGGCTTTATCGTCTGCCAGGGCACGAACGTTACCGGGCACATAGCCACGGCCCTGTTCCACCTTGATCTGCATTTCAAGTTTACCGTTTTCAGTCAGGTTGGCAATGAGGTGGTCAGGGTTAATGATTTCAACATCATGGGGAAGTTCAATGTCGCTGGCCAGGACAGGACCCGTACCGTTTTTACGCAAGGTGACCGTTACTTCTTCACGGTTGTGCAGTTTGAATACCACACCTTTCAGGTTAAGAAGAATGTCAACCACGTCTTCGCCAACACCTGGCAAGGTTGAGTATTCGTGCACGACACCGGTAATTTGCACTTCGGTGGGTGCGTAACCTGTCATGGAAGACAACAGGATGCGGCGCAGGGCATTACCCAAAGTATGGCCAAAACCGCGCTCAAAAGGCTCCATAACCACTTTGGCGTGGTTATCGGTAATAGGGGTTACATCAATGGAACGTGGTTTAAGAAAAGCCTGAGACATTTCATTTCCTTTTCAATACCCTCGGCTCGTTACACCGATAAGGCTGATGGATAAGATAAAAATATAAAAAACAGACTGATTGCGAAAATATACGCAGATCAACCCATAGAAGAACCGGAAGATTATAGCTTATTTTTATTATTTTTATGCAATTGCAATAGCAAGCATGGATATAAGATAAAAAGCAGAAAAGGCCAAGGCCTTTCCTGCTTTTTTCACGACATTAACGAGAATACAATTCAACAACCATTGATTCATTAATATCACGAGCAACATCTGCACGATCAGGGGCTTGCTTGAATGTGCCGCTTAGTTTGGCAGCATCAACTTCAACCCATTGTGGCAGACCATTACCGGTTGCCAGATCCAAAGACTCTTTAATACGAGCCTGGCCTTTAGATTTTTCACGTACGGAAATGATGTCTCCGCTTTTGATCAGCATTGAAGGGATATCGGCTTTGTGGCCGTTCAATTCAATAGCTCCGTGGCTAACCAGCTGACGTGCTTCGGCGCGTGTAGAGCCAAAACCCATGCGGTATACCACGTTATCAAGGCGCGATTCCAACAACTGAATCAGG
>Ga0265293_10001117_pt1 | contig 60269 bp, 50 predicted proteins | sample Munlanlewell138R_FD_192505 | JGI IMG/M metagenome (GOLD analysis project Ga0265293, IMG submission 192505) | Leachate microbial communities from a municipal landfill in Southern Ontario, Canada - Leachate well 138R | ecosystem: Engineered > Solid waste > Landfill > Unclassified | place: Canada...
TAATGTAACTACTTTGTTAAGTGCACCTTCTAATTCTCTCACACTACTCTCAATATTCTTTGCTATTAACTCTATATATTCGTCAGCTACAATAAATTTTTTCTCTGAGAGAATCTGTTTAAGAATGGCAACTCTGGTCTCATACTCTGGAATTTGCATATCAGCTACCATACCTCCCTCAAATCTTGATCTAAGTCTATCTGCTATATTCTTTATCTCTTTAGGAGGCCTATCTGATGCTAATACAATCTGTTTGTTTGATTGATATAGACTATTAAATGTATGGAATAGCTCCTCTTGAGTCTTAGGATATGTTTCTACAAATTGAACATCATCTATTATTAATAGATCCACCTCCCTATACTTTGTTCTAAAATCTTCGTTCCTTTTTGTTCTAATGGATTCAATCATTTCATTTAAGAACTGCTCTATCGATACATAGGCGACCTTTTTCTCAGGATCCTTTTTAATTACCTCATTACCAATAGCTTGCATAAGGTGAGTTTTACCTACTCCTGTACTACCGTAAAAGAATACAGGATTATGTGCATTACCAAGATCTTGTACAACCGCTTGTGCTACAGCATCTGCCAATCTATTACCTGAACCAACGATAAAGCTCTCAAATGTATACTTAGGATTTAATCTTGCACTTTGTACTGCCTTCTCATACTTCCTATGTTCATTTTCTGAAGAAGAGAAAAGATCTATATTTTCATTAACAGGTTTAACAAACTCATATCTATTTTTTGTTTTCTCTTGTACAGGTAAAGACTTAAGTAAAAACTCTATCTGTAGATTCTGTCCTGTAGCTTTGAGTAAACAGTTTTGAAGCAAGTTTTTAAAATCTCTTTGTATTGTACCCTTCTTAAATTCACTACTACAGGAAAAAGTTGCTACTCCATTACTTATACTCTCTAAGTATGTATCTCCAAACCAAGATTTATACTCCACCTTATCAAGAACCATTCTTAAATTTTCAGAAACAATCTTCCATACATCATCTGTATCTATCTCTTGATAGCTCTGTTCACTAGCCCCTGTTGTAGGTTTTGCGACACCGTCTATGTAGTTTTCAAAGTCGATTTTGTCCATACAGTAATGTATTTAATACAAAATAAAGGCAGTTAAGGGGCAGTGCTTTCGGTCGATTGGGACTGATAGTCTATTATATTGATTTCTAAAATAATGTGGATAAGGTTGTATGTGTATATAAGATAATCGTTATACAACAAGCTTTTCTTCTTACGCCCTTTTTGTCTAAGCTAAGTAGAGCTCTAAGGAAATATTACTCTTGTGATAAATATTTGCCATATGTAGAGATATTAATATATAATGAGCTCGCTTATGAAAAGAACATATCAACCAAAAAATTTAAAAAGGCTTAGGAAGTTTGGCTTTATGGCTAGAAAAAAAACTGTTGGAGGAAAAGCAGTACTCAAGAGTAGAATGAGAAAGGGTAGGAAAGGGCTATCTGTAAGTGAAGAGTACAAGACTTTAAGGAAAAAGCCAATATCAAGGATTAGGTAGTGTATACTTATATATGCTTACACGCCAACACAGATTAAACGCTAAACATTTCAAACAGGTTTACAACGAAGGTAAGAAATTCAGAGGTGAGTTTGGTATGTTAGTTGCTCGAGAGTATGATAAAGATATCTCTCAGTTTGCTTTTGTAGTAAGTAAAAAGATAGGTAATGCACCTGAAAGACATCGTATGACAAGACTGCTTCGTCAAATTACTAGAGAGATACTCACAGAGTACAACCTTAAAGAAAGAAATATACAGTGTCAGTATATAGCATTTAAATATTGTGATAATTATGCAATCCTTAAAGAAGAGTATTCTAAACAACTTAAAGAAGCTTTCTCTATTTCCTAGAAGAGTAGAACTTTTTTTAATACGTATATATCAAAAAACACTCTCTCTTGATCATGGATATTTAGGAAAGCTATATCCAAATAGAAGATCCTGTAAATATATCCCTACCTGTTCAGAGTATGGGTATGATGCTGTATTAAGATTTGGTATATTCAAGGGTAATGTATTAGCAATTAAACGTATACTTAGATGTAACCCATGGAGTAAACCAGGTCAGTACGATCCTGTTCCTGAAAAATAGTTGAGTTTAATGTATAATGCATAAGATTTTTATTATTACTAACTATTAATATGCTATCAACCATTTGGAATACATTACTATTTAATCCTGTATTAAATGGATTAATAATTCTTTATCACTATCTTGGTGATAACTTAGGTTTAGCTATCTTAGCTGTTGCCGTTATCGTAAGGCTCTTCCTTACACCATTAGTAAAGAAGCAAACAGAGATGACAAAAAAGATGTCTGGACTGAAACCTGAATTAGAAAAGATACAGAAGAAGTATGCAAACAATAAAGAGAAGTTATCACAGGAACAGATGAAGCTGTATAAAAGAGTTGGTTATAACCCTCTTGGATGTGTTGGAACTATGATACCTCAGTTAATTATACTTTCTGCATTAATAGGTGTGATAAGAGCAGTTACAGCAAGTGATCTAGATGGGCTATATACATGGGTTAGAGAGTTAGTAGGTATTTCTAACGGCTATGTCATTAATCCTAACTTTCTTTTCTGGGATTTAACAAAATCATATAACGGTATGTCTGCAGAGTTTGGTAGATTCGCAGTAGAGAGTCTTCCATATATTGCACTAGCTCTTCTTGTAGGAGTAGTTCAGTATCTAACTACAACATTTACACAGAAGATGCAGAATTTAACACCGGAGCCTACAAAGAAGGGGAAAAGTTCAGCATCTACTCCAGATATGCAAGCTCAAATGCAAAAATCTATGATGTATATGTTCCCCCTTATGACAATCTTCTTTACAATTAGTATGCCTGCAGCATTAGGATGGTACTGGATGGTTCAATCCTTTATGCTTGTTATACAGTACTTCACTTTAGATTTTGATAAGACTAAAAAGGGTATACAAAATCTAAGAGTTAAGTATTTTACTAAGAAATAAATTAAATAAATATTAATATGGAAGATATAGTAAAGAAAGAATTAGACACTCTACTCTCTTTAATGGGTATAGAGGCAGAGTACAGTATGGAGTTAGAAAAAAGTGAAGAGGTTACATACATAAAGGTGTCCTTCACTGGTGAGAACTTAGGATATTTAATAGGTGGTCATGGTAAGCATCTTGACTCTTTACAGTATGTATTGAGCATGGTTGTTAGAAAGCATTTTAAGGAGGATGAACAGTACAGAGTTATTCTAGATGTAGGTGGATATAGGAAAGAGAGAGATGAGAAGTTAGAGAAATTTGCTATGCAAAAGGCAGATGATGCAAGAATATTAGGAGAGCCAGTTGATCTACCTCCAATGAAAGCATCAGATAGGAGAGTTGTACATATGACATTACAGATTTTTGATGACATAAAGACTGAGAGTGTAGGAGAAGATAGAGAGAGACACATTAGAATTATCCCTACCAGTGAGAAAGATATGGATATACTCCCCTCTTCAGAAGAGGAACAGGAAGAGAGTGAGGAATAGCTTCTACTCTGTTAGAATGTATTAATGAATACCTTCTTAGAAAAATATTCTCATATTTTCATATATATCTTCCTATTACTACTATCCATACCACTATGTTTTCAAAATCTCTCTAAAGGTATCTTCCTTTTATTAATTTTCACTATTTGGTTTCTAATACCTTTCTTTAAAAAAGGATATCTTTACACTCTCCTTTTCATCTTCTTCCTACTACCATTTAATATTACATTACAAATACCAGAGAGTATAACCTTACTAGGTAATACACTCTTACTCTCTCAGCCATACGTTGCAGGTCTTTGGGTTAACTATCTACTCCCTACTCTTTCCATTCTAGATATATTTGTTTTAATATTTCTTCTTCAGCTATTTATTTACAGAAAGAAGCTCTTTAAAAGGTATATTGGTAATAAATATATTCTACTTTTTCTCTTCTTACTACTACTCCAATCCTTAATTGTTCAAAATTTCCTCACCACCCTTCTCTCATTAAGAATGTTTGTATATCTATTTACTACAGTAGTAACAGTTGAGATTGTAAGAGAGAGATCTACTCTTAAAAAAATGTTACAGAAGGGATATATAAAAGTGCTCTTAATATCAACTGTACTCCTCCAAGCTACAGTAGGAATGTATCAATTCTTAAGAGGTAGTTCACTTGGTGTTTACTTCCTAGGAGAATCTAAAATTGCGAATGGAATGCTTGGTTCTAGCTTTATAGAGATAGGGGGAGAGAACTTTTTAAGAAGTTACGGTACATTCCCTCATCCAAATATCTTGGCAGGATGGTATATATTGATACTTACACTTTTAATATATATGTACTCTAAATCTAAGGAGAAGATATATCTATTTCTAATTCCTTTCTTGCCCTTTTTTACTCTCTTTACATTCTCAAGAGTAACAATCTTCTTAATGCTGTTAATATGTATTCTATATATATTTAAATATTTAAAAACTTCTAAAAAAATACTCTCTGTATCTACTCTCCTCTGGTTTAGATTTGCAGATATCTTTACAGCAGGTAATAGTAGCTTAGTAGATAGAGGTAAACTACTTAAGGTAAATATAGAGATATTAAAAGAGAACTTACTCATAGGCACAGGACTTGGCAATTCAATACGTCACTATTCAGAGAGTATTCCACTAACAGAGGGTGGTAAGTTACTGCTACAGCCTGTACATAACATATGGATATTAATGATTGTAGAGCTTGGTTTACTACTGGGAGTATACTACCTATTTCTACTGTACAAGTTCTTTATAAAAGGGATTAAGATAAATACTTTTACTTTTTCAATTCTACTTACAGTTATTACAATCGGAATGTTTGATCACTATCTTTTTACCCTACCTCAGGGTAATATTATTTTCTTCTCTTTTTTGATATTACTATCTGACTCGAGATAATAACAAAGAGTAGTGCAAGCCACATTAGATACTCAGGATATGCAATATACTTTAAGGATATATATGTAGAGATAAGGATAGACATACTCATTAGTAATAGGTAAAGGAGTAGTAACTTTTTAAATACCTTCTTGTTGTAATATCTCAATATTAATAACCTAGAGATAGGGTATACAGTTATAAAGATTAGAGTAAAAAACCAGTGTAACACTCTATTTATATCCAATACCTCTCCAGTAAGTGGATATACCCCTATCCCTACAAGAGCGAATGCACTTAGAGCATGTATATTGTAAAGAAATTTCTTTACTTTCTTGTACTTAAGATTTGTAATAGCGTCTAGACCACATAGCAAGCCTGTTACAATGGAAGAGATATTAAAGTAAAGTCCTGTATCAAAGAGTAAAGCATAGTCACTTACTGCATACCCTGTTCTTAAATCAAGAAATTCAAAAATATGCAAAGGAAAACTTCCTAGAAGGTAAATATTTGAAATTGTGTAATATACTAATCCAATTATATCTAACATTCTTTTACTATATCACTCAAAGATATTCTTTTACATATCTTTTACTACTTCAAGAATAACTACAGCTTCGTTATGTACTTCATCCTTGGCTCCGTAGAGTACTGTAACGACCTTATGCTCTTTATCAGCATTTTTAATTTCTTCTAAATACTCCTTTTTATCTTTTAACTCAGCCTTATATTTTTTCTTAAAGTCTGCCCACTTCTTAGGATCATGGTTAAACCATTTACGTAACTCTGTACTTGGAGCTATATCTTTAAGCCATATATCAAGTTTTGCCTTCTCTTTACTTATACCCCTTGGCCATAACCTATCAACTAGAATACGGTAACCATCACTCTTACTATACGGTTCATAGATTCTTTTTAAGTTAATCATACTCTTTATTTTATAATTTTAATGTTTATATTAAAACAGTTCTCTATATATTACCTATATTTATTAATTTCTTCTAACTCTTTTACTCTTACAGTAGCTTTCCCACGTAAAGGGGAATGCATAACGAATACTTTTGTATTTCCAATATCTTCTTGCCAACCAAAGCTACAATCTTTTAATCCTAAGTATTTTTTATAGGTAACTTTACCAATAAAACAAACTACCTTGGGAATTTCTGTCTTTATAACCTGTGTAAGTCTCTCTCTTCCAAGTAGCTCTTCATCTTTTAAAAGCTTTGTTATATTAGTTGTTGCTCTATCTATAATATTTACAAAACCTAATCTATACACTGTATTAAATTTCTCGTTGTACATTTTAGATAACATCTTATCATTCTTTAACTCTTCCCTACTCTCTGCGATAAGACCTGCATCAGAGAGTAAATACCAAAACATTTTATTATTTGAGAATGGTACTCTACGTCTTAATGATCCGGGATGTGGATTAATTCCAACAAAAAGTATATCGGGAATCTTATAATGGTAAGGAATCATATTTTAGATATGGTATAGATAATTTAGCCTTTTTAATTTTGGCAATTTATAGCGATATTTTCTAAGAGGGTAACTTTTAATTATAATGTATGAAAACTTGGCGGAGAGAATGGGATTCGAACCCATGGTACATTGCTGTACGCACGCTTTCCAAGCGTGTCCTTTCGGCCACTCAGGCATCTCTCCCAATTAGTAAACTGGCGTACCCGGCCGGAATCGAACCGACAACCTACTGCTTAGAAGGCAATTGCTCTATCCAATTGAGCTACGGGTACAAAGCATGCAATTTTATCAATAAATTGATTGAAATGAAAGGCTTTACTCTTCTGCCCTTATCTCTGCAATCTCAATTAATACTCCACCCCTCCTATTTGGGAATCTTTTAAGGAACTCTGGATACTTATTAGGTATAAATTGAACAACAGTTTTTTGATCTGAGTAATCCAAAGTCTCTATATATTTAAGACCATCTATAAAGGACATACCCTTTAGAGTATTCTCAATCATAGTTTTATCTATCTTAGGTTTTACACTAGACTTAGCATTGAGCTTTATCTCTACGGAATCTTTTACAGTATCATCTACTGTTAGCTCTGTATCTATTTCATCTCCAAGTACTAATTCTAGATCATCATCCGTTTCAAAGAGATTCTGCTCTATGGCTTCCTCTCTTAGTAGTGTAGTTAGACCTTCATTAAGATTCTTTGTGTAGTAGTAAGTAGCAGTCCCTTTAATTGTAACATCTAAATTAACAACAGAGGCCTCCTCTCCTACTTTTTTGTCTGTCTTAATACTGTCTTTATCTACCTCACTCTTAATACTGTTCTCTATAATATTCCACTTAGTTTCTTTATCTCTAAGATCTGATTTTACCTCTTCTATTGCTGTCTCACTTAATCTCTCCACTGCACTATCTAAATCTTGTTGAGAAAGGACTGTATATTCCTCTTTAGTTCCTCCTGTGAAAGCAGCGGAATTAAGACCGTACAGTTTATTTGTATCGTATCCCTGTATAGCGAATGATTTCCCTGAAGCAATATTATACTCTTCTCCTATATCAGCTGCTTCAATATTTACAGTCTTCATACTATTACAGGTAAGCTCAGCTGCTTCTGTTAGCTTGTATGAGTACTTTTCCATTGTGACTATATGTCCAACAGCAAGATTTATAACTGGATCGCTATCTGTACATGTTCCACTTGGAGCACGGTATGTGATTGTGATTGCACCCTTAGCCTTCTCCCCTTTAAATGCTTTTCCTGTTGGAGTTACTGTATCTGAAAGACTCTTAGTCTCCTCTCCTGTTTTAATAGGGATCTTAAGATTATCAAAATCTATTTCCTTAATATTAGGATCTCCAACAAAAGTTTTTTCAATCTCAACTGGTTTAGCCTCTACAAATATCTTTACTTTTACAATTGGAACCATCTGGTTATATATAGCGAATGTAATTCCAGGTATTACAAGTAGTGCTATTAATGCTATTACAACTATTCTAAGAAACTTCTTATTCTTGAAATCAAAAGATTTAAGAGCTAAGGAAAATTTCTTAAAAATAGATTCACCCCTTGGTTTATTAATAGGAGGGATATTTTCTTCTGGCATCGTAGCGAAGTCTTTACCAGCAAGAGACTCTTTCCTCTGAGAAGGAAGATCTTGGTCTATGGAAATAAATTCATTTCTATTTCTTTCTCCTCTTTTATCTACATATTCTTGATCTTTAGACTTACTTATTACACTATTAACCCTATCTTCAAAGGAAGAGGTTTTACTTAAAGCCTCCTCTTCTTTTGCTAACTCATCTACTTTCTTTTTAGATATTTTCTCTCTAGCTTTACTCTCTATCTCTTCTACAGCATCTTCCCAATCCTGTTGTGTAGGTGCTGATGGAGTCTCAATTACTTTCATTCCTGCTAACCTACTATTCCTTACCCCTGTTGGATTTTGAATAATTTGGGCTATTAAAATCTTCCCCTCTTTTTGAGCTATCTCTTGTAAAACTTTTAGATTGATAGGGCTTATTAAAAGATCTGTTTGATCTGTAAATGTAAGTACTATTCTCTCTGCCTTACTAGTGTGTATCTCTTTAACTACATCAGTAAGTTCATGAGAGGCATTTACTATTATTTTATGTACATTTATTTTCTCTTCCATTATTTATGCTTCCCAATTTATATCATATTTAGTTTTATCTATTTCCATATCATATACAAACTTTGCAAGTGAGGCAGGCGTAATATCGTAAACGTTTTGTAAATCTCCACTGTTATCTATTACTCCACCCAGTAAGTCTGGAGTAAACATATCTATTTTAGGCACAACAGTGAATGGTAGATATTTCTTCCATGGGAATTCAAGTAAAGCACCTTTTATATCAGGAAGTAGTGCACCTCCACCACATAGATATATTTGAGGAGGTAGTACATCTACATCTTCACAGCTCTCTAGTGCAATCTTTAATGTTCTCATCCAAAGATTGGCAGTAGAGTACATAATTTTTTGTACTTGCCTAGAGACTTCTTTAGGTAATTCCTTATTAGAATATTTAATCTTTCTCTGTTCTGCATGTCTAAAGTCTGTATCTGTTAATTTTGCTAACTCTTTGGTGAATGCTCTACCACCGAATGCAAACATCTGTGTCTCTGCAATATTCCCATTCTTTACTACTGCTATATCTGTAGTACCACCTCCAACATCTATAAATATTGAGGAGAAGTTTGAGTTCTCTCCACCAGAGTGTGCTCTTGCTACGGCGAATGGTTGAGATACTATCCCTAGTACTTCAAAATTTAATGTACTTGCTACTTTCCTCAAAGCCTCTATGTATGTTTTAGGAGCAAAAGAAGCATAGAAGTTTAATCTTACATCTTTACCAGTATATCCAACAAGAGTATTTACTGGCATACCTCCTATCTCTAAACCTGTAGGAGTTATATGTAAAATCTGTATATCATCACTTTTTAATCCAGTCCTTTGACTTAAATCTCCCTTACCATCTACTATGATTTGAGATTTAATCTGAGCTATTATCTTCTCCTGCTCTCTTTTAGTAACCTCTTTTTCAAAAGTTTCCTCTCTTTGGTAATTTACAACTATTGATACACCCTGTATATACTCTCCTGCAATACCCATTATTACCTTCTTAGGATACTCCTCTGGTTTAAGATTATTAAGTAGCTCCCCTATTGAAAGCTTACAGTTATCAAGTACAGTGTCTAAGTTCTTTATTATTCCACTTTGCATTGCATGCTGTTGTTGCTGTATTCTAGAGATTTTGTTAACAGAAACACCATCAGGTGAGAGTGTAAAAAGAAGACTCTTTACGGTCTCAGTTCCGATATCTAGTGCAACAAGAGAGTGTTTTCCTTCTAGGAGATTTTCTCTTTTAGATGTTTTGAATGGCAGTTTTATCATCTTAAGGCAATTATATCATTAAGAAACCATTAAGAGTAATAACTGGGGTTATATTATTACAACCTGTATTATTGGCTCTCTCTCAGTCTTTTTGTATATATACTTACTTAAAGATTTCTCTATATTAGCTTTAAATGTTTTTATTTCATATTTCTTTTTCCTCTGAGAGTCCTTTATCCAATCTCTGTGGATATCATAGATCATTGTTTGTATCTCTTTAAGTAGATCTTGAGAAGCCTTCATGTATATAAATCCTCGAGAGACATATTGAGGTCTTCCTATTAGCATTTTATTCTTAGTACTAAGATTTAGTACTACTGTAAACATTCCATACTCAGAGAGCTGTTTCCTATCTTTTAGCACAATCTCTCCTGTATCTCCTACCCCTAATCCATCTATTAAGATAGGTTTAGACTCTACGGGCTTACCCTTTCTCCAACTCCTTCCGTTGTATACCCAAACGACTCCATCATCTGTTAGTAAAACATCTTCATCTTTCATACCCCACTCTAAGAAATTCTTTTTATTAAAATATCTAAATGTTAATGGTCCATGTATTGGCATAACTGTTTTAGGCTTAATGAGGTCATACATAATTTTCATATCTTCCTGATTACCATGCCCTGTGGAGTGTATCTTTGTTTCTATACTATCCTTTATTAAATCAGCACCAAGAGCAATTAACCTATCAGTCATTCTCTCAATACTAGTAATGTTACCTGGAATTTCTGAAGAAGACATTATTACTAAGTCTCCTTTTCTTATTTTTATATACTTATGCTCATTAAGAGATATTCTATTTAAAGCTGCAAATCTCTCTCCTTGGCTACCTGTAGAGAGAATTAGTAATTGATTATCCTTATACTTAGGCATATCTCTTTCCTTAATTATCAATCCTTCAGGTATCTTTATATATTTCTGTTCATGAGCTATTGATATTGATTGCTCTAAACTTCTACCAGAGATAACGATCTTCCTGTTTGTTCTTTTTGCGATTTCAAATAGGGAGTGTAATCTTGTAAGAAGAGATGAGAATGCTGCAACTATTACTCTACCCTCTACCCCTGAGATAACTCTCTCTAGATTTTTAAAAACTTCTGTTTCAGAAGGAGCTTTACCTGGTGTACTTGCATTAGTACTCTCCATTAAAGCTAAATCTATTCTACCCCTTAACGATTTAAGCTTTTCATAATCTGCCTCTAATTCACTTGTAGGTTGTGTATCTATTTTATAATCTCCAGAGAAGAATACATTACCCTTTGGAGTATCAATAAAGATGGAGAATGCATCAGGGATACTGTGATTAATACCAATAAAGGTGGCCTTGAAATTCCTACCTATATTTACTGTAGTATGCCTTGTTACACCAAATATCTTTGTTTTCTCCTTTAGATTATGCTCATCTAACTTAGCCTCTATTAGTGCCTTTGCAAATGCACCTGCATATACTGGAGGGAAGTCTAACTCTGGTAGTAGCCATCTTAGTGCACCTGTATGATCTAAGTGTCCATGTGTTATTAGTATCGCCTTTACCTTATGCTTATTCTTTCTTAAATATTTAGAGTTTGGTATTAGGTAATCTATTCCAAACATCTCTTGGCCTGGGAATGAATACCCAGCATCAACTATTACAATTTCGTTTCCTATTTCTAAGAAATTACAGTTTCTACCGATTTCAGCAGTTCCTGAGAGTGTACATAGTTTAAGTTCTTCATTTCTGAAGTTATTGTTTTTTGTTTTATTCATGGCAAATATTATACCATACCCTTTAATTTCTCTTACATAGGCAAGTTTAATACCTACTTTTGTGTGGTATAATAAATCGTTTTAAAACAAAGAAAGTTGTACTAAAGATATGAAAAAAGAAATACCTAAAGCATTTGATTCTATTATTAAAGAAGCTGAAATCTCTAAGATATGGGATAAGTCAGGAGTAGCTAATCCAGAGAAGATGGAGGAGAGATTAGAAGAGCTTGGGGTAGATATTAAAGAGCCGTTTACCATTGCACTACCACCTCCTAATGCTAACGCTAATTTACATATTGGGCATATGTGTGGCTACTCTTTCCAAGATGCTATGGGTAGATTTAATAGAATGACAGGTCATCCTACACTACTTCTTCCTGGTAAAGACCATGCAGGGATACAAACAGAGACATCTTTTACAAAGGTTTTAAAAGAGAAAGGTATAGAGAAGTGGAGTATGACAAGAGAGCAGTTTTATAATCAGTGCTATGAATTCTCTATGGAGAATGCTCTGAGTGCTAGAGAGCAAGAGAAGAGAATTGGTCTCTCTGCAGATTACTCTAGAGAGCTATTTACCTTAGACCCTAAACTTACAAAGATTGTGTATGAGACATTCTATAAGATGTATGAAGATGGGCTTGTATATAGGGATAAGAGGATAATTAATCAGTGTCCTCATTGTAAAACAGCTTTAGCAGATGTTGATACAGAGCATGAACTTCAAAGAGGAATATTCGCATATATTGTATATCCATTTGTAGAGAAGGAGGATAGGCAGAGAGCTAAAGAGCTATTTGGTGTAGAGGGTTTAACTGTTGCAACTACACGTCCAGAAACTATGCTTGGGGATAGTGCAGTGGCTGTTAATCCAAAAGATGATAGATATAAAGAGTTTGTAGGTAAGAAAATACTCCTCCCTATTGCTAATAGAGAGATTTCAGTTATTGAAGACGAAAGTATAGAGATAGAGATTGGTACAGGTGCACTTAAAGTTACTCCAGCACACTCCCCTATAGATTTTGAAATTGGGAAGAAGCATAACCTTGAAGTCATTAACGTTATCAACGAAGAGGGTAAAATGACAGGAGATATTCCTGGTAGATTTATTGGTATGGATACTATTGATTGCTCTAAAGCTTTAGTAAAAGAGTTAGATGAATTAGGGCTATTGGTAAAGATAGAGAGCATTAAACATGAGGTCGCAGTATGTGAGAGATGTAAAACCCCTATACAACCAATTATATCCAATCAGTGGTATGTGGATGTTAAACCTTTAGCAAAGGAAGCACTTAAGGCTTTAGAGGATGGCTTAACAGTAGTCATTCCATCTGGACAGCAGAAGGCATTGGAGTATTTCTTTAAGAATATTCAACCTTGGTGTATTTCTAGACAGCTTTGGTGGGGTCAAAGAATACCTGTTTGGTACAGTGGTGGTAAAAAGCTTCATGATTGGTTAAGGGAGAACAAAGATAGGGATATTTCAGAGTATACAAAAGATACAGGGGAGGAGGTTAAAGGAACTGGTAAGATTACTTTAGGCGAGAAAGCACCTGATAATTCAGGAGTATGGGAAGCAGAAACAGATATGTTTGATACTTGGTTTAGCTCAGGTCAGTGGCCATTCTCTACATTGGGAGGTACTGAGGGGGAAGATTTTAAAAAATACTATCCTACTCAAGTAATGGAAACTGCAAGAGATATTCTTTTCTGGTGGGTAGCAAGAATGATGATGATGAGTATATATGTGACAGGTAAGACTCCCTTTAGTACGGTATTCTTACACGGTTTAATACTTGCTGCTGATGGTAGTAAGATGTCTAAGTCTAAGGGTAATGGGGTTGAACCAGCAGAGGTTATTGATAAATATGGTGCAGATTCATTAAGACTTTGGTACTTTAGTGATGCCCTTCCAGGATCAGATGCTCCCGTTAGAGAGGAGAAGATTAAAGGGAATAGAAACTTTGTTAACAAGATATGGAATGCAAGTAGATTTATCCTTATGAACATTGATAATACAGAGCTAGAAGCTATTGCTAAGTATGAGATAAATAATACTTTAGAAAGAGTTCTTAAAACAGAAGATCATATTAAAAGAGTAGAGAGATATTTAGAGAAGTTTCAATTTAACTTAGGAGCTGAAGCTATTAGAGAGTTCTTCTGGCATCAGCTATGTGATATTTGGATAGAGGAGATAAAGGTAGAGATAAGTGGTAAAGAGATTGGTTCTAAGGAAAGAGTAGAGAAATTAGGAGAGCTTCTTTGGATACTGAAAATGAATTTAAAAATTATGCATCCATTCATACCATTTATTACTGAATCTGTATGGCAAGAGTTAGTAGCACTAGGACTAGCACAGGGTATATTAATGGAGCAGCAGATATCTTAAAAGGGGGAGGATGGAGAAAGTTCGCGACATAAGTCGAATATATGAACCCTCTCCATCAGGCAATGTAAGTACTTAATGCCATTGCCTAGAGACGATCACCTCCTTCCTACTTCCGCTTTATTCTACTTTTATCGTATTTTTGTTTTTTCTTCTCTTCCTCCTTAGAGGTTAGAGACGTCAACTTAACACTTACGGAATAGGTCTTGTCCATGGTGACCTCCTTTATGTATTTTTATCAAAAAGAAGAGCTTTTGAAAACTGAATATTTGAGATATAGATATATAGCGGGGCTTATAGTTTGAGGTTATAAGTATATATACCCTTAGATATTACTCTGTAAGAATCTTTTCAAAGAGTATCTCTGGAGCATTTAATTTATGCCCAACATCTATAGTAGTAAAGTTCCATGTATTACTATACTCACTTACCACTCCATCTTGCTCAAGTTGAGCATTAGCATCATACTCATTCTCAATATTTAGTATCCTGTTTAACTTCTCTTTACTCAAAGGTGTGAATGGTGCTATTAAAACTCTAAGAGCATTCACTAACTGTATGGAGTTATATATTGTATTTTCGCATTCTGATAAATTCTCTTTATATGATATCCATGGAGCTTTATCATTAAAGTACTTATTTGCAAAACTACTAAAATGAAGAAGTGCTTCACTTGCTTTAACAAATTCACACTGCTCTATATGCTTACCAATATCTTTAAAAGCGTTATCTATACTCTCTTCAACCTCTTTCTCTAATTTACCATTAGGAACACTGTTATTAAACTTAGAGTTAGTGAATGTAAGAGTTCTGTTAATGAAGTTACCGATATTTGCAACTAACTCATTGTTATTACAATCTATTAAATCCTTCCATTCAAACTCTCTATCATGATTCTCTGGAGCATATCTTACAAAGAAGAATCTAATTAGATCACTACTGTATTTCTCTAGTAATTCATCTGCACTAAACCCTATGTTATCTCCCTTAGACATTTTTTTACCTTTAGAAAGTAACATCTTGTTTGAAGGTACATCGTATGGAAGATTTAATTTCTCTCTTTTGGTTTCCCCTGGTAATTTATACTTCTTCCAAAGAGTATCATCTTTATATTTCTCACTGTAAGCAAGAAGCTCTGCAGGCCATATTATGGTATGGAAGAGAGTATTACCACCAGCTATAAAGTAGTAATGTTTACACTCAGGATCTTTCCAAAACTCTTCCCACTCACTTGGCTTATCTATTTTCTTTGCCCATTCAATTGCTGCAGAAAGATATCCAACTACTGCCTCTATCCATACATATATCACTTTCTCTTCCCAACCCTTAATAGGGACAGGAATTCCAAATTTCATATCTCTAGTTACCTCTCTTGGTATTAATCCCTCCCTTATCCATCCTTTAGAGGATTCTCTTACCCATTTTCTCCAATGGGAGCTATTAGTATCTATCCATTTTGAGATTTTAGGCTCTAACTTTTTTAAATCTAGGTAGTAGTGTTCTGTTTCTTTAAGCACAGGGACTGTATCTGAAAGGGTGCTATATGGCTCTATTAAATCCTCTGGCTTAAGAAACTCCCCACACTCAGGGCATTCATCCCCTCTAGCATTTGAAGCGCTACAAACAGGGCATATGCCTCTTACATACCTGTCTGGCAAAAATTTCTTTACTTTCTCATCGTAGTACTGTTTAGATTTCTGAGGATATAGATAGCCGAGCTCTTTTAATACAAGAAATATATTCTGAACGACCTCTTTATGATTTGCAGTAGTGGTAGTAGTATAGTTTTCATATATGAGTGAGAGCTTTTTAAATGTTTCTAATATTCCTTCGTGAGATTCTTTTACTAACTGTTCAGGCTCAATACCAAGCTCTTCAGCCTTAAAGAGTATGGGAGTACCATGACTATCACTTCCAGAAACCATCAGTACCCTGTTTCCTTTTAATCTGTGATATCTAGCAAATACATCACATGCAATATTCTGCCCTGCTAAATGTCCAAGATGAATTTTACCACTTGCATATGGCCATGAGACTCCTATAAAGATTTTTTCTGATTGAGTGTTGTTCATAATCTAGCGCTATTATATCAAAAGTAGTACATCCCAGCTATCTTAACAAATATGGAAATATTTTAAAAACACTTGTATACTGTTAAACAGTAGATAAACAACTGCCCAATGTTTAAAAGAAACTCTGAACCAAAATCTATAAACTTCTTAGAACCGATTAATAAAGAATCGGATATGTTAGCAGGAGCATTCTCTTGGATTTCTACAGTAGGAAAGAATCTTTTAATTGTAGTTGAAATAGTTGTATTAATAGCATTCTTTGCTCGCTTCTTTATGGATGAGAGAAGTAATAACCTTACAGATAAGATTAATGCTCAGATATCTGTATTAGAGAATGATACATGGAAACAGAGCTCTGTTAAGTATGATAATTTACAGAATTTACTCTTCGATATTAAGAATATTGAAACAGGTCAAACTCTTAATTCAAGTCTTGTTTCTGAAATACTTAGTAATATCCCTATGACTCTTAATGTTCAAAGTTTTTCATTTAATGGTACAAGGGTAAGTATTGCTCTTACTACACCAAACTTTAAAGCATTAAAGGACTACGAGGACTCCCTTAAGAATAACTCATACTACTCTGATGTTAGATTTAATATAAATAAAGCGGGTGATGAGTTAGAAGTAAATGTTTCCTTTTTAATTAACCAAGAGAGTGTTTAAAATGGCAAAGCCGGGTAGTAGTAAAAAATTAGAGTTAGCAAATTTAATAAAGAAGATGCCCTCTAAGCAGATAGATTCTGTATTTATAGGATTAACATATCTCTTTGCTGTCTTACTTCTAATCTTTGCAGTAGTACCTACTGTTAATACAATTATTAATATAAATAAAGAGATAAAGGATAAAGATAGAATAAATGAATCCCTTGAGAACAAGATATCTGCTTTAGCAACATTAGATGAGCAGTATATTGAGAATGCAGATGCATTTAAAGATCTTACATTACTATTCCCTGCATCTGGTAACTTTAGTCTCTTTCTATCTAATATAGATGCAGTAGTTACAAGGAATAACTTTACATTGGAATCTATTAGTTTTTCTAAGTATGAGAGAGATACATTTAAAACAAAAACTACAGTATTAAAACCGTGGAGTGTAAGAATGTCTGTTAGTGGTAAGAAGGTCTATCTTGTTACTTTACTTAGAGATCTAGAAGCTATGCCTATGTTTCCTGTTTTAGAGTCAGTATCATACGGTTCTGAGCTAGATGATGATGGTAATACAAGATACTCTCTTTCATTGAGAATATATCATGTAGAGAATGCTAAGTTTTATGAATAGTAAGTAATGGAAATAGTAAAGAAATATATAGTAGGGTTAGTACTTTTAGGCATAGTAGCTATTATTTGGGTTGGAATGCTCTTTATTTCTGATAAGATATTTTCAGAAGTGAATCCTAATGCTACAACATATACTAAACCTCTACAGCAAAATTTTGATCTAACAACATTAGAAAAGATTACTGAGAGAACAGAGAGCAGTTTCCCTGTACTACCTTCGGAGTTTTTTAGTTTAGATACAAACTAAACATCAATATAGTCATCTAATTTCTTTTCAGAGGACTTATCCTTTAATTTCTTCAGTGCCTTTGCTTCAATCTGCCTAATTCTCTCTCTTGTAACCCCAAACTCTCTTCCTACCTCTTCAAGTGTTCTTGTAACACCATCATCTAGACCAAATCTAAGAGAAAGAACTCTTCTTTCTCTATCCTGTAAAGAGTTTAAGATATCTTTCAATTGACTCTTTAGGTACTCTGAGGTAGCAAAATCTTCAGGACTTTGAGACCATTCATCAGGTAGTATATCTTGTAGTTTACTATCTTTCTCATCTCCAATTGGTGTCGCAAGAGATGATGGATTCTGTTTTATCTTCCTTATCTCAGAGACTTTCTCTAAATCAATATCCATTTCTTTAGCTATTTCCTCATCTGTAGGCTGTCTTCCCAATTTTGTTGTTAATATGCTACTTACTTTGTTGAATTTGTTAATAGTTTCAATCATATGTACAGGTACACGTATTGTTCTTGCTTGATCTGCAATAGCTCTTGTAATTGCCTGTCTAATCCACCATGTAGCGTAGGTAGAGAATTTAAAACCTTTATGATAGTCAAACTTCTCAACAGCTCTCATTAATCCTACATTTCCCTCCTGTATTAAATCTAATAGCTCTAAACCACTCTTGCTATATTTCTTTGCAATACTAACAACCAATCTTAAGTTAGCTGTAATTAGTAACTGCTCAGCCTCTTTATCTCCCTTTTCAATCCTCTTTGCTAGAATGACTTCCTCTTCACCTGTAAGTAAAGGTATTTTACCTATCTCATATAGGTATGATCTAATAGCATCTGTTGAGATAGTAGTTTGAATAGTTTTAAGAATTCTAATCTTCTTTTCAAGTGTTAACTCTTCATCACTTTTTACTTGATCTTCCTCAGGTTCAAGTACCTCTACATCATTCTCTTGTAACTTTTTAAATATCTCATCTAGCAGTATAACATCGTCCTCTATTGTAGGAAAAACCTCTAATATATCCTCTTGACTAAGAAACCCTTGCTCTTTGCCCTTTAGAATTAACTCTTTTATATTTAGAACTTTTTGAGAAACCTTTGCCATGTATTTATTATGGTATAATTTAATATATGAAGAAGTCTACTGATAAAGACAATTTAAATAATAGAAAGCAATTTTTTATAGATGTTATTGCTAAATTTTGTGATAAGTGCGGAACACCTTACTCTGTAAGTGATCTAGAAATAATTCAAGATAGCAATATATCGAGTATTATACACTTCTCTTGCACTAATTGTAAATCTAATCATATTGCTACATTTATTAAACCTATGGGTGTAAGTAATAGGATGCCTATTAATACTGATTTAGATATAGATGAGATAGGGAAGTTTGCCTCTAAGGGAGAGACTTCTCTAGAGGAGATTCTTGATATATACATATATCTTAAGGATAAAACAAAGATCGTTATCTAACTATTTTTGCCATGATAGCTTAAAGCTTTCATCTGTAGCAAGTTCAAATCTTTGATTAAGTTGGTTCTCAATACTACTTAATGTGTCATTGTTTTCTATAACCCAACCTTGTGGATACAGTACTGTTAGATTATAAGCATCTTTTCTACTACCTGGCTGTTTAAAGATATTAATATCCATGTAGTAATGGGTATCATCTTTAACAAGAGGGAACCCTATATTACCACTCTCATGACTTAATCTATATGATACTTCCATTATTCTATTTTCTTTAATAGGAACATTAAACCATCCTCCTACAATCTTGTATCCTCCTTCGTTGTATACATCATATTTATTATCCTTTATTCCGGTTATTCCCATCAGTGTTGCGTCTGCAGGTAAGAATATTCTTACATAGTTAATATATTCTCCCTCAGGATATGTATTACTGTTAGAATCATTCTGAATAGCTATTTGATATTTATAATCTACGGTATTTTCATCCTTTATATCAATATCAAGTGTATGGTTTTTCTTTATATATAGGTTAGCCTTATTCCCTCCCCAATTCCAATCAATATCTATGGGAGCAGATTGATATTTAGAATCTAAGTTACCATCCCAATTACTATCATTAAAGTATCCTTTTGCTAAGGTATTCTTAAAGGTTGCTTGCATATGTTTCTCATTAAGAGATTGAACTATTACATCTCCAATATCTTTGTAACCATTAAAATCAGAAGAGAGTAATTTCCTTACAGACTCATTTGCTAAATTCGCTAAGAATGTAGATTTTCTTGTAGAGCCTGGAGTAAACTCTGTATGCATTTCAAATATCTTAGAGTAAAGATTTGAGGAGGTAATAATTTCGGATTCACCCGGTACCTCTATTCCTCCCCATTTATCTATTAATTTTTGAAGAAATACAGTGTCTATGGTAATTAATCCATCTATATCATTACCTTTACCTAAGTCATATATAAATTGCTCTGAGTTAGTCATTACAGAGTCTAAATTAGGGTCCCAGTTTACAAGAGAGAAGGTGTATGGAGTATCTCCTAGAGCCCTTATCATTGAAAGAGGTGCTTTATAGTTATAACCTTTTACTTTTAATGTTCCCTCCGCGTTATATATATCATCAACAAATAGCTCCCTTATCTGTCCCCCCTCTATTGCTACAATTGCATAGCTTGATATCCATCCTCCTGTACTTCTAATCTCTCCATCATTTTGTAATAGTATTAAATATCTCTTTCTTTCTTCTACACCTAAAAGATCTGGTAAGAACTGAGATACCTTCTCAAGAGGACGTACTACTCCATCTATATCTGTTATTAATTCTTTATACTGTAAGACAAAATCTTGTAAGTATTTAGGTAAAGATCTTGTATTAACACTGTCAATTAAACTCTTAGCAAGTGACATCTTATACAAACCCTCCTTAATACTGTACTGATTATCATCAACTGCAACTAAATACTCTCTGTATTCTCTTGTAGTAGTTGGTTGTGTATTATCAAAGCTTACTGCAGGTTCAAAGTCTTTAAGATACTCTCCAAGAGGTTGTAATCCTACAATTAAACTCTCTGTACTCTCAAGTGCATACTTACTCCCCTGTATTATCTGATTTGTATTGTTGTAAAATTCCTTGTTATTAGTTACTTTAAATAACCAATACACCCTTGAGAAATTACTCTCAACCCTATTTAAATTAATTGAAATATCTCTAGTTTCTTTACTAATTGATTCAAAATCCAAAGCTGCGAATGAGCCTTTAAGATCTTTAGTTTGAGAATATATTAAGTATGAACCTAAAGAGATTCCAATGAGAGGAGATATTAAGTAGTAGATAGCGAGGAAGGAGATCGCGATGGTAGCAATGAGTTTAAATATAGTAGAGTATTTTATCTCTTTAAAGAACTCTTGAGGTCTAAGAATTTTCTGAAAAGGTTTAAGTATATTTTGTACAAAGAGACCAAACTTTGTTTTAGTAACAGAGGATATATTTGCATCTTTACGTTTCTTTAAATCTTCAGACTTACTTAAATCCCATCTTTTATCAGATCTCTCATAGTAGGCTTTTGTTTGTTCCACAATACTTTCTTCTAATGTAACTCTCTGTTGCCAAGAGAATTGGGTAGCATTAGGAGCTGGTACATATAGATCTTGTAAGATGTCTTCTGTACTGTCTTTTTCAACAAAACGTATAGCTTTAGATTCAACATCTAATTCAAGTAGTTTGTATGAAAGAGAAAGTGTAGTGTAATCATTTACATTACTTAAGGTAATTACTTCACCTTTGGTATTTTCTGCAAAAGTAAGTTTCAAAATACCATATATTGCATCACTCTCATGAATAATGTTGTGTATTTCTAAACCCTCTCCCCATATCTCTATTTGAGGCTTCTGTGTAGCATCAGTAAAGAGCCTATCTAATGTCTTATCTGTAAGTGTATGTATACCTTTTCCTACTAATGTACCAAGTCTTAGAATTCTTAAATTCGCTTTTGTTTTATCTACAAACTCAGCAACATAGTTTTCTGCATATCTTTGTAGTTCTAATGGTGAGTAAGGTGTAGTTTTACCTGTCCTTTCATTATTCAATCTATTTGAAAGCTCTCTATTTAATCTCAAAGAGGTTACTAAAGAGATCTTCGCTTTATACTTTTGTGCAGCCGTTAAGCTACTACTAAGGTAATCTGATTCAGAGAGGAAATCTTTACTATCTATACTTTTTTTACTCTCTAAATTCTCTCCTAGAAGGTAAAAGAGATAATCTATTCGAGCGATTTTTTCATAGAAGTTTTTAAAACCCTTGAAATCTATAAAGCTGACCTTACCCGCTTTCTTTAATTCAGAGAAATATGTTTTAGATTGTGCAGTATATCTATCTATTATTACTACCTGACTACCTTGCTCTAGTAAGGTTTTTGAGAGTAAGAAACCAAGATAGTTTCCACCATGGACTATTATTGATACTGGTGTTTGTCCTTTTATTTTTGTTAAATCTGTATTACTCATCTGTTTGTACACTTTCAAAAATTACAGGTATTGGAAGTAAGTATCCCTTTATATGTAATGTATATCCCTCTCTTACAACTATTGGAAGTTTAAGTCCCTCATAGTTAGGTGCTTCTAGAGAGATATCATACTCTCCACCATTTACCTCTAAATTGGTAATAGGGGTTGATTTAAGAAACTCCTGATTCATGTATACCTTTGTATTAGGAGCATTACTAGTTATAGTTAACTTTCCTTTATTAGAGTCAAAAGATCTCTGCTCTTCATAGTACAGAACAGTCCCGTATATATTACTATCTGGTCCAATCTCTATATTAATTCTAGAGGTACTGTTCTTTGTAAGCAATACTTTAAAAGTTTGAGGTTTGTAATAGCTACTATCCTCTGAGATTCTGTCTAGCTCTACACTGTACTCTCCTGCTACTAAGTTTTGTATATTTAAAGGTGTCTCTCCATACTCCTTCCCATCTATTTTCACAGATGCTTTACCGTACGATACAGAAATCTCTAATGTAGTGTTTTGATAGAAGCTTTTTAATATTGGAATATGCTTAAAAAGATTCTCTGGTGGGAGAAAGAAAAGAAGGAGAGATATTGAAACAACAACTGATGTTATTATTAGGGCAATTTTCCACTTTTTCATATGGTTTTATTATATGCAAGCCCTTAACATTTGTACAGCTGTTAGTAAGAGTATTTTGATTCAGGTGATGATTTTTTTGAGTCTTCCTTCTTACTTGCTTTGTAATTAATTATAAAGATAAAGGCTATTACAAAGGCTAATCCAAATATTAAAGCAAAGTATCTTAATGCACCTGTTGTTAGTATTGCAAAAGAACCAATTGCTAAGGATGCTGCAGTTTCTATTAGCAGTATCTGTTTTGTAGATAGATCTAACTTAAGTAGCTTATGATGCAAATGAGAGGTGTCATTAATTTTCATAAGTTCGATAAAGTTCTTAGGCTTATATTTAATAGCTCTATATACGATTACATAGAGGGCATCAATTATAGGGACTGCAAGTAACATTAATGTAGTTGAGAACTTTAGGCCACCGATAATTGCAAGAATACTAATTAAGAATCCATATATACTTTTACCACTAGAGCCAGACATGATTTTCTGAGAGGGATATGCAAAGTATAGAAGTGATATTAAAGATCCAGCTATTAATATACTTATACTAGAAGAGAAAAGAGAGAAATCTCTAACTCCGATGACAAAGAGTAGAAGGAATATTATTAATGAGTAAGATTCTACTAAACCGGGTGAACCTCCTACCCATTTTACAGAGTTTGTACAGAGTAATATCCAAAAGATTAGAATTAAATCTCCTGGGAATACAAAAGAGAGAGGTAAGGAGAAAATATGAGAGCTCCATGTGAACATAGAGAGATTAAGGAAATCATCTGTAAAGAAGCTTACAAAGGAAAGGTCTAAAATAGAGAATGCTATTACACTGGCAGCAAGTAACTGGTATCCAAGCTGTATTTTAGATGAAAGATTGAATATATCATCTAGTACAGAACCAACTATTAATATCCCAAGAGCTATTAATATGGGGATGGTAGTTGCATCTAATCTAAAAAGTAGTGGAATAGCTAGAAGTATTGGTATTGTTACTGCTAATCCTCCTAATGCAGGTGTTTCTGTATCGTGTATTGCTTTCTCTGGATTATCAAAATCTCTTCCCTTTCTTCCTATTCCAGGTATATATGTAATATTAAACCTCTTTGCAATATTTCCAATTATTGGAATAGTGAGAAAAGAGAAAAGTAAACCTATTACAAAGATAGGCCAGTAGTTAAGATACTTATCATATGTAGATGATACTGTTATATCAGCTATCTGTAATATCTTTTCTAGTAGATTTGATGGTATTGATATGTCCATTTTTAAAAAGTATAAAGTAATTTCATAAAGATAACTGAGAGAGATATATTAGCCAGTAGTACAGCTATTAATAGTACTTTAGAGAGCTCTTTCTCCCTATGATAATATTTATTTGCATAGTATGTACCTACAACAAGTAAGAGTACACCTATTACAGTATGTGTATATATCCAATTAGAGCTTACTAATCTCATTGAAAGTGTAAAGAAGTAGTTAAATACAGGTATCTTAGAAGGGATATTTTCCAAAGTTTGAATTGAATATATCTGTGTAAATATCAAAGAGGAGCTAATTATTAATACAAACCAAGTAAGAATATCTTGTGTAAATTTACGAGTTTCTAATTTAGAAAGCCATAGCTCGTACTGATCTTTATATTTATAATATATATTTTGAGGAGGGTTCTTTAGGCCGAAATCTAGCTGCTTTTCCTTTTTCTCCTTCTTGTTCTTTTCCATCTAACTGATTATATCACCTAAGGAAAGAAAAGGGAGAGTAGTAATTACCTCTACTTACTTCTTAATATCTCTTTGTAATCATCTAAGCTTAGATCTGCCGGTCGCATTACTTGATACTTTGAATCTATGTTCTCATACTTACTTCCCTTTAGGTTGTTTTTAAGATTCTTTCTGGGCTGTTTAAAGGAGATCTGTATTAATGTCTCTAACTCTTTCATATTACTAACTATCTCTCTATTAGGAGTAATAGAGATAAAGGAGCTATTTACATTAGGTTTAGGTCTAAATGAATCAGGGGATATATCAAAGAGTTTTTCTACTTTTGCATATATATTGGTAGTAAGAGAGAGTATATTGTAAGGTTTCTGATATATATATTTCTGCGCTACCTCTTTTTGAATTATAAAGTAGGCAGGTTGTAAGAAGTTCTTACTTTCAACAATCTTTCTAATTATTGGTTTAGAGACATTGTAAGGAAGAGAACCAAAGCATATAAAGCTGCCCGTATATATATCTTCAAGCTCAAGATCTAAGAAATCCGTATTAATTACCTCTATCTCTGGAAATCTTAACTTAAGATTTTCTGCTAAGATACTATCCTTTTCAACAACGATTACCTTCTCAAAGAGAGGAATTAATTTCTCTGTAAAGAAGCCAAGTCCAGGCCCTATCTCTACTACACACTTACTATTACCTTCAGATACTTTCTTTACAATATGTTCACCTAAGTTTTTGTTAATAAAGAAATTCTGTCCTAAAGATCTTTTTGCTTTCATCTATATTCTAAAATCCCAAATATTTTTCTCTTTACTGTATATATTTTTACATTTAGTACACACAGCCTTCACACCATCTATCTTTAAGGAAGCCTTACACTTAGGACATACAAGTATACTTTGTAAAGTAGTACTACTCTGTACATCATCATCTTTTTTAATTGTACTTTTTAAGAATATACTTGGAGAGATATTACTCCATGAGAAAGTGATCTGAAGTATATTTTCAAAAAAAAGTAATATCTTTGTATTAAATATTCTTTTAAGAGTATTTACCCTTAAGAAAGAGCATCCATACTTTTTCTCTATTTTAAAGCCTTCACGCTCAAGAGAATCCTTTATCCATGCCGTATGGTAGTTAAAGAATGGTACATTAGAACCCTTTCTCGCTCCTTCATAGTTCTTTTTAGTAGGTTGTTGATACGGTTCTCTGTTAAAAACGGAGAAGTCTAATGTAAGTACAGCTCTTATCAAGGCCTTCAGATGCGCTTTATTAGCAAATTCCTGTATATATATAGCATTGCTACTTAATACTCTCTTTAGCTCTTTAAAGTACTCCACAGGTCTGTCTATGTGGTGAAGAACTCTTACCATCACACCACCATCAAAGATATTATTCCTAAAAGGTAGGTTATATGCATTTGCAGCTATTAATTCAATATTAGGATATCTATCTTTTAGATATTTATAGTTTTTCTGTAATGTTTTGAGAGAGTAATCAACAATGACAGGATTTGTATATCTATTATAGTAGCTATCTGCTAATCTACCGTATGATCCTCCTATATCAATAAACCATTTACCCTTGCTATCCTTCAGTACTCTTTCTAGTACTAATCTTTCTGATAGGTTTTCATACTCTCTGTTTTTCCAGTATGTACTGTAATCGTAATCTAGAGTGTCATAGTCTGCTATTTTGTTCATGTTTAGTTTTCTCTTTAGATAATTTTTGGTACTCTTTAAAAAGTCTCTCACTTTCTTTTAGATCACCCTTTGCTTCTGCAATTGATATCTTAACATTAAAGTCTATCTCTTTTCTTGTGAAGTAGTCTTTAACTAAGTTTCTATATACATCTTCTAATTCTTTAGCAGTACTCTCATTCTCTGCAAAAGAGAATATACTGTTTTCAATTAGTTTTTTTACAGTACTATCTTCAAAGTGTTTAATAAGGGTATCCCTAGTTACACTCTTCTTCTTTTTTATATACTCCAAAGCCTTTACAATATCAGGATTTTCAAAATACTTTATATCATGATTTTTAGGCACTTGAATATCGCTTAGGTAAAGCAAATATTGAAGGTATACTAACTCCCTAGAAGGAGATGGCTTTGTAACGCGATTTTTGGAAATTTGAGCAAAATTCTTGGTCGATGTTCCTTTCTGTATATCTAGCTTTATTTTAGATATCTTGTAGACGCTTTCCACGTAGAAGTTGAGTATTGTAGGGCTTTTTTCATTCTTAATCATTTTTTGTATCCATATGACAGTCTTTTTATAGTCATCTAGCTTACTTAGATCTTTATTTTTAACAAACTCTGTAAGTAGGTATGTGAATGTATCTAGACGCTTACGTATGAGAGTTTTAAATTTCTTAGGCTCTTTCGCTATTAAGTCATCTATATCTTTATATGGAGCTGTAGTAGCAGCAAATGTGCTTAAGCCTAACTCTTGAGCAATTAGAAAACCTCTCTCAAGTGCTTGCTGTCCTGCACTATCGCTATCAAAGAGAAAGAGTATATCTTTTGTTAATTTAGATATCTTCTCTATCTGCTCTTTAGTTATAGCGGTACCAAGTGGGGCTACAATATTTTTAACTCCTATTTGATGAGCAGAGATTACATCTGTTGTTCCTTCACACAGTATTACTAAGTTATTCTTCCTAATCTCTTGTCTTGATTCATACTGTCCATACAGATTCTCCTTTTTATGATATATGGGTGTTTCAGGAGAGTTTAAGTATTTAGGGCCAAAATCATTCTCTGGTAGAGCTCTTGCTGTAAATGCAATTACTTTCCCTGAGCTAGATCTAATTGGAAACATTATACGCATGAAGAACTTCCCCCTTATCTTTCCTTCCTTTTCTACAAATATACCAGAGTTAATAAGCTCCTCTTTTGAGTATTTACGATCGCTCTGTATATAGTTGAGTAGCTCTGTGCCTCTTGGTGCAAAACCTATACCGAATGCTTTTATACTTTCCTCTGTGATTCCACGTTCCTTTACATACTTTAATGCAGAGCTATTAGTAGGACTCTTTAGAGCTTTGTAGAAGAATATAGCGGCTTTTTTATTTATCTCTTCAAGTCTTGTATATCTACTATTCTCACTTCTTTTCTTAAGTTGAACTCCTGCCTCTTTAGCAAGTTTTTCTAATGTTTCTGGAAAATCAATATTCTCTATATTTTGAACAAAATTAAAGATATCTCCAGAAGCTCCACATCCAAAACATTTATATCTTTGTAATTCAGGACTAACGATAAAGGAGGGGGTTTTTTCAGAATGAAATGGGCAGAGACCTGAAAAGTTCTTACCAGCCTGCTTTAGTTGAACATATCTTCCAACAACATCTACAACATCTAACCTTGATTTTATCTCTTCAATTTGATCCCTATTTGAATCCATATGCAAATTATACCAGTTTTGTGCTATTTATTCGCACTTTAACTCTTCAGAGGTAATTTTGCATGTAATTTGTCCTACACCGCTGTTTTGAGAAGATTTAATATCAATCTTCTTACCATCTATTTCTAGCTGAGTACTTTGAACTCTACCTGTTACTAAGGTAAGAGTATCTTTAAATGTAAATTCTTTCTGAGTATTAGGCTCTAATATTTGAGCTATTTTATTCTCTCCATCTATATCTAGTTTAATCCAAGATGAGGATTGTAATATCTTAAGTACGATCTTATTTTCGCGAACAGCTTCTTCCTCTGGTATCTCTTCTTTTGGTGTGAAGAATACCTTTAATGTTCTATTTGTTTCTAACTTATTATTAGAATCCTTTTTAGATGTAATACTTATTGTATTTAAACCTTCGTTTAAAGAGATCTCTTTCTCAAAATATCCTAAAGAATCTGTTTCTACTGGTAAACCATTAATACTGATAGTGGCACTACTTTCTGTATTTCCTTTTACAAGCACTGTATCACTATCACTTTGATACTCATCTGTTGGTTGTACAACTGTTAGTTGTGGAGGTGTTTGAAATTTATATATCTGATATCCAATATATCCTACTATACTAAGAAGGAAGATGGAGAGTGTAACTATTGCAAATATTTGAGGTGTAACTTTCGGTTTAAAAGATGAAAAACTTTTACCCTTTTTCTCTTTACTAGGTTTGTTCTGAAGATTACCTCTTCTGTATATTGCAAGAATCTTCTCTACATCTAATCCTAGATATTTGGAGTATATTTTAATAAAGCCGGAGGCAAAAACATCCGAATCAAATTTTTCATATTGATCTTTCTCTATATACTCTAGGAATCTTTTCTGTATTTTAGTATCACTAGATATTGTATCTAAGCTCTTTCCTAGAGATTCTCTTTTGTTTTTTAATACTTCTCCTGCTGTTATCATAGCTAAAAGAGTATATCAAACTCTAGTACTCTTGTGTTGAATTACTATCCCCTAGAATCTCTGAAGTAGAGCTAACAAGTACCTCTCTTGGTTTAGCACCATCTTGTGCAGCTACGGCTCCAGATTCTTCGAGCTGTTCTATTAATCTAGCAGCCTTGTTATATCCAACCTTAAGTCTTCTTTGTAGTAAAGAAGCAGATGCTTTACCCTCAGCTATTACAATCTTAAGTGCTAATGGGAACTCAGGCTCTCTTTCACCAGAGGGCGCACCAGGAGCAGGAGTCTCTTTCTCTATTGCACTCTTTAAATCTTGAGAGTATCCTTCGCTTTCATCGGTGATTTGTGCCTTTACCTGCGTAATTATATCCTCTGTATCCTCTGTAGAGATAAAGGTACCCTGTATTCTAATAGATTTAGGCATTGTTTGATCTTTAAAGAGCATATCACCTCTTCCTAGAAGATTCTCTGCACCTGTTTGATCAAGTATTACTCTAGAGTCCATTGATGAGGTAACTGCAAATGCTATTCTTCCTGGGATATTCGATTTAATCAACCCTGTTATTACCTCTACTATTGGTTTCTGAGTTGCGAGTATTAGATGAATACCTACTGCTCTACCCATCTGTGCAAGTCTTTGAACCTTTGGCTCTACCTCTTTACCAGCAACTAACATTAAATCAGCCATTTCATCGACTACAATTACTAAGTACGGCATAGCTACAAAGCCCATCTTCTGATTATACTCAGTAATCTTTCTTACTCTTAACTGTTCTAACAATCTATATCTCTTTTGCATTTCCTCTATTGACCAATTAAGAGCATTAACTACTAACTCCATATCTGTAATTATTGGTGTAAGAAGGTGTGGTATACCATTGTATGGAGTCATTTCTACTCTCTTTGGATCTACCATTATTAATTTTAATTCATCAGGTGTTTTTGTAAGAAGTAATCCTGCAAGGATTGCATTAATACCTACAGACTTACCTGTGTTTGTTGCACCAGCTACAAGTAAGTGAGGAATATTTACTAAATCTTTTATTACATGTAAACCAGCAATATCTTTTCCTAAAATCATTGGTAATTCATATTTATCAGCCTCTGCAAGCAACTTCTTAGCCATCTCTTTCGCATATACGAAGTTTGGTGTCTTATTGGGTATCTCTATTCCTACATATGAAGTACCAGGAATTGGAGTCTCTATTCTTACCAATTCTTTATTAATCATCAATGATACTGCTAGATTATCTACCAAGCTTTTTATTTTGTTTACTCTAATATCTGCTGCTAGTGCTAATGCATATCTTACTACCGTTGGTCCTACTGCAATCTCTATTGCTTTTGCAGGAATATCAAAATTCTTTAATACTCTTTCTATTACCCTTGCATCCTTTTTGTAACTCTCTTGGTCTTGAACAGCCTTCTGTGGCTCTTGAAGATTATCTATCTTTGGGTATATCCAATTAGGGTATGAAGGTTCAGTGTTCTCTTGCGAAGTACTACTTTGTACAACAGGAGAATCTTTTTGTAACTGCCCAGTTTCTGCTCTTACAAATGATTGATTAAACTCCTCTTCAGAGTCTGTAAGTGTAGGCTCTTTATTACTATCATCTATTCTCAACTGGTTCTCATCCTCTATTCCACTAATTATTAGTTTTTCATCACTGCCTTCATCATTAAATTTCTCTTTTAGATCTCCAAGTTTAATATTACTAAACATCTTGTGTAAAAAGGATGTTATCTCTTCTAGTTTAACGCTAGTGATAAAGGAGAAGGCAACTATTAAAAATATTAATATGATTATTAACTCTATTATATCTCCAAAGGTATTGTTAATTGCTAAATGTAATACCTTGCCCAATGTACCTCCAGCTCTTTGTAAACCATCTATACTCTCTAAAGATTCTTGAGGAAGCCAGAAGGTAAAAAGAGTATTTAAGGATATTGCTAAGGTTAAAAGACCACCTAGACGTGAGAAATTTTTACAACTCTTGCCCTGTGTTAGAAGATTAATGGAAAGGTATACTGTAGCAGCTCCCCATACTAATGATGGCCATCCTAAAAATTTAGATATATGTACAAAGATTACAGCCTGTTCTCCTACAAATGGAGCTATTAGTAAAGCAATACCTAATACAAAGAGTATTAAACCAAAGAATATCTTTGTTTCAGAACTTTTAATATCTATCTTCTTCTTTTTCTTTTTACGGGACATTTTTAGTACGTTTTAAATATATATATAATAATAGAGGAATATACAGCTTTTGACAAAGATTTTATAATAATATAATATCTCTTAACATATATACAATGCAAAGTGCTAAGAAACCTTTGACTATATGATATAAATATGATAAACTCCCCAGAGTTACCTAATTTTGCTTTTATTAAAGGGGTTAATACCGTTTATATAAACCATTTTAAGAGTGGTTTGCGCCTCCCCTTTCTATTTATGCATGTAATTTATAACCTATAAATAATTGTCCTATGGTAGAACCTAAGCGTAACAGTGCTTCAAGAATTAACCTAGGAAAAGGATACTCCTCATCATTTGATATCCCTAGCCTTATAGAAGCACAGAAGATTTCTTTCAAAGATTTCTATGAGAGTGGGTTCCAAAGACTATTCGAAGAAATAAATCCTGTAAAGGACAGTATGGAACGAATGTGGACTTTGGAATTTAAATCTTTTAGATATGGAGAGCCTTACAGAGGTATAGAAGAGTCCATTGCAAAAGGACTCTCTTATGAACTTCCAGTATATGCAACAGTACAGCTTCTTAATAACAAGACAGGTGAGATAAAAGAGCAAGAGATATTCGTTGCAGATTTACCAATGATGACAGATGATGGTGCTTTTGTTGTTAATGGTGTTAGAAGAGTTGTTACCCATCAGGTAGTAAGAGCAGAGGGAGTACTTTTTGAAGAGGCAGATGTCCTTCCATACAGAACTCTTTACAAAGCTCGTTTAATGCCTGGTAGAGGTCCATGGTATGAGATTGAAGTTAACAAATACAATGTCATCTCTATGAGAATTCTTCCTAAGAGACCAAGAGTCCTTATTACTGAATTCTTAAGAATACTTGGATATGAAACAGATCAAGAGATATTAAAACTCTTTAAAGATGTTGATACTAATGAAGAGTACAAATATATAGAGGCAACATTGGCAAGAGATTTTACTAAGAGTAAAGAGGATGCCATTATTAGTATATATAACAAACTTAGACCAGATGAATCTGTTACTTTAGAGAGTGCAGAGAAATATATAAAGGGTAATTTCTTTAGTAAGAGAAAATTTGATTTAGGAAAGATTGGTAGATATCAATTAAATAGAAAGTTAGGAACATCATATGATGTAAATAATCCTAATGAAGCAGTTCTGTATCCTGATGATGTTATTAGAATTGTAAGAAGACTGATTAATATTAACAACGGTACAGAGGCTCCAGATGATATAGATCATCTATGCAATAGAAGAATTAGAAGTGTAGGTGAGGTATTAGAGAGGCAATTACTTGCAGGTATTAGAAGACTAGAGAAGAATATTAAAGACAAGATGAGCTTGTACGGTCAAGATGCAAAGGTTACACCATCTATGTTAGTTGGTACAAAACCTATCGCAGCCTCTATACAATCTTTCTTTGGTGCAAATCAACTTTCAACATTCATGGATCAGACTAATATATTAGCTGAGCTTGAGAACAAGAGAAAAGTCACTGCAGCAGGTCCTGGAGGTATTGTAAAAGAGAGAGCTACATTCTCTATCCGTGAGGTACATAACTCACAGTATGCAAAGTTTGACCCTGTAACAAGCCCTGAGAGTTCAAATATTGGTGTTGTTACACAGTTAGCAATATTAGCAAGAATTAATGAGTATGGATTCTTAGAATCACCATACAGAAAAGTTCTAAGTAAAGTAAAAAATGTTAAAGGAGAGAGTATTAATAGAATCTTGGATGAATCAGTAACAGGAGTAGCTAAGAAGGGAACTTTAATTACAAAGGAAATTGCAGAGAAGTTAGCATCTAAGAAAGAAATAAAGAATGTAAAGGTAGTACCATTTATCTCTGAAGAGATTGATTACTTTGATTCATTAGATGAAGAGAGTAAATATATTAGTATCTCCTCTATACAAACAGATAAGCATAATAATATTACAGAAGCTTTAGTACCAGCTAGACATCAAGGAGATTTCATCTTAGAAGATGTAAATCTAATTACTCATGTAGATGTACTTACATATCAGCAAGCAGGTTTAGGTATGGCCTTAATTCCATTTGTATCTCATGATGATGCTATGCGTGCTCTAGCAGGGGCAAATATGCAAAGACAGGGAGTACCTTTGGTTAAGCAAGAGGCTCCTCTTGTAGGTACAGGTGTAGAAGAGATTGTTGCAAGGCAGTCAGATTGGGGAGTATTCGCAAAAGAGGATGGAGAGGTTGTATATGTAGATGCAGGAAGAGTATCTGTTAAATATAAGAAAGCAGGAATAGAGGATTATAAATTAGTAAGTTTCTATAGATCCAATGATAATACATCTTTTACTCAGAAACCTGCAGTTGAGCCTGGACAGAAATTTAAAAAAGGAGATGTATTAGTAGATGGTCCAACAATGGAAAATGGAGAGTTAGCTATTGGTATTAACCTAAGAGCTGCTCTAATGTTCTATGAGGGTTACAACTATGAAGATGCTGTAGTTATCTCAGAAAGAGTCGTTAGAGATGACTTACTCACATCAGTACATATTAGAGAGCACAAGGTAGAGGTAAGAGATACAGAGTTAGGTCCTGAGTTAATTACTGCAGACATACCACATGTTAATGATAGAATCTTACAGAAATTAGATATGGTAGGAATGATTAGAGAGGGTATGAAGGTTAAGGCAGGAGACATATTAGTAGGTGTAATTGCACCTCGTGGAGAGAAAGAGCTCACAGCAGAGGAAAGACTTCTTAGAGCAATCTTTGGAGAATCTGCAAGTGATGTAAGAGATAACTCTCTAAGATTGCCTCACGGAGAGGAAGGAATTGTAATTCATACTCAAAGACTCTCTGCAGACAAAGGAGATAAGTTACCACCTGGAGTATTAGAAGAGGTAAAGATATGGGTAGCAGATACAAAGAAATTAGGTTATGGGGATAAAATATCTGGTAGACACGGAGATAAAAATACTGTCGCATCTATCAGACCTATTGAAGATATGCCTTTCACTGAAGATGGAGAGCCTGTTGATATTGTATTAACACCAACCTTCCTTAAGCGTATGAATATGGGACAGGCAGAAGAGATTCATTTTGGATTGTATGCAAAACTTCTTAACGAGAAGTTCGCATTTCCACTTTTTGAAGGTGAGAATATGGAGTGGGTAGAGAAGGAAATGGCAAAGAAAGGTTTTAAGATAGAACAGAAAGTAGATCTATACGATGGAAGAACTGGTAAGAAATTCCCACGTAAGGTTACTGTTGGAATGAAGTACTCTCTAAAACTACATCATATTGCTGATGAGAAAGTACATGCTAGATCAACCGGTCCATACACAGCTGTTACACAGCAACCATTGGGTGGAAAAGCTCAAAGAGGTGGTCAAAGATTTGGAGAAATGGAAGTCTGGGCACTTCAAGCACACGGTGCACCGTATGCACTACAAGAGATGCTTACTATTAAATCAGATGATGTTAAGGGAAGATCTTCCGCTTATAAAGCTATAATTCATGGAGAGAAGATAGAAAGTGTAAATGTACCTGAATCATTCAAAGTATTAATAAAAGAGTTAAATGCTCTATGTCTAAATATGGAATTAATTTCTAAGAGCTCTGAGGAGGCTGTAGAATAATGAATAACAAGAGAGATACACTTGAAAATTTTGATGCTCTTAAGCTTACATTGGCATCTCCTGATCAAATATTAGATTGGTCATACGGTGAAGTTAAGAAAGCTGAGACTATCAACTATAGAACTTTTAGAGCAGAACCAGACGGTCTCTTCTGTGAGAAGATTTTTGGTCCTACTAAAAACTATGAATGTTACTGTGGTAAATATAAAAAGATTAGATATAAGGGGATTGTATGTGATAAATGTGGTGTAGAGGTAACAACAAAGGATGTAAGAAGAGAAAGAATGGGCCATCTAAAGCTATCAGTACCTGTTGCACACGTATGGTTTGCATACGGAATTCCTAACAAGATGTCTATCGTACTCGATATGTCTCATAAGAAACTACTTTCTGTAATCTACTACACAAGATATATGGTAGTAGAGTTAGATGATGAGAAAAGAAAAGAGACTCTTGAAAGAATAGAGGCTCTTAGAAAAGCAGACATCAATGATTTACAAACAGAGCTAGATGAAGAGTTAAAAGAAACAGAAAAACTCTTTGATAAGGATATTAAGGCATTAAAGAAAGAGAAAGGTAGTTCTGATTTTAAGAATAGTCAACTAGAGCATAAGAAGAAGCAAACAGTTGCTAAAACAAGAAGAGAGTATGCAGAGAGAGAGGAAGAGTTAGATGCATTCTATACTAGATTACAGCAAGTAGTTGAGAAGGTAGAGATTGGTTCTGTATTAACAGAAGATGAGTATGTAGATTTAGAAGATAGAGAGTTACTCTTCTTTGAAGCTATGATGGGTGCAGAGGCAATAAAGAAGCTTCTTGAGAACTTAGATATTAAGAAAGAGCTAAGTATATTAAGAAGACGTGCTAAGAAAGAGAAGGGAGATAAAAAGGCAGCCACTATTAGACGAATACAGTATTTAGGAGGATTTGAGAAAAATAGTATAGATCCAAGTTGGATGGTAATTGATATATTACCTGTACTTCCTCCAGATTTAAGACCTATTATCCCTCTATCAGGAGGTAAATTTGCTACATCAGATTTAAATGATCTGTATAGGAGAATTATAAACAGGAATAACCGTTTAGCTAGATTAATAGAAATTGGTGCTCCTGATGTAATACTTAGAAATGAAAAGAGAATGCTCCAAGAGTCTGTAGATGCAGTTATTGATAACTCACACAGGCCTTCTAAGCCAATGATGAACAACAAGAGATTACCTTACCAGTCATTAACAGATGATTTAAGAGGTAAGAAGGGAATCTTTAGAAAGAATCTCTTAGGAAAGCGTGTTGACTACTCTGGTCGTGCAGTAATTGTAGGAGATCCAAGTTTGAAATTAGATCAGTGTGGTATTCCAAAGTCTATTACATTAGAGATGTTTAAACCATTTGTAATTCACCAACTATTAGAACTAGAAATAGCTCCTAATGTTAGAGTTGCAAAGGATATGATAGAGGAAGAGGAAGATATAATTTGGGACTTACTAGAGGAAATTATCGAAGGTAGACCAGTACTTCTAAATCGTGCTCCAACACTACATAAATATAGTATTCAAGCATTCTATCCAAGACTTGTAGAGGGTGAAGCTATTAGATTACACCCATTGGTATGTAAAGCATTTAATGCCGACTTCGATGGAGACCAAATGTCTGTACATGTACTTCTTACACAGGAAGCATTAGAAGAAGCAAAACAAGACATTATGTCTTCTAAAAATATTGTAAATATCTCTAATGGACAGGTATTAGCCACTCCAGCAAAAGATATGCTACTAGGTTACTACTTGATGACTGATATGAATGAAGTAGAAAATCCAAGAATGTTTGGATCTACTAACCTTGCAGTTAAAGCATATGAGAGAGATCTCTTAAGCATAGATGAAGAGATAATAGTAAAGATAGAAGATGAAGTTATTAAAACATCCGTAGGTAGATGTATCTTTAATAGAGCACTTCCAGAAGATTACAAATTTGTAAATGAAAGAGTAAGTGGCTCTACTATCTCTGATATTGTAGAAGATATTAAAAATAACTACTCATTAGATGTAGTTGTAGACCTATTAGATGACTTAAAGGTAATGGGTTTCAAATATGCAACAGATTTAGGATTCTCTTTCGCTATGGAGGATTCTGATATAGACTTCGATATCGATAAAGATATTAAAGGTATTGAAGAGAAAGATCTTCAATTACAAGAGAACTACTTACAAGGTTTAATAACTGAGAAAGAGAAGATTAATCTTTCAACAGAGATGTGGAATGACTTCTCAAATGAGATAGCAGAAGAGGCATGGAAAACCTTAGATAAGAATAACCCAATATATGAAATGGTTGAGTCTAAAGCTAATGGTGGAAAGATTCAAGCAAGGCAGGTTCTTACTATTAAAGGTGTTGTTAGAGATTCTAGAGGTAACTGGGTACCACTTCCAATTAAGGGTAACTACCGTGATGGTTTGAATGCTTTTGAATACTTTGTAGCTGCAAATGGTGGTAGAAAAGGTATTGCAGATAGATCTCTTAGAACCTCATCTTCAGGATATCTAACAAGAAAGCTTGTTGATGTTGCTCATGATGTAATTGTTAGATTTGATGATTGTGGTTATGAGGGTGTAGGAATTGCAGTAAGAAGGAGTGATGATAGAAGGTTGGAGTATGATAAGAGACTTTTTGGAAGAGTAGTGGCTAAGGATGTTGTAGACTCAAAGGGAGAGATATTGGTAAAGAAGGGAGAGTATATTAATAGAGAGGTCGCAGAAAGAATTGATGCTGATGGAATAGAAGAGGTAGAGGTAAGAACCCCTATTCTTTGTAAAGCACCTATGGGTATTTGTAAGAAGTGTTACGGTCTTAACCTAGAAAATGGCCAAGAGATTGCAATGGGTAAAGCAGTTGGAGTTATTGCAGCCCAATCTATTGGAGAGCCAGGTACTCAAATGACTATGCAAACTTTCCATAAGGGTGGTGTACAGGCTACAGATATCACTCAAGGTCTTCCAAGAATTGAGGAGCTATTTGAAGCAAGATCTCCTAAAGCAGAGGCAGAGATTGCATCTATTAATGGTAAGGTACATATTGACAGAGCAGAGGATGACTCTTCTACAGTAACAATTATTGGAGAAAAGAATATTGTAAGGGACTATATTATCTCTGATGCAAAGAGTGTATTAATCTCTGATGGTGCAGTCGTAAAGAGTGGACAAGCAATATTTATTGATTCAGAGGAAGTAGAAAAACAGGCTCCTTTTGAAGGTATTGCAAAGATAGAGGGTGGGATATTAACACTGTCTGGTAAAATGAAAGCAGAAGAAATTATCTCCATACTTCCAAATGTACCAATCCTAATTAATGATGGAGATGAAGTAAAAGCAGGAGACCAGATTACAGAAGGCTCTATCGATCCTAAGAGACTTGCAGATGTTGCAGGTATATTAAAAGCACAGAAATATATCTTGGATCAAGTTCAAAAGGTGTTTAATGAGCAAGGTGTTCCAATTGGAGATATTCATGTTGAAACAATCATTAGACAGATGGCAAGACTTGGTAAAGTATTGGAGACTGGAGATAGTGAGTACTTAGTAGGATCTTTGGTAAATAGATTTATAGCATATGCAAAGAATGAGAATCTCTTGTCTAAAGATAAAAGAAAAGCGCTTGTTGTTCCTAAATTACTTGGTATTAAGGCATCAGCACTACATACAGAGAGCTTCCTTTCAGCTATGTCATTCCAAGAGCAGGTAAGAGTACTTACAAACAGTGCAATCCTTGGAAAGACAGATTACCTAAGAGGTATGAAAGAGAATGTAATAATCGGTAGAAGGATACCTTCAGGAGAGAGTGCAGAGATAAAAGATATAAATACTCTTGAAGAGATTAAATTTTAGTTGAATTTGTTGTATAATACGAACCATGCCAACGATAAACCAATTAGTAAGAAAACCAAGAGTATCGAAGAAAGACAAAGCTACACACATTGCTTTGGGTACAAACTTCAATCCTCTTAAGAATAGGTATAAGAAGATAAATAATCCTTTTAAAAGAGGTGTATGTTTGCAGGTTAAAACTGTAACACCAAAGAAACCTAACTCAGCTCTACGTAAAGTAGCTAGGATAAGGCTTTCAAACGGTATGGAAGTAACTGCATATATACCAGGAGAGGGTCATAATCTTCAGGAACACTCTGTGGTGCTTGTTAAAGCAGGAAGAAAGAGAGACTTACCAGGTGTAAAGTATATTGTAGTAAGAGGAAAATATGATACAGCTGGGGTTAAAGGTAGACAGAAGGCTAGATCCAAGTATGGAGTTAAAAGACCTGAAAATCAATAATATATTAAGAAATAATAAATGAGAGGTAAGAGAGCAAAGAAAAGAGTAATTGTTAAAGATAGGAAATACAATGATGAAATCATTGGAAGACTTATCAACAAGGTTATGCAGGGAGGAAAAAGAGCCCAAGCAGAGAGCCTTGTATACAGTGCTATAGAATCTGGAGCAGAGAAGAGTAAGATTCCTGTTATTGAATTTGTACATACAGTAATAGACAATATTAGACCTGCACTAGAGATTAAGTCTAGAAGAGTAGGTGGTGCTAACTATCAAGTACCTGTACCTGTTACTCCAAGAAGACAGGAAACACTGTCTGTTAGATGGATTGTAGATTATGCAAGATCTAAGACTGGTAAATCTTTTGATAAGTTACTTGAAATTGAAATGGTAAATGCATTTAATAAAGAGGGAGATGCTATTAAGAAGAAAGGTGATGTAGAGAGAATGGCAGAGGCTAATAAAGCATTTGCTCACTTTAGGTGGTAACTCTTACTACAGATTTGGAATATTAGAAGGGAGGGGTAACCCTCTCTTTTTTATTTAGTACTCTCTATTCTCTCCCAACCACCCTCTGGCATATCTTTTCTAAGTATTCCTCTCTCCCAAAATATCTTTATCCATGTTAGAAGGCGTACAGGAAAAAGCATCAGAGACCAGAAGAACTCTTTAAGATTTTTTGCATATTTAAATACAAAAGTAGCATACTTTAACTCTATGAAAAAACTTCTACTCTGTTTATCCTTCTTAAATACACCAAACCTTTCTAACTGTATGAAGCCTCCTAGAGAGCGTACTTTCTGTTTATAATAATCAGCAAGGTTAGTAGGATACTTTACATAGCACTTTGCTTTAGGAGCATATGCAATCTGCTTGTTCATATTCCTAATCGTATATGAAATAAATGCATCATCTGAGAGAACATTACTTGGGATGTCGAAGCTATAATTACGTGTAGCCATAATGTACCCACTCATTGGGTAAAAAGTTTTACCACTGATATAGTAGTTCCCATTCTTGTCTGTAATAGTATTTACTCTTCTGTGATGCCCTGAGTCTGAAAGAAGATGTCCCCAATATCCAAATACTGTATCTTTGCTATCTGAAGATATAGGTCTACCACTTACTCCTCCAATTTTCTTCTCCGAGAATGGCTCTAGTAGATATTTAATAGCGTTTTTCCCAAAGTATGTATCACCATCTGTAAAAACAAGAATATCTCCCTTAGCCTGTTGTATAGCTAGTTTTAAAGCATATGGTTTCCCCTTTCTAGGATCCTGTATCTGTATATATTCACTCTCAGAAAGCCTTAGCTCTTTAGCAGCAAAATCTCCTGCAATTAAAGTCTCTACATCAGGAGAGAGCTGTAATATTTCAAATGGTCTCTTTATACCGGAGTATTCGCTATCTGCAATACACTTTATACATTTTCCTATGGTCTTAGGCTCTTTCCAAGATGTGATGATAATTGTAGTCATGTCTGATTATATATACTAATACAACAAAAAAAAAGGGAGATGATATCTCCCCTCTTAGAAATCCATTTATATATTTACTCTGTTGGTTGCTCCTCTGTAGCTTCTTCCTTTGCTCCCTCTTCACCTTCCTCACCCTCTACAGCCTCTTCACCTTCTACTCCCTCTGCCTCTGCAGCCTCAGCTGCTGCCTCTTCCGCTGCTTCCTTGTCTGCTACCATAGCATCTTCAATCTTTTGAGCATCTGCAATAGTTACAATAGCTGTAGTAAGAATATCGTCATTTACTAAAGTCATTCCCTCTGGAAGGGTAATATCCTCTACACTAATAGTTTGTCCAGGTTCTGTTAAGTTAGAGATATCAATAGTAATCTCTGGTTGTAATTTCTTTAATTGGCATCTTACATCAATACTATCCAAAGCATTAACTAAAATCCCTAAATTATTCTTAACTGCAGGAGATGTACCAACTAATGTGAAAGGTATTGTAAATACCATAGGGGCACTCTCATCTATCTCAAAAAGAGATATATGATTTATATTCCCTGTAAAAGAATTAATATCAAAATCCTTTACAAGACACTTCACATCTCTACCATCTACCTGAGCATCAAAGATTGTAGTAGAGGTTGCCTCTCTATATAGCTTCTGTGCATCTGATTTAGGTATTGAAAGGTTGTATGACTCAGTTTTTGTATTATATACAACTACAGGAATAAGGCCTTGCTCTCTTAAAGCTTTAACTTTCTTCCCTGTAACGTCTCTTTTTTGTAGTTTTAGTTTTTCCATAACGAGTGAAAGTATAGCAAAGTTGATGGCTTTTTGCAATTAGAAAGTTCGTTAAAATATCTTGACCTTTTCTGTTTTTACCCTTATACTTTAGCAGGTAATCTTTAAGAGTGCTAAGGTGCAAAATATTACAGAAAGGCAAAAAACGATTCTAATGGCGATAATAGAGGAATTTATGCTTAATGCAGATGAGGTAGGTTCCCTATCATTATCTGAGAAGCATAACCTTGGAGTAAGCTCTGCAACAATTAGAAATGAAATGGCTGTATTAATGGAGTTAGGCTTACTTGAAAAGAGTCATATCTCATCTGGAAGATTTCCTACAGATCAAGCACTGAGATTGTATGTAAGTAAGATATTAAATAGTAGCTCTTTAAATCCGTTAGTAAGTGTTGAAATTAGGCAGGGTATATTTAGAGAGAGATTCTCTAAAGAGTCTGTACTAACCTCAATATTAGAAATCATATCTGAGAAGACTGATTCTCTCTCTTTTGTAATTGTTGATGGAATTTGTAGATATTGGGGTTTTTCTAATCTTTTTAAATATGAAGAACTAAATGATTGTAAGAAGATTAGAAGAATAGTAAATATACTTGAGGATAAGGAATTTCTTCAAAGTATGATGAGTAAGTATAGTGGATCTGGTGTTTCTCTTCTAATTGGTGAGGAATCCGGAATTAAAGATTTAGATGGTTGTTCTATACTGTTTACAACTTTACCTTTCTGGGGTAGTAATAATTCTCATGTAGGAATTATAGGTTCTAAACGTATAGATTATGCTAAGTGTGTACCAGCTCTTCGTGAAGTGCAATCTTCAATGCGTAACGCTATGAAGGGTTGGAATTAGTTTAATACTCTTTTTATGAAAAATATAAAAGACACAAAAGGTGTAGAAAAATTTAATAGCAAAGAGCTTAAGCAGTTACGTGAGGAGGTTGCTAGATTAGAGGGTAAAATTCAAGAATTGGCCTTTGTAATAGACAAAGTTGAGGATGAGAAATTAGAGGTAATAAATCAACTTAAAAGAGCTCTAGCTGATTATCAAAATCTAGAAAGGAATGTACAGAAACGTTTGGGTATGATGTATCTACAAGCTAGAAAATCATTAGCAGAAGAGTTAATACCAATAGTTGATGATATGGAAATGGCAGTAAAGGTAAAAGAAGGCATAGAGTTTAATGAGAAATCAAAATCTTGGGCTGATGGTGTAATAGAGCTATTAAGAAACTTAGAGAAGAGTCTTGAAGAGATTGGATTGAAGAAATATATGCCAGAGAAAGGTAGTGAGTTTGATCCATCTTTACATGAAGCTCTTACAGTAATAGAAGGTAAGATACCTGGAGTTATATATGACGTAATACAACCAGGATATCTTCTTGATGATGTAGTTATACGACCATCAAGAGTGGTTGTTACTAAAAAGAATTAATTTTTTTAAATAAATAATATTATGGGAAAAATCATAGGAATAGACTTGGGTACTACCAACAGTGCTATGGCATATATGTCTGGTGGTAAACCAAATATCATAGCTAATTCTCAAGGTGGGAGATTAACACCATCTGTTGTAGCTATTGATGATAAAGGGGAGACCTTAGTAGGAGCTCCTGCTAAGAATCAGTCAGTTACAAATCCTAAAGGTACAGTTTACTCTGTTAAGAGATTAATAGGTAGAAACTGGGATGATCCTGAGATACAGAAAGATAGAGAGCTATTACCATTCGAGATGAGAAAATCAAAAAGTGATGGTGTTGAGATTAAGATGGGTGATAAATGGTACACACCTCAAGAGATATCTGCAAAGATATTAGGCAAGATGAAAAAGGATGCAGAAGAGTTCCTTGGAGATAAAGTAACAGAGGCAGTTATTACAGTTCCTGCATACTTTGATGACTCTCAAAGACAGGCTACAAAGGATGCTGGTAAGATTGCAGGCCTTGAAGTAAAAAGAATTGTTAATGAGCCAACAGCAGCAGCACTAGCATATGGTCTTGATAATCATAAGGATGAGAAGATCGCAATCTTTGACCTTGGTGGTGGTACATTTGATATCTCCATATTAGAAATAGGTGATGGAGTATTTGAGGTACTTTCTACCAATGGTGATACTCATCTAGGTGGAGATGACTTCGACCAGAAGATTATTAACAAATTAGCAGATGATTTTAAAAATAGTGAAGGTGTAGATCTTAAAGAGGATAGAACAGCACTTCAGAGATTAAAGGAAGCAGCTGAAAAAGCAAAGATAGAGCTCTCTACATCTGAGGAAGCAGAGATTAATATCCCATATATCACTGCTACATCAACAGGACCTAAGCATTTGAAAGTCTCTATGACTAGATCTGACTTAGAGAAATTGACTGCAGATTTAATAGAGAAAACTGTTCAACCATGTAAGAAAGCTCTTAAGGATGCAAAGTTAGATGTGAAGGATATTAATGAGGTACTTTTAGTAGGAGGTATGACAAGGATGCCAGCTGTAATTAAGAAGGTAAAAGAGATATTTGAGAAAGAGCCTAACAAGAGTGTAAACCCTGATGAGGTAGTAGCAATAGGTGCTGCAATTCAAGGTGGAGTATTAGGAGGTGATGTAAAAGATATTACCCTACTAGATGTAACACCTCTCTCTTTAGGATTAGAAACTCTTGGTGGAGTTATGACAAAACTAATTGAGAGAAATACAACAATTCCTGTAGAGAAGAAGCAGATATTTAGTACTGCAGCAGATAATCAGCCGGGCGTTGAAATTCACATCTTACAGGGTGAAAGAGAGATGGCTTCTGATAATAAGACATTAGGTAGATTTATCTTAGATGGTATCCCACCTGCACCAAGAGGAGTTCCTCAAATAGAGGTAGTATTCTCAATAGATGCTAACGGTATCTTAAATGTTAATGCTAAGGATTTAGCAACTAACAAAGAACAGAAGATTACTATTACAGCTTCAACTGGTCTTAAGGAAGAAGAAATAGAGAAGATGGTAGATGAAGCAGCTAAGAATGCAGAATCAGATAAAAAGAAGAGAGAAAGAGCAGAGAAGAGAAATAATGCAGACTCTTTATGTTTTAATATAGAGAAACTTCTTGAAGAGAATGGGGATAAGATAGAAGAAGATGAAAAGAAAGAGTTAAAGGATGGGGTTGAAGAGGTAAAGAAAATTATTGAGAAAGAAGACTTCGATGAAGAAGTATTAGAGAAAGAGGTAGAGAAGTTAACAAAGAGAATGCAGGAGGTAAGTAAGAAGATGTATGAGAAAGCCTCTAAAGAGTCTAAACCAGAAGAAGAGGGAGAAGAGAAAAAAGATAAAGATTCTAAAAAAGAGGAAGAAGTTAAAGAGGGAGAAGTAGTAGAGTAAGGATAGAGTATGAAGGGGGCTTTATGCCCTCTTCTATTTTTGCTAAGATAAATAACAATATAAATAATTATTTATCTGCCCTAGTATAATGCTAAGTAATAATACAAAAAGTAATACACCTCATACCACTACAATGGACCTATCATTTTTTCAAAGGCAGTTATTTTATATAACCTTATTCTTTATCCCTTGGTTTGTAATTCCACTATCTTGGGATTCTACAGAACAGATAAAAACTACTTTCTTTATTATCCTTGCTTCCCTCATTCTACTTTTAGAAGTAATAAAGTGGATATGGGATGGTAAGATATCTATTCTTAGGTCTAAATTCGATAATGTATTTCTTGTACTACTATTCTCTTTTATAATCTCTTCTATATTCTCCTTAGATAAATGGATAGCAGTTTGGGGTTTTGAAGGACGTTTAAGTACAGGCCTTCTTTCAATATCTATACTTTTAATCTTCTTTTTCCTCTCTAGAAGCTTTTTAAATAGAAGTGAACATATCCTTAAATCTATAGAGATTCTGTTAATAGGGATTTCAATATTAACTATCTTAAGCCTATTATCTTTCTTCAAGGTAGATATATTTGGTTGGATACCGTATTTAAATCATTTCTTTATTCTTGGACTACCTCTAACATTTTCATTGAAAGAGATGCTTCTTATCTCTGGAGTTTCGCTATTCTTGAGTATAGCTTTAATAATTAACTATCTTAGAGAAAATAAATATCAAAAAATTTTACTACCATTTGGTACTCTTACTCTTGGCTTTATATCAATAGTATTCTTCTCAATTAATCAGGGTATAGCAATACCAATACTGATACTGATTGGTATAATATTAACATCTCTTCTCCTCTTTATTAGATTAGAAAAGAAGTTTAATTTCTTTCCAGCATTACTAGCAATTCTCTCTGTATTAACAATGATATTCGCTATTGGTTTCCAATATGAATCATTTAGAAACTCAATATTAGGATCTTCATTTGATGTAATTTCACCTCTTAGCTTAGCTCCAGATATATCATGGAAAATCTCAAGTGGTGTAATTGTTGAAGATTTCTATAGAGGTTTAGTAGGACTTGGAAATGAATCCTTTTCAGTAGCATATAAACTATTTAAACCTGCAACTGCTTCTACAATATCTCTTGGTAATGTTGATTTAAACTACGCCTCAAGTGAATTTTTTACAACTCTTGCCAATAGAGGAATCATTGGAGTTCTAGTTTGGATACTGCTTGGGGTAGTACTACTTAAATCCTTAGTATTAGATTTAACAGAGAATTTTAAAGATGAGAAAAGTCTTTTAGTAACAATTCTTGAGATTAATGCCATTATATTCTTCTTAGCTTCTCTCTTTGTTCCATTCTCATTCCTTCTGTACTTCCTTTTCTGTATCTCTGTACTTCTTCTTTTAATGTTAAAGAATATTAGTGAAAAGAGTGAAGAGCAATTTTTACTTAAATTCTGGGCAGTAAATGTAGGTGGAAAATCAAAGGATATAAATAAGACGGTTACAAGCATTAATTGGTTCTTCACATCCCTTCTAATTATACTTACTTTTGCAGGACTTCTTTCTTTAGGTAGCAGGACTCTCTCCTCTTTATATATAGTAAGAGCGGAAGCGTACAGTATAGAGGAGAGTAAAAAATATGAGAGTAAAGAAGCGGTTACCTTTGAGCAAAGAGAGCAGTTCTTTAATCAATTAATATCGTATTACTACAAAGCACTACGATATGACCCTACTAATCCAATTGCAAATAGAAAGGCCAGTGCATCTGCATTAGAGATTATGGCTGTATTAAGTGAAAGCTATCAGAAAGCATCTGAGAGTGAGAAGCCTTCTATACTCTCTGAAATTTCAAATTGGAAGAATACCTCTATAGATTTATCAAAGGAGGCTATAAATACTTCTTCATATACATACAGTAACTGGAATAATAGAGCTTCTGTTTATATTGGATTCTTAAGTATAGGGCTTTCTGATTACAGTGAAGATGCTCTTCTTGCTCTACAGTACTGTGTTAATCTAAATCCCTTAGATTATGAATCATACTATCGTGCAGGACAAATATATATGATTAAGGAAGACTATGAGAAAGCTCTGGCTGCATTTAATAACGTATTAGGTATAAATGGACAGCATGTACCATCTCTAGTCCTTTCTGCAAGAATATTCAATGAGAATGGCGATACTAAGAATGCAGTATCGTTCCTTGAGGCAGCAAAGAAGATAATGGAGATGAACAAGTTAGAAGAGGATGATATGTACAGTAGTATTGTTAATAGCTTAAAAGAGTTAGGAGCAAGTAATCAGGAATTACAAGAAAGTAATGATGAAAAAAGTGAAGATTCTTTAACCAATGAATTCGAACCTATACAGCCTTAATAGAGAGTTATTAGAAGAATCTCTTTTATACTATCCTTCTTAATACTCTCTATTTGTTCTTTCAATATATCTAAACTTATTAATGATTCTCCTACAAGAATTGTTCCATCTTTCTTTCTCTGTCCATTTAAAGATACTGCCAAATACTTATTAAGATTAAATATATCTTTACTCTCAGAATACATTGGATATATTACTGACTTAGATATCTTCTCCTCTAACTTAGAGCATTTAACAATCTTAAAAAGTAAATATCTATATATACTGTAAATATTAAGACCTTTCTTTTTCTCTAACTCTCTTAAATATCTATCATCCATATTCCAACCTTTAATAGAGAGAAGGGGGGTATCTATAAATGAACACTCCTTATGAGTAACTCCATAGGTAGATATTCTTTTACATACACAGCATGATGGTAGAGCTTTAGGTATATGTAGTAGGCAGTAATCACATATTTCATAACCTACACGAGAGCAGATAGCACATTGAGGGGGGAATATGTAATCTAAAAGAGGCATATCATATTATACATTCCTATTATTAAAAATTTGATTAATACCTATATTTCCATTATGATATTATTCGCTAATTACATATTGATAAAGATTTAACAGTGATTAAGAAAAACAGTGTGTTTACAGTCATGTCTATTCTCCTTGCGACAAAAATTTTAGGCTTTTGGAAGCTTAGGATCTTTGCTCAAATGTTTGGTGCTTCACATGAGTTAGATATCTTTTGGGCAGCTTTTACTATCCCAGACATTATCTTTATGGTACTTGTTGCAGGCTCTATTAATGCAGCGATAATACCAATACTCTCAGATGTACTGTATGACAAAGGTAAGAAGAGTTTTAATAGGCTCTTTCAACAATTAACGACTATTTTTTTTGCATTAACTATTGTCTTTTTACTCTTAGCCCTGTTCTTTGCACCTCAGATTACTACATGGATAGTTTCTAATAACTATGCCCATACAGTATTTAATATGTCGTATAGGATATCTCCTGCTGACTATGACCTATTTATTCAACTATTTAGGATAGGGTTACTATCTCCACTATTCCTTAGTGTAAGTGGATTTGTAACAGCGTATTTACAAGTAAGAAAACAGTTCTTTGTTACAACACTTGCACCACTGTTTTATAACTTAGCAATGATTATCGGTACATATGTATTAGTTCTATATACAGATTTAGGAGTTGTTGCTATCGCTATCTCTGCAGTTATTGGATCTTTAATTCATCTCCTTATACAAATACCTCATCTGTCGAAATATTATAAAACAGATAACGGATTACTGTTTGATTTTAAATCTCTAGTAAGAGAACCAAACATTGTAAGAGCATTTAGATTAGCACTACCTAGGATGTTAGGGGTACTAGGTGAGCAGTTTAATACCATTGTAAATACCTTTATCAGTTTTACTCTTGCAGCCGGTGCATTAAGTGCATACAGATTTGCATACAGTTTACATCTCTTCCCAATTAACATTATCGGAAGTGCAATAGCCCAAGTAGCGCTACCCGATTTAGCTAAGTATTCATGTAAGAATCAAGATGAGAAATTTAAAAAGGTATTTAATGATTCTATACAGCTATCTCTGTATCTCATATTCCCAATAGTAGCTATTATGCTAATCCTAAGATTACCCCTTGTACGTTTAATCTACGGTACAGGAGCCTTTGACTGGCAAGATACCATATTAACATCATGGACTCTAGCTCTTCTCTCTATCTCTGTAATTGGTCAAACCGTTGTTCAAATACTCTTAAGAGCTTTCTATGCACTTAAAGACACTTGGATGCCCCTCATAGCTATCACTGTAGGTATCCTAATCAATCTCTTAGGAGCATACCTATTTACAAACTTCTTTAGTCATTACTATGACTGGAGACCTATACTTGAACAGGTGTGGATTCAGGTAGCACAGGCTAATGGTAACGGAGTTATGTCTGTACTTAAATCTTTCTTAGGAGATATTTATAGCTGGAGTACAACAAGAGGAGATTCTAACCTTGCAGTAGGAGGTTTAGCATTAAGTTTAAGTGTTTCATACTTCATACAAATGATATTAGCTGCATTCTTACTAAACAAAAAAAGAGTCGTTATCTCATGGCAAGAAACCATATATCCAACCCTTCTTAAAACTCTTAATACCTTAATCATGATGTTAGGAATGTACTTTGTATTTAGACTCTTTGATTTCCAATTAGATACTAGTAGAACAGTGTATGTAATAGTGCTTACAGTAATAACCTCTCTGTATGGAGCACTTTCATACTTAATTGGTTCTAAGATTTTCTCTCCAGGTGAATTCTCTCAGGTAGAAAATATGATTAAGGGTTTTAAAAAGAGATTTAGAAATAGAAATAATTTAAGGTAGTTTGATGTGAAGAGATTTTTCAAATTCCTCTTTCTTTCAATATTAATACTGGCCATTCTCCTTCTAGGAGCTATACTTCTGTTTGTAAATAGATACAAAGCATGGGAGAGAGATTTTGAACAGGGTTTTGTAAGTGAAAACTTAGTAGTATTTGAAGATCCTTTGAATCAAGAAATTGAGGAAAAGATTGTAAGATTTACACTCTCTCCTGAAAGTACAGACTCATTAATCTTAACAACTCAAGAGGTAGGTGAGCTTACTCTTGTTGTATTACAAGATTACCTTAAAGATGATATTCAAGTAAGTAAAATATATATTGAACCACATAGTGGAGTTTGGGATATATATGCTAAGGTTAATTACAGAAAGCTCTCTCTTTGGATCTCAGTAGATGTTAATAAGGATAATATGCAAACAGCCCAGTTATACATTACAGATGTTAAAGTTGGACCTTTCTCTATAGGTAAAGTAGGGAGTACGGTTGGTAGAATTAATAGCGGTGTTGCAAACTCTCTTCTTACTGTAAATGAGAATGGTTTCTCTGGAAGATATTTAGAAAACATTGAACTTTTAGAGGACTCTCTTGTTATAAAAGGGTATAGATATTGACAATTCTTCTCTAACTCTCTAAAATCATTAGCAGTCTCATTTTACATTTGCTAAATAATTTATTAAACAAATACATATGTCTAGCAATCTAAAAATTACACCATTAGGTAGTAGAGTTGTAGTTAAGCCTCAAGATATTCAAGAGAAGACTCCTGGAGGTTTAGTAATCCCACCTAATGCAACAGAAGAGCAAAGGCCAGCATTTGGAGAAGTTGTTAAATTGGGTATTGGTAAAGACAAGGAAGGAAAGGCTCTAAAGTTTGATGTTAAGGTTGGTGACTTAGTATATTTTAAAAAATACACACCAGAAGAGATAGAGGTAGATGGAGAAGAGTATTTAATACTTGAATCGGAAGATATTCTCGCTATCGTCAAATAACTTAGATTAAATTTTTAGTAATAAATAAGTATGTCAAAATCAATAATATATGATGAAGAAGCAAGAAAAGCATTAAAAGCAGGAGTAGATATCATTGCAAATGCAGTTAAAACAACATTAGGACCTAAAGGAAGGAATGTTGCAATAGCAAAGAGCTTTGGTTCTCAAGTAGTAACTAAAGATGGTGTTACAGTAGCAAAAGAGATAGAAGATAAAGATCCTTTTAAAAATGTAGGAATAGAAATGATGAAAGAGGCATCTAGAAGAGTAAATGATTTAGCAGGAGATGGTACAACCACTGTAATAGTCTTAGCTCAAGCAATTGTTAACGCTGGTTTTAGGAATGTAACAGCAGGTTCTAATCCAATAGCTTTAAAGAGAGGTTTAGATAAGGGTGTAGATATAGTTGTTAAGGCTCTTCAGAAATCAGCAAAGATGATTAATAGCCAAGAAGAAATATCTCAGGTAGCTACAATATCATCTAATAATGATAAAGAGTTTGGAAAGATGATTGGTGATGTATTTGAAAAGGTAGGTAAAGATGGAGTGATTACAGTTGAAGAAGCAAAAGGTTTTCTTGATGAAATTGAATATACAGAGGGTATGCAATTTGATCAGGGATATGTAAGTTCATACTTTGTAACAGACTCAGAGACTCAAGAGGCAGTTGTTGAAAATCCATATGTATTTGTCACGGATAAGAAGCTTTCAAGTCTTCAAGAGATTCAAGCTATTGCAGAGAAAGTATTAGCTGCAGCAGATAGACCATTGGTAATAATTGCAGATGATATCGAGAATCAAGCATTAGCAACATTAGTAGTTAATAAATTAAGAGGTACTCTTAATGTAGTTGCAGTAAAAGCACCAGGCTTTGGAGATAGAAAGAAAGAGATGTTAAAAGATATAGCAATATTAACAGGAGCAACATATATATCAGAAGAGATTGGTAAAACATTAGATAGTGTTGATCTAACAGATTTAGGTAGTGCAAAGAAATTTATAATTAATAAAGAGAAGACTGTCATAGTAGAGGGCTTAGGTAAGCAATCTGAAATTAAGAAAAGGGTTGCAGAAATTAAAGCACAGATAGAATCTACTACATCAGATTATGACAAAGAGAAACTGCAAGAGAGATTAGCAAAGATAGCTGGAGGAGTTGCAGTAATAAAAGTAGGGGCAGCTTCAGAGGTAGAGGCTAAAGAGAAGAAGCAGAGGATAGAGGATGCTATCAATGCAACAAGAGCCGCTATTGAAGAGGGTGTTGTAGTAGGTGGTGGTTTAGCTCTACACAATATTAAATCTGCATTAGAGAAAACATCTCTAACAGATCCTGATGAACAGTTAGGAATAGAGATACTTAGAAGTATACTTAGTGAACCTCTAAAACAGATAGCTCAGAATGCAGGTAAAGATGGTGCAGTTATTGCATCTAACTGTCATGATAATATTGGTTATGATGCTAAGACAGATAAGTATGTAGATATGCTTGAAACAGGTATTATAGATCCTGTTAAAGTAACAAGACTTGCACTTGTAAATGCATCTTCTGTAGGTACTATGTTAATTACAACAGAGGCTGTTGTAGCAGAAATACCTGAGGAGAAACCTCAGAGTCAAATACCTGATATGTCAGGTATGCAGGGAATGATGTAATTAGAATGATTAAGACCCCAGTAATGGGGTCTTTCTCTTTTAATACCTTATCTCTTGTGCAAGTAGTTTGCCAAGTATATCCTCTTTAGAATCTCTTGCATATTTCTTTAGTTCTAAAGAATCGTATCCTCTTACAAGGATATAGTCATCTGTTTTTATAGGTGTATCAGTAGATAGAAAAAATACACTGTTTTTAACATCCACTATCTGTGAAGTAACTAGGGAGCCATCAATAGCGATTACATTCTCATAGTTTTTAGCTACCCACTCTGGACAGAAGTAGTAATAGTTTGTTTGTAAAGGATCAAACCTTGCAGGGGAGGGAATCTGCGTAAAAAGAGAAACTCTTAAATCATTTTGTAGTAACCCTTCAGGTATATGCTCCTGTAATAGCTGTGACTCTGAGACTCCTAGGGCTTTTGTAATCTTTTGAATCTTCTTTAAAGGAGAGCTAGTAGATCTTTCATATCTAGAAATCATCTCCCATGATACTCCTACCTTATCAGCCAACTGTTGCTGTGTTAATTTCGCCCTTTCTCTGTATATACGGATATTTTCTCCTATATAATTTCGTTTCATGTTTAAGAATTCTATTCTGTTGTAAACAGAAGATGTATAGAAGATGAGTTCTCCTTTATGAAATAGTATCAACCCAATTCTCTTTTAACCATACTTTGGATTTAGTATATATATCCAATATCTCTCTCTTTTGAAATTCCTTCTTTATTACCCCACCTCTATGTGGATGTCTGTAAATTCTTTTAAGTGGAGAATTAAAACCATGAGTATAGTGGCATAGCTCATGTGCAATAGTAGATTTAATAACATACTCTGGTATTTCCATAGAAGAGAAATATTTAGTAATGGTTATTAAAGAAACAGATGGTTCTTCAAATACAGTATCTTCTAATTTAAGTCTTTTAATGTATCTATGGAAAGTCTCCCTATCCTTCACCATCTTTATACTCCCTAACTGTCTTTTAGAAGCTCTACCGTATTTAATAGCGACTACATTTAATCTAGGGACATCACAGAAGTTATTCTCCCAGAGGTCATATAGTAAATTTTCTAAATATTTGTTGTCTCTCATGTTATTATATTCTTAGATGAAACCTATTATACAAGATAAAGTAAAAACTCTCTGGAAAGTAGTAACTTTTTTCTATGGAAGATATCCAAAAGAGGTAGTACTAAGAGATCTCATATTCATAGTAGTAATAGTAGCAGAAATGACTGGTATAACAGTTGCTGGTAAATTTTTAGATGCTACACTTACTATCATTAGAGAGTCTACTGGACAGTTTGATATTCAACAATATCTTGCTACAGACTCTTTCTACTTTCTTTCAATCTCTCTACTCCTCTTAATCATAGTTATCATTGGTAGAAATCTTCGTGCATATATAGCTGCTAATATAACAGATAAGGTATGGAAAGATACTAGCTTAGAAGTTCTTGGTAAGATCTCTAATAGTAATTTACAAGATATAGAGAAACCTAAGATACAAAATTTAATAGACTTCATACCAAACTACTCGATAGCTAACCTCCTAATGTCATATGAAGCATTCTCTGCAATTGTATATCAACTAGCAAGGGGAGCTACAGCATTTGTCATCCTCTTCTCCCATCTTGGTTGGAGTGTTCTTTTCCTAACTCTCTTTGTTCTTCCTGAGATTTTACTCTCTCATTTTAATAGAAAGAGAATGCAGCTTTACGATGATAATCAAATGAGTAGGCTTAAACTAACAAGCTACATATATTTTACATTAGGTATGGATATTCGTAATTTCATGGAGCTAAGGGTAGATAATACATATGATTTCTTGAGAAAAAGATTTAAGAAAGAAAGGGAGGAGTATCTTGCAGGACTGTTTGAAAGAAGAAAGCATTTTACAATAGATGCTACCTTTGGTGGTGTATCTGGTCAGCTTTTTAAGTATGTATATATTGTATATCTTGTAGCTCATGTAGTTATTAATAAAATTACAATCGGTACATTTAGTGCACTCTTTAACTATGTTGATGTTGTATATACAAGTGCTCTTACAGCTTTAAATACTTTCTCGCTACTTGATAATAATCTTGCATACGCTTCTAAATATTTTGAGCTTGTGCATTACCAAGGCTTTGGAGATGAGAAGCATGGATTTGCGAAATTAGGTAGAAAGACTCCTACTTTAGCTTTCCATAATTTAAATTTCTCATATCCGGATGAACCAGAAAGAAGAGTATTAGAAAATATTAATTTAGAAATAAAGCCTGGAGAGAAAGTAGCATTCTTTGGTGGAGATGGTTCTGGTAAGAGTAGCTTAATAAAGATATTAACAGGTTTGTATGAAGTTACATCTGGAGACTACCAAATAGGCGAGTATTCAATAAGGGAGTTAGCAAGGGGTGAATTAAAAAGAAAAGTGTCTGTAACATTCCAAAACTATGTTAACTACAACTTTAGTATTAGAGAGAATATTACATTAACAAGTCAAAGAAGAGATATTGATATGGATCTGTATAAGAAGATATTAAAGATATGTGAGATAGATACCCTTATGAAAAAGGAAAAGATTACAGATAGATTGATCTTAGGTAAATACTTAGATGGTAAAGAGCTTTCTCCTGGATATTGGCAAAGGTTAGCAATTGCAAGAATGTTGTATAGAAATAGGAATATCTTTGTAATGGATGAACCATTTACATTCATAGATGCCCCATCTAGAGAGAATATATTAAAAGGAATAGTAAACTTACTTGGATCTAAAAAGACCTTAATACTGATTACAAGAGATACAGATCTTTTAGATATGTTTGATAGGATATATGTATTTGATGATGGTCATATTGTAGAGGCAGGTGATTGGAGAGAGTTAATAGAAAAGAAGGGTAAGTTCTACAAAGAGGTTAAGTATAATCAGTAAGCTTTAGCATATACTAAGAATATCCTGTAAAATATCCAAGGGATAATATTTGTTAAGATAAAAATATGATTCTACTAGATGGTAGTACACTCTCCGATAAGAAGTTAAACAGATTAAGGGATCAAATAAAAGAGTATATAGATATAGGCTCTAGGACTCCTAGATTAGATATAATTCTTGTAGGTGAAGATTTTGGTAGTAAGAAGTATGTGGGAATGAAACAGAACAGAGCAATGGGTTTGGGTATTAAATGTGTTGTTCATGAGTTTGAGTCAACTGTAAAAGAGCAAGAGATTGTAGAGTTAATAGAGAAGTTAAATAGAGATGAGAGAGTAGATGGCTTAATGGTTCAACTGCCACTACCAAAGGGAATAGACAGTGACATTGTATTAGAAACAATAGATCCTAAGAAGGATGTAGATGGTCTTACATCTTCTAACTTAGGTAAACTTTTTAAAAATGACTCTAATGCAATAGCCCCTGCAACAGCGAAAGGGATATTAGACTTACTTAAAGAGTATGAAATAGAGATAGATGGTGCAGAAGTTGTAGTAATTGGAAGAAGTGATATCGTAGGTTTACCAACAGCAGCAATATTACAAAATGCCAATGCTACTGTTACTGTATGTCATTCTCATACAAAAAATCTCAAAAGTATATGTAAAAGAGCAGATATCTTAGTAGTTGGTATTGGTAAAGCAGAGTATATAGATAAAGGGTATGTAAAAGATGGTGCAACTGTTATAGATATTGGTACTAATCGAAACCAAGAGGGGAAATTGGTTGGTGATGTTAAGATGGGTAGTGTAAAGAAGGTTGCAAAATATATTACTCCTGTACCAGGTGGTATAGGGCCAATGACTGTAGTATCTCTCCTTGATAATTTGTTTGAGGTATATAAAAAGAATGTTAAAAAATTCTAAAGATATCATTTTCAAATATATAGATGGTGAAGCTAAAAGACAGATAGAGGGTATTGAATTAATAGCTTCTGAAAACTACGTTAGCAAAGATGTCCTTACTGCAATGGGCAGTATACTTACTAATAAATACTCAGAGGGATATCCAGATAAAAGATATTATGGAGGTAATGAATACATAGATAAGATAGAGAAGGAGTGTATATCTAGAGCAAAGGAATTGTTTAAAGCGGAGCATGTTAATGTACAACCTTACTCTGGTTCACCTGCTAACTTAGCAGTTCATTTAGCATTTTTAAATCCAGGAGATAAAACAATGGGCATGGATCTCTCTGCAGGTGGTCATCTTACACACGGTTTTAAGGTTTCAATCAGTGGTAAATATTTTGATTCAGTAAGTTACGGTGTAAATAGTGATGGATATATTGATTACGATGAAGTAAGGAAGATAGCATTAGAACATAGACCAAAACTAATATGGAGTGGCTTCTCTGCGTACTCTCGTATCATTGATTGGAATGAATTTAGAAAGATTGCAGATGAGATTGACGCTATTCTTGTTGCTGATATTGCTCATGTTGCTGGATTGGTTGCAGGTGGTGTATATCCCTCCCCTGTAGGTATAGCTGATGTAGTTACTACAACCACTCATAAGACGCTCAGAGGGCCTAGAGGAGCCATGATTATGTGTAAAGAGGAGTATGGAGAGGTAATAGACAAAGCAGTATTCCCAGGGCTTCAGGGAGGTCCACACAACCATACTACAGCAGCAATAGCTATCTCTTTACAAGAGGCTAATACGGATGAGTTTAAGCAGTATTCAAACCAAATAGTGGGTAATGCAAAAATACTTGCAAATGATTTAATAAAGAGAGGATTTAAGATTGTATCTAATGGAACAGATAACCATCTTTTCTTAATAGATACAGTAAGTAGTGTAGGTCTAAGTGGAAAAGAGGCATCTGATATCTTAGAAGAGGTAAATATTACTGTAAACAAGAATAGTATACCTAATGATACACGTAAGCCTTGGGATCCATCAGGTATACGTATTGGTACACCAGCTATTACAACAAGAGGTATGAATGAGAAAGATATGCTCTTTATCTCTGAATTAATGTATAGTGCACTTAAGAAAAAAGAAGACTTAAAGATATTAAAATCTAAGGTAATAGCTTTTACAAAGAAATTTCCAATCCCTGGAATAAAATAAATTCATAATCTAAAATACATGAAGGGAACCTTTAGAAAAGATTTACAGATAGCTACTGTAAAATCTCAATCTGTATGGAACAAATTTAAAGTACATACTCTTTTACAAAACCCTTCTCAAAAACAACCCTCTATTAACGCATATCTAGGTGCAAGATACAGTAGATCTTCAGACTCTATCCTTGATATAGCAAAGGAGATTATAGATTCAAATACAGATGCTGCAGATAGGTTAGAAAAAATCTTTCATGGATATGGTCATAAGTCTGTAGGAGATATGGCAGATCTTTTTGTATGTGTTGAGAATATCCCTATGTTTACTGCAATGAAAATCTTCTACCTTAACTCTGTTATCTCTGGTCAAGAGCGCTCTACTAGATATCAAAACTTTCAGAGTCCAGAATTTATTAAAATACCAAAAGAGCTATGTAAAGATACTGAGATTAGAAAAGAGTACGACCGCATTATGCTTAAACAGATGTCTGATTACAGAAAACTACTTAAGAAGACACGTATATTACTTAAAGAACAGTTTAAGATTAATAAAGAGAATCCTTCAGAGGTATCAGCATGGAAATCTAGGACATTTGATGTAGCAAGATACCTATTACCATATGGATTACAAACTAGTTTAGCTGCAGTAATGTCTGCTAGGAATTGGTCTGAATTAATATCTTACTTTAATGCTAATGATAGTGTTGTAGACAATGAAGTTGCTAACTTACTAATGAACTTACTTGGGGAATCAGATTTAGAGATACCAGGATATATACGAGAGGCAGATGGTTTGATTAAGCATACAGATGCAAACTGTTGTAGAAGAAATTCAACTAAAGAAGTTTTACAGTACCTAGAACCTATGATCTCTAAACAGAAAGAATTGAAAGATCTAGGTTGTGAACAGGATACATGTAATATCTCTTACAATGTAGACCCTGTTGAAGATCTAATTACACACTATGAACTTCTTTTAAATCCTTTAGGTAGTAAGAAAGAGTTAGAATTTGATGAAAAAGATTCAATATCGATTGGAGAGAAGATATTTGATAACCATAACCATCATAACTTAATGGGAAATATTGGTCAGTCAGGGGCTATAAAGATAGAGGGTATGGCTACATTAGGAACATTAAAGGATTTAAATAGGCATAGAAGCTTAGAGAGATATATGCCTCTCTTTCATGATCATTTAAATATTGATAATGAATTAAAGAGGGATGAGAAAGATTGTTTCTTTCTTTGTGATTACCTTGAGATGAAAGAGTTAAAGGGATTAAGGAATGAATATGAAGAGTGTTTAGTAGAAACATATAAAATGATAAAGAATTGGAGGAGTGTTTCTAAGCAGTTTATGTCAGAGGAGGTCTCCACTGAGTATACAAAATATCTCTTACCTCATGCTCACTCTACAAAATACTGTTTCTATGGCTCTATAGATGATTTACAGTATACAATTAATCTTAGAGTTAGAAGAGGTGGACATATTGCATACAGGGTTTTAGTGTATAAATGGTTAGAGCTATTAAATGAGATAGATCCAATTTGGAGATCTTTACTCAAGAGTACTCAGAAGCCTAACTATAAATCTAAAGAGCAGTTCCTAGATAGAAGTTAATATAATAGAATAGAGATATGATACTTTCAGATAGAAGTATAAAAGAAAAGATTCGTAGTGGAGAGATTAGTATAGAGCCTTTCTCACATGAATTCATACAGCCTGCTTCATACGATTTACATTTAGATAAAAATATATTGGTTTTTAATACTAAAAAGTATGACATTATCGATGTAAAAAAACCTCTAGATGACTTAATGTTAAAGATAGAGATTGATGATGTAGATGGATATACCCTTAAGCCCGGTGAATTTATCTTAGCTAATGTAGTAGAGATAACAGGGGTTGATAATAAGCATGTTGGTAGATTAGAGGGTAAGAGTTCATTAGCAAGAATGGGTTTAATCATTCATGCTACTGCAGGATTTCTAGATCCAGGTAATAAACTAAGGCTTACTCTTGAGATAGCGAATCTTTCCCCACTACCAATCAGAATATATGAGGGTATGAAAATAGCACAGTTAGCTTTTGAACAGCTAGATAAGGATTGTGAAAGACCTTACGGTAGTTCTGGCTTAAATAGTAAGTACAAGGGTGATATGACTGTACAGGCAAGTAGGATGTGGAAGAATTTTTAATTTAATTTTCCATAAGTAATGTTTAAAGATATCAGAAAAGAGTTTCCAATATTAAAAGATTCTCTTTTTGGTAAAAAGTTTGTGTATTTAGATAGTGCTGCATCTACACAGAAACCTGAGTATGTAATCGAACGTCTTAAGAAATACTATGTAGAGGAGAATGCAAATATTCATAGAGGCCCATATGATCTTTCTGTGAATGGTACAAAGCTTTGGGAGTGGGCTCATGAGAAGGTAGCCTCCTTTATCAATGCTAAGTCATATAAAGAGATAATCTTTGTTAGAAATACTACAGAGGGTTTAAATTTCTTAGTAAATACATTCGGTAGAGAGCTACTGTCAAAGGGGGATACTGTAGTTGTGAGTGAGATGGAGCATCACAGTAATATTGTTTCTTGGATGTTATTACAAAAGCAGATTGATTTTAAAATAGAGTATATTCCTTTAAAGGAGGATTTTACTTTAGATTTAGATTGGTTAAGAGAGTTGATAAAGAGAGAGGGTAGTAGGATAAAGATAGTTTCTGTTGTACATATATCTAATGTATTAGGTGTAAAGAATGATGTAGAGGAGATATTTAAGATTGCTAAAGAGAATAGCTCTTTTACAATCCTTGATGCTGCTCAAAGCATTGTTCATACCAAGGTTGATGTTCAAAAGATTGGTTGTGATGCTTTGGTATTCTCTGGACATAAGGCATACGCTCCTACAGGTACGGGAGCGATATATTGTAAGCAGGAATACTTAGAGAAACTTACACCATGGATGGGTGGTGGAGAGATGATATCATCTGTTTCTTTTAAAGGTTTTGAATACAATGAATTACCGTGGAGGTTTGAAGCAGGTACTCCAGATATAGGGGGAGGTATTGCTCTTGGTAGTGCAATAGAGTGGTTTGAGAATACATTAGAGAGGATAGGGGGTTGGGATGGTTTAATAGAGCATGAGCAGGGATTAATAAAGTTTTTCTTTAATGAGTTTAATGGTATTGAATGGTTTAAACCTTTTGGTCCAACAGATAGCTCTTTAAAGTATGGAGCTATGGCCTTCCATCTAGATGGTTTTACATTTAGAGGTTGTAAGGATATTTTCAAAATAGAAACAAATA
>Ga0265293_10001118_pt1 | contig 60218 bp, 64 predicted proteins | sample Munlanlewell138R_FD_192505 | JGI IMG/M metagenome (GOLD analysis project Ga0265293, IMG submission 192505) | Leachate microbial communities from a municipal landfill in Southern Ontario, Canada - Leachate well 138R | ecosystem: Engineered > Solid waste > Landfill > Unclassified | place: Canada...
AGGCAAAAAAACGCCTGCGACCGGCGTCCTGTTTCATGTAGCCGATCGAATAGACGTGGATCAGCGCGCCGACCCCGGTGATCAGCAACACGAAACACACACTCAGGGCGTCGAGGTGCAGACCGAAGTCCACGCGTAGCCCGGCGACCGGCACCCAGGCGAACAGGCGCTCGCCGATGACCCGGCCGGCGGCGTCGCGCCCGAGCAGATCCGCGAAAAGCGCCGCGGCCCAGGCGAACGACGCGATGACGGTGGCGCATCCCAGCAGGTGACCCCAGCCGTTGGTGCGTCGGCCACCGAGCAACAGCACCGCGGCCCCGGCCAGGGGCAGCGCGATCAACGGCCACAGCATCGTCGTCATCGCGGCCCCTCCCGCACGGCGGAGAGGAACGGTGTGATGATGTCGACCGGCAGCGGGAAGACCACCGTGGAGTTCTGGTCGGCGCCCAGCTCGAGCAGCGTCTGCAGGTAGCGCAGCTGCAGCGAGGCGGGGCTCTTCGACAGCGTCTCGGCGGCCTGCCGCAGCTCCTCGGAGGCCTGCAGTTCGCCGTGCGCGTTGATGATCTTGGCGCGGCGCTCCCGCTCGGCCTCCGCCTCGCGGGCCATCGCGCGCTGCATGGACTCCGGGATTTCGACGTCCTTGATCTCGACCACCGTGACCTCCACACCCCAGTCCTGGGTCTGCTTCTCGATGATGGTGCGCAGGTCCTGGTTCAGGTCGTCGCGGTGGGCCAGCAGCGTGTCCAGGTCGGCCCGCCCCAACAGCGAGCGCAGCGTGGTCTGCGCGATCTGCGAGGTCGCCACGGAGAAGTTCTCCACCGCCACAATGGCATTCACCGGGTCGGTCACCTTGAACATCACCACCGCGTTCACCCGGGCCGGCACGTTGTCCTTGGTGATCACCTCCTGCGGCGGAATGGTCAGCGTGACCACTCGCTGATCCACCCGCACCAACCGGTCCAGCACGGGGATCAGCAGCTTGACCCCGGGCCCGTACAACGGTCGGAGCCGGCCGGCGCGAAACACCACCCCGCGCTCGTACTCGGGCAGCACCTTCAGCGACAGGACGAGCAGGACAACGATGATCAGGACAACGGCGACAACGGGAATGATCCAGGTCATCGACTGTCACTATCCTTTCTCGCCGATCCCACGCCCCACCTCGTGGAGTACTTGTCGATGGCGGCGGCCACCGACTCCTCCTGGGCGGTCCGATGCGGCAGATGTGCGGGGGGCTCCACCTTGTTGGTCCACAGGTGCTTGAACAGCGGCGCGCAGATTAGCGCCACGGTGAGCGCGGCGATCAGCGACACCAGCACGTCGGCCGAACTCTGCTTGGCGACGGCCTGGGCCAGCGGCATCAGGATTGCCAAACCGGCGACCGCGCAGGCGATGCCGCGATGGAATCGGCCGGCCTCCGAGAACGGCCACGGGTCGACCTGGCGGCTGATCTCGCGGCCGTGCGACGAGGTGGTGCAGTCGTGCTTGACCGGGCAGTGGTTACAGATGGTGGGTTTGGCGCGGTAGCGCATCACCCGGTTGTTGGGGTCGAACGACGTGGGCCACAGCCATTGGTCCTCGGGGCATTTCCAGGCGTCGTGGTCCGGGTGGTAGACGAAATCGCCGGTGCGCCAGGCCGCGGCGCGGTGCGAGGCGCGTTTGGCCATCGTGTCGAAACCCCACGCCACCATGGCCAGCAGCAGCGCGTACGCGGCGAACAGCCAGGTGTCGATATCGGGAGGGGTCACGGCCGGCCATCCCCGTCCGCCGCGCCCTGGGGCAGCTCGATGTAGAGCGGATCGTCGGGCAGTTCCTCGACGGGCTCGGCCGTCCGGCTCTGCCAGAAGCTCCGGACGGCGATCCACGACATCCAGATGAAGGGCAGGATGCCGCCGCCGATGAAGACGATGTCGCCGGGCATCCGCATCCACTCGAGGACCACGTTGCCGGGCTGGGTGATGTAGCCCAGCGAGCGCGCCTCGAAGTAGCCGTCGTTGACCGAGGCGTAGAGCTGCAGCACGCCGAGCGGCAGCAGGGTGGCGAACACCATCCAGGCCAGGCCGATGTTCAGCGACCAGAAGCTCAGCCGGGCAAGCTTTTCCGGCCACTTGTCGGCGGGGATGATGTAGCGGTAGGCGAACATCGCCACGCCGATCGCCAGCATGCCGTATACGCCCATCATCGCCCCGTGCGCGTGGTTGGCGGTCAGTGCGGTGCCGATCTGGTAGTACGACACGATCGGCAGGTTGATCAGGAAGCCGAACACCCCGGCGCCCAGGAAGTTCCAGAAGCCGACCGCGACCAGGAACATCACCGCCCAGCGGTGCGGGAACGGCTTGGTGTCGCCGGTCTGCTGTCGCGAACCGAGCTGCAGGAAGGTCCACGCCTCGACGGTGAGGAAGGTCAGCGGGATCACCTCGGCCGCGGAGAAGAACGCGCCCAACGCCATGTGCTCCACCGGGGTTCCGGAGAAGTACAGGTGGTGCATCGTGCCGATCACCCCGCCCGCCGAGTACAGGATGATGTCGAGGAAGATGATGCCCAGCGCGATCCGCTGCCGCACCACGCCGAGCAGCACGAAGATGTAGGCGACCATCACCGTGGTGAACAGCTCGAGGAAGTCCTCGACCCACAGGTGCACCACCCAGAACCGCCAGAAGTCGGCGATGGTGAAGTGGGTGTCGCTGCCGGCCAGCAGCCCGACGGCGTAGAACGCCGGGATCGCCAGACCGGCGAAGAAGAACATCCACGGCATGCTGGTCTTCGGTGCGGTCTTCAGGCTTGCGCGCAGGCCGCGGAAGATGATCGCGATCCACATGAACAACCCGATGATTAGCAGGATCTGCCAGATCCGGGGGAGGTCGAGGTACTCCCACTGCTGGGAGAGCAGGGTGCCCTCGGGGATGATCCCGAAGATCGACAGTGCCTCGCTGATCAGCGACCCCACCACCACGACGGTGACCGCACCGAGCAGGCCGTAGGTCAACCAGTGCTGCCGCTTCGGTTCGCGCCGGGTGATGAACGGCGTCAGGAAGATGCCCGCGGCCAGGAACGCCGCCGCCGGCCACAGCAGCGCCAGTTGCACATGCCAGGTCCGGGCCAGGTTGTAGGGCAGCAGGCTGGACAGATCCAGGCCGAAGAACGAGCTCAGGTCGGCGCGGTAGTGCTCGGTCAGCGCGCCGAGCAGGGCCTGCACCAGGAACAGCAGGGAGATGATCGCGAAGAACCACACCGTGGCGCGCTGCGAGGTGGTCAACCGCACCTCGCCGGGCTGCTTGTAGGAGATGGCGGGCGCGTCGGTGGCGTGCCAGCCGATCTTCTGGCTCCAGCGCCCGTAGACGGCGAACAGGATCCCGGTGCCGCCCAGCAACGCGACCAACGACAGCGTCGACCAGACAACGAGATCGGCGGTGGGCCCGTTGTTCACCCGCGGTTCGGCCGGCCAGTTGTTGGTGTAGGTGTAGTTGAATCCCGGCCGTTCGGCGGCCGACGCCCACGCACTCCAGGCGAAGAACGCCGTCAGGTCGTCGATGTCGGCGGCCTCGGTGATCAGATTGGGGGACAACCCGATGCTGCGGGCGTCCGGGCCGAAATGCGCCGCGTAGTGCTCGCGCAGGCGATGGAAGGCGGCGGCCTGCGCCTCGGTGAACACCAGGGTGTCGGTGGCCTCGTCGAAGCGGTTGGTCCGGAACTCGCTGACCACCCGGTCGTGCACCTGCGCGACGCCGGCCTCCTCGAACTGCGCGGTGACGTCCTCGGTGGCCCGCCGCAGGTAGTCGGCGGTGTAGTCGGGTCCGAGGTAGGCGCCGTGGCCGTGCACCGATCCGTACTGCATCAACCCGCGGGCCTGGAACAGTTCCTGGCCGCGGGTGATGTCCTCGCCGGTGAACAGCACCGCGCCGGTCTCGTCGACCACCTGCTGGGGCATCGGCATCGAGGCCGTGTAGGTGCGGTAGGCCAGGATCCCCATGACGAAGAACCCGAAGATCATCACCAGGGCCACACCCTGCACCCAGGTCTTGCCGATCGGTGATTCGTGTGGATCCGGCGACGGGCGTTGCGGATCGCGAGAAGTGTTGATCGCCATAGCCGCCAAACCTCCTAGGGTGCCTTGAACTGCAAAGAGCTAATGCTTGAGCAGATTCACCTCATCGACGTTCGCCGACCGGCGGGACCGGTAGATGGCCATGATGATCGCCAGGCCCACCACCACCTCGCAGGCGGCGACCACCATGGTGAAGAACGCGACCACCTGCCCGTCGAGTTGGCCGTGCATGCGGGAGAAGCTGACGAATGCGAGGTTGCAGGCGTTGAGCATCAGTTCGACGCACATGAACATGATGATCGCGTTGCGGCGCAACAGCACTCCGGCGGCGCCGATGGTGAACAGCAGCGCCGAGAGGTAGAGGTAGCTATCGGGATTCATCGACACCTCGGCGCTCGAATCCGCGGGGCGCCAGCACATCGCTCACCGAGATGTCGGCCGGTGATCCGTCGGGCAACAGCGCGGGGATGTCGACCGCGTTGTGCCGGGCGTACACCCCGGAACTCGGCAGCGTCGTGGGGTGGCCGTGGCCGCGGAAGCGTTCCTGGGACAACTCCCGCTGAGTCTTGCGCCGCCCCAGGCGCTCCCGGTGCGCCAGCACCATGGCGCCCAGCGAGGCGATGATGAGCAGCACGCCGGTCAGTTCGAAGGCCCACAGGTACCGCGTGAAGATGAGCGTCGCCAGATCCTCGACGTTGTAGGCGGGGTCGGGACCGACGGCGGGAGTCCATCCTGCCGCCGACACGGTGCCAAGGCCGGCGATCAGCAGGACGCCGAAGCCCAGGCCGGCGACTGCTGCGGCAATCCGTTGCCCGCGAATGGTTTCCACCAACGACTCCACGGAGTCGACGCCGATCAGCATCACCACGAACAGGAACAGCATCATCACGGCGCCGGTGTAGACCACCACTTGCACCACGCCCAGGAACAGGGCGCCCTGCGCGACATAGAGTGCCGCCAGGCTGATCATGGTGGTGGCCAGGAAGATCGCCGAGTAGACCGCTTTGGGTGCGGAGACCACGCCCAGGGCGCCGACCACCGCGATCGTGGCCAGCACCCAGAACGCGACGGCTTCGGCGGTCATGTGGCGTTGCCCTGGATCTCACCCAGGACGTTGCCCAGGTAGTAGTCGTCGTCCGTGGCCCCTTCGGCCATGGCGTGTGGGGGAGCGGACATGCCGGGTTCCAGCGGCGCGAGCAGCTTGTCCTTGCCGTAGATCAGATCCGACCGGTTGTCGTCGGCCATCTCGTAGTCGTTGGTCATGGTCAGTGCCCGGGTGGGGCACGCCTCGATGCACAGCCCACAGCCGATGCACCGCAGGTAGTTGATCTGGTAGACCCGCCCGTAGCGCTCACCGGGCGAGAACCGCTCCGCCTCGGTGTTGTCGGCGCCCTCGACATAGATGGCATCGGCGGGGCACGCCCACGCGCACAGCTCGCAACCGATGCACTTCTCCAGCCCGTCGGCGTACCGGTTCAACTGGTGGCGCCCGTGATAGCGGGGCTGGGTGGGGATCTTCTCATCGGGATACTGCTCGGTGGTCGGCTTCTTGAACATCGTCGAGAACGTCACGCCGAAACCGGCGAGTGCGTCGAGCAACTTAGCCACGAACCTCCTCCTTGCTGGGGATCGGCGGGACGGGGAAGTGCGAACCTTCCGGGCTGTCGGGCAGGCGGGGGACCGCGTCCCGGGGCCGGCGCCGACGGTTCCAGACCGCCAGCAGCACGCCGACGAACACGGTGAAGCCGACGTAGAGCACGACGGTCACCCAGGGACCGGCCCCGTCGTTGCGCAGCGTCTTGGCGGTCGCGACCGTCAGGATCCACGCCAGCAACAGCGGAATCATCACCTTCCAGCCCAACACCATGAACTGGTCGTAGCGCAGCCGCGGCAGGGTCGCCCGCAACCAGATGTAGAAGAACAGGAAGCCCCACACCTTGGCCACGAACCAGATCAGCGGCCACCACCCGGTATTGGCGCCGTCGATCAGACTGATCGGCCAGGGGGCGCGCCAGCCGCCGAGGAACATCGTGGCGGCCAGCGCCGAGACCGTGGTCATGTTGATGTACTCGGCCAGCATGAACATCGCGAACTTCAGCGACGAGTACTCGGTGTGGAATCCGCCGACCAACTCGCCCTCGGCCTCGGGCAGGTCGAACGGTGCCCGGTTGGTCTCGCCGACCATGGCCACCAGGTAGACCGCGAACGACGGCAGCAGCAGAAAGATGAACCAGGTGTGTTCCTGGGCGGCGACGATGCCGGAGGTCGACATGGTGCCCGCGTAGATGAACACCGCGACGAACGACAGCCCCATCGCGATCTCGTAGGAGATGACCTGCGCCGACGAGCGCAGCCCGCCGAGCAGGGGGTAGGTGGACCCCGACGACCACCCCGCCAACACGATCCCGTACACCCCGATCGAGGTGACGGCCAGCACGTAGAGCACCGCCACGGGAAAATCGGTGAGTTGCAGCGGCGTCTGGTGTCCGAAGACGGAGACCACCGGCCCCATCGGGATCACCGCGAACGCCAGGATGGCCGGGATCACGGCGATCACGGGGGCCATCAGGTAGATCGGCTTGTCCGCGCCGGCCGGGATGAAACCCTCCTTGAGAGCCAGCTTCACCCCGTCGGCCAACGACTGCAGCAGTCCCCACGGCCCGACCCGGTTCGGGCCGTGCCGCATCTGCATCCGGCCCAGGATCTTTCGCTCCACCAGGATGGCGACCAGCACGGTCAGGACGAGGAAGGCGAAGATCGCCACGGCCTTGAGCACGATCAGCCACAGCGGGTCATGACCGAAGACGCTTGCGTCGGGGTGGGTCACGGGGCATCGGCCCGTTCGAGCCGCACCACATCGCCGCTCACCGCACCCAACTGTGCGGCCACCGCGCTGCCCGGGGAGTTGGCCGGCAGCCACACCACGCGCTCGGGCATCTCGGTGTACACCAGCGGCAGCGCGATCGCGCCGCGGTCGGTGCGCACCGTGAGCAGATCCCCCTCGGCGACGCCGACCTCGGCGGCCGTGGCCGCCGACAGCCGTACCACCGGCGGTCGGGCGGTACCGGCCAGATGCGGTTCGCCGTCCTGTAATCGGCCCGCATCCAACAACATTCGCCACGTCGAGAGCACGGCCTCGCCGGGGCCGGCGGACACCTCGCGAACCGGGTGCTCGGGGACGGCCGGGCGGTTACCGTGCCAGCTCGGGTCCTCGGCGCCCCGCAGGCCGAGGTCGACCCCGAGTTCGTCGGCCAGCGTCTGCAGCACGCGCGAATCCGAGGTGGCATTGCTGGGCAGCGCGGCGTCGAAGGGGCGCGCCCGGCCCTCCCAGTTCAGGAACGCATCGGCCTTCTCCACCACCGGCGCGGCGGGGAACACCACGTCGGCCAGGGCGGTGACCTCGCTGTGTCGCACCTCGAGGCTGACGACGAACGGGGCGGCCGACAGGGCGATCCGGGCGGCGACGGGGTCCGGCAGGTCGGCGAGTTCGACGCCGCCGACCACCAGTGCTCCGAGGTCGCCGGCGCCCGCGGCGGCCAGGATGCCCGCGGTGTCCCGGCCCGGTGCGGCCGGCAGTTCGGTGCTGTGCCAGGCGGCGGCGACGGCCGCCCGCGCGCCGGGGTCGGCCACCGGATGGCCACCGGAGAGCAGGTTGGGCAGACAGCCGGCCTCCAGCGCCCCGCGCTCACCGGCGCGCCGCGGGACCCAGGCCAGCCGGGCCCCGGTGCGGTCGGCCAGCCGGCCGACCGCCGAGTAGCCGCCGGGGCTGGTGGCCAGCCGCTCGCCGACCATGATGATCGAGCCGGCGGGTAGTTCGTCGGCCAGCCCGTCGAGCGCCGAGGCCTCGCCGCCTGGGGCGGTCATCACCAGCCGGCCGTCCAGCTTGGTCAGTCCGAGGGAGGCGAACGGCGCCACCGACAGCACCGACAGGCCGTGCTTGCGCACGGCCTTGCGCAGCCGCAGGAACACGATCGGGCATTCCTCTTCGGGCTCGAAGCCGACCAGCAGCACCGCCGGCGCGGATTCCAGGTCGGCGTACGTCACGGCCATCCGCCGGCCGGCGATCCGGGCCGCCAGGAACTGGGCCTCCTCCGCGCTGTGCGCCCGCGCCCGGAAGTCGATGTCGTTGGTGTCCAGCACCATGCGGGCAAACCGGCTGTAACCCAGGGCATCTCGGGTGCTGACCCGCCCGCCGACCAGTACCCCGGTCCGGCCCACCGCCGCGGCCAGCCCTGCCCCGGCCACGCTGATGGCCTCCGACCAGGAGGCGGGGCGCAGCGCCCCGTCGGGTTCGCGCAGCAGGGGGGTGTGGATGCGGTCGACCTGGGTGGCGTAGGTGAACGCCCAGCGCCCCTTGTCGCAGTTCCACTCCTCGTTGACCTCGGGATCGTCACCGGCGAGGCGCCGCAGCACCTTCCCGCGCCGGTGATCCGTGCGCTGGGCACAGCCGGCCGCGCAGTGTTCGCACACGCTCGGGGAGGACACCAGGTCGAAGGGCCGGGCCCGGAACCGGTAGGCCGCGCCGGTCAGCGCGCCGACGGGACAGATCTGCACGCTGTTGCCGGAGAAATACGAGTCGAACGCCTCACCGGGGGCGATGCCGACCTGCTGCAACGCCCCCCGCTCGAGCAGTTCGATGAACGGGTCGCCGGCGATCTGGTTGGAGAAGCGGGTGCAGCGCGCGCACAACACACACCGCTCCCGGTCCAGCAGGACCTGCGCCGACAGGTGGATGGGCTTCGGGAAGGTGCGCTTGACGTCGTCGGTGAACCGGGTCTCGGGCCGGCCGTTGGACATCGCCTGGTTCTGCAGCGGGCATTCGCCGCCCTTGTCGCACACCGGACAGTCCAGCGGATGGTTGATCAGCAGCAACTCCATGACACCGTGTTGGGCCTTGTCGGCGTCGGCGCTGGTGTGCTGGGTGCGCACCACCATGTCGGGCGCCACCACGGTGGTGCACGATGCCATTGGCTTGCGCTGCCCCTCGATCTCGACGATGCACTGCCGGCAGGCGCCGACCGGGTCCAGCAGCGGATGGTCGCAGAACCGTGGGATCTGCACACCCATCAGTTCCGCCGCCCGGATCACCAGAGTGCCCTTGGGCACGGAGATCTCGACGTCGTCGATGGTCAGGGTGACCATCTCGACGGGCGGAGCCTCCGGGTCGTGCTCGGCCAGCGTCATGCGTCCACCTCCTCCGGCGCGACGAGCATCGAGGCGTGCGGATCGAACGGGCACCCGCCGTTCAGGTGGGCCTCGTATTCCGCGCGGAAATACTTCAACGACGACTGGATGGGCATCGCCGCCCCGTCGCCCAGCGCGCAGAACGACTTTCCGAGCACGATGTCGGAGATGTCGAGCAGCTTGCCCAGGTCCTCGGCCGTGCCCTGACCGTTCTCGAGCCGGTGGTAGATCTGCTTGAGCCAGTAGGTGCCCTCCCGGCACGGCGTGCATTTCCCGCAGGACTCGTGGGCGTAGAAATCGGTCCAGCGCGCCACCGCCCGCACCACGCAGGTGGTCTCGTCGAAGATCTGTAATGCCTTGGTGCCCAGCATGGATCCCGCGCCGGCCACGCCCTCGTAGTCCAGCGGGATGTCGAGGTGTTCCGCGGTGAGCAGCGGCGTCGAGGACCCGCCCGGGGTCCAGAACTTCAGTTCGTGGCCCGCGCGGACCCCGCCGGCATAGGACAGCAACTCGCGCAGGGTGATCCCCAGCGGCGCCTCGTACTGCCCCGGCGTGGTGACGTGCCCGGACAGCGAGTACAACGTGAACCCGGGCGACTTCTCGGAGCCCATGGACTTGAACCAGTCCACCCCGCCGAGCACCACCGGCGGCACCGACGCGATGGATTCGACGTTGTTGACCACCGTCGGGCACGCGTACAGGCCGGCGACGGCGGGAAACGGTGGCCGCAGGCGAGGTTGGCCGCGGCGGCCCTCCAGCGAGTCCAGCAGGGCGGTCTCCTCACCGCAGATGTAGGCGCCCGCGCCGGCGTGCACGATGAGTTCCAGGTCGAATCCGGACCCGCCGATGTCGCGGCCCAGATAGCCGGCCGCGTACGCCTCGGCGACGGCGGCCTGCAGTCTGCGCAGCACCGGGATCACCTCGCCGCGCAGGTAGATGAACGCGTGGCTGGCCCGGATGGCGTACGCCGCGATGATCGCCCCCTCGACCAGAAAGTGCGGGGTGGTCAGCATCAGCGGAATGTCTTTGCAGGTACCGGGTTCGGACTCGTCGGCGTTGACCACCAGGTAGTGCGGCTTGGCGCCGGCAGGCGGGGTTGATCCCGCCGGGTCTTGAGGGATGAACGACCACTTGGTCCCGGTGGGGAACCCCGCCCCGCCGCGGCCCCGCAGGCCGGAGTCCTTCACCAGGGCGATGACGTCGTCGGGCGGCATGGCCAGCGCCTTGTCCAGGGCGCGGTAGCCGTCGTGGCGGCGGTAGGTCTCCAGTGACCAGGGCTCCTCTTCGTCCCAGAACCGGCTCAACACCGGGGTCAGCGCGGTCACCGGCGGTCTCCCTCGTTCGACGTCATGCCGAGTGCCTGGGCCACCCGGAGCCCGGCGAGCGTCGCGGCGCCCGGGCCCGCCTGATCGGGTGCCCGGTCCGGGTCGGGCAGGCCGGCCAGGGTGCGCGAGGTTTCGGCGAACGAGCAGATCCGGCCGCCGCGGGTCGCGGTGACCGGCTGGTCGGCGCGCAGTCGGTCGACGAGATCCCTGGCGCCCGACGGGGTTTGATTGTCGAAGAACTCCCAGTTCACCATCACCACCGGCGCGTAGTCGCAGGCGGCGTTGCATTCGAGGTGCTCGAGGGTGATCTGCTCGTCCTCGGTGGTCTGCCCCGGTTGCACGTCGAGATGCTGCTCGAGCGTCTCGAGGATGGCGTCGCCGCCCATGATCGCGCACAGGGTGTTGGTGCACACGCCCACCAGATACTTGCCGGTGGGTGTGCGGCGGTACATCGAGTAGAACGTCGCGACCGCGGTGACCTCGGCCTCGCTCAGGCCGAGTTGCGCTGCGCAGAAGGCAATCCCGGCCGCGGTCAGGTAGCCGTCCTGCGCCTGGACCAGGTGCAGCAGGGGCAGCAGGGCCGAGCGGGACTGCGGATAACGTGCGATGATCGCCGCGGCGTCGGCCGCCAACCGGTCGGCCACCTCCGACGGGTAGGTCAGCGGCCCCCCGATCGGCGGGCCCGGCTCGTCGGGGCGCGGGCCCAGCGTGAGGTCGACGGTGCGGTTGTTGATCGGCTGGGCCTCGGTCATCGGTCCACCCCGCCCATCACGGGGTCGATCGAGGCGACCGCCGAGATCAGATCGGCGACCATGCCGCCCTCGCACATCGCCGCCACCGCTTGCAGATTGGTGAACGACGGGTCGCGGTAGTGCACCCGGTAGGGCCGGGTGCCGCCGTCGGAGACCATGTGCACGCCCAGTTCGCCACGCGGCGACTCGACCGCGACGTAGCACTGGCCGGCGGGCACCCGGATGCCCTCGGTCACCAGCTTGAAGTGATGGATCAGGCCCTCCATCGAGCGGCCCATGATCCGCGCGATGTGCTCGGGGCTGTTGCCCAGGCCGTCGGGACCCAACGTCAGATCGGCCGGCCAGGCCAGCTTCTTGTCTTCGATCATCACCGGTCCCGGCCGCAACCGGTCGAGGCACTGTTCGACGATCTTCAGTGACTGCTTCATCTCCTCCACCCGGATGACGTAGCGGTCGTAGCAATCGCAGTTGGTGCCGGTGATGACGTCGAATTCGTAGTTCTCGTAACCGCAATAGGGCTGCGCCTTGCGCAGATCGTGCGGCAGGCCGGTGGCGCGCAGCACCGGGCCGGTGACGCCGAGCGCCATGCAGCCGGTCAGGTCCAGGAACCCGATGCCGACGTTGCGTGCCTTCCAGATCGGGTTGTCCCGCAGCAGCGCCTCGAATTCGCCCAGCCGGCCCGGCAACAGTTTCAGCAGGGCCGCCACCTTCTCGACGCCGCCGTCGGGCAGGTCGGCGGCCAGCCCGCCGGGCCGGATGTAGGCGTGGTTCATCCGCAACCCGGTGATGGCCTCGAACACCGTGAGCACCTCTTCGCGCTCGCGGAATCCGTAGAACATCGCGCTCATCGCGCCGAGTTCCATACCGCCGGTGGCCAGTGCCACCAGATGGCTGGAGATCCGGTTGAGTTCCATCAGCATCACCCGGATGACGCTGGCGCGTTCGGGAATCTCGTCGGTGATGCCCAGCAGCTTCTCGACGCCGAGGCAGTACGCGGTCTCGTTGAAGAACGGGGACAAGTAGTCCATCCGGGTGACGAACGTGACGCCCTGGGTCCAGTTGCGGTACTCGAGGTTCTTCTCGATCCCGGTGTGCAGGTAGCCGATTCCGCAGCGCGCCTGAGTGACGGTCTCGCCTTCGATCTCGAGGACCAGTCGCAGCACGCCGTGCGTCGACGGGTGCTGGGGCCCCATGTTGACGACGATGCGTTCACCGGCGCTCCCGGACGACGGATGGTCCGCCGATTCCCGGGCCAGCGCGACGATCTCGTCCCAGTCCTGGCCGCCGAGGGTGACGGTGCGTTCGGTGGTGTCGGTCATGTCAGTGATACGCCCTGCGTTCGTCGGGCGGCGGAATCTGTGCGCCGTGGTATTCCACGGGCACCCCACCGAGCGGGTAGTCCTTGCGCTGCGGATGCCCGACCCAGTCGTCGGGCATCTCGATGCGGGTGAGCGCGGGGTGCCCGTCGAAGATGATGCCGAAGAAGTCGTAGGTCTCCCGTTCGTGCCAGTCCACGGTCGGATAGACCGAAAACAACGACGGCACATGGGGATCAGCGTCCGGACAGGTCGTCTCGAGCTGGATGCGCCGATTGTGCGTGATCGACATCAGCGGATACACCGCATGCAACTCGCGGCCCTCGTCGCCGGGGTAGTGCACGCCCGAGACCCCGGCGCACAGTTCGAAGCGCAACGCGGCGTCGTCGCGCAGCGCCCGGGCCACCTGCGGCAGGTGTTCGCGTCGAAGCTCGAGGGTCAGCTGGTCGCGGTGCACGACGACGCGTTCCACCGCCTCCCGGAACGTGGATCCGAGCACCTGCGCCAGGCGGTCGACGACCTCGTCGAAGTATCCGCCGTAGGGCCGCGGACTGCTGCCGGGCAGTGCCACCTCGCGGACCAGCCGCCCGTAACCGGAGGTGTCGCCGGTGCCCTCGGGACCGAACATGCCGGTCCGGACCTCGATCACCTCGGGGTCGGCCGGGTCGTACGGACTCATCGCAGCAACCCCTTGAGTTCGATGGTGGGCGGCGAGTCCAGGGCGGCCCGTTCGGCGGCGGCGATGACCTCGTCGCGGTGCACCCCCAGCGGCATCTCGGCGATCTTGGCGTGCAGCGTCAACAGCGCGTTGAGCAGCATCTCCGGGCGCGGCGGGCAGCCGGGCAGGTAGATGTCGACCGGCACCACATGGTCGACGCCCTGCAGGATCGCGTAGTTGTTGAACATCCCGCCGGAGGACGCACAGACCCCCATCGCCAGCACCCACTTGGGCTCGACCATCTGGTCGTAGACCTGCCGCAACACCGGCGCCATCTTCTGGCTGACCCGCCCGGCCACGATCATCAGGTCGGCCTGCCGGGGGGTGGCCGAGAACCGTTCCATCCCGAACCGGGCGATGTCGAACCGCGGTCCGGCGGTGGCCATCATCTCGATGGCGCAGCAGGCCAGCCCGAAGGTCGCCGGCCACAGCGAGCCCTTGCGGACAAAGCCTGCGGCCTTCTCCACCGTGGTGAGCAGGATCCCACCGGGCAGTTGTTCCTCTAGTCCCAATTCAAGCCTCCCCGCCGCCACTCGTACGCGTAGGCGACCGACACGTTGAAGATGAACAGCGCCACGGCGATCACCCCGAACAGCCCGAGGCTGTCGAACGCCACGGCCCAGGGGTAGAGGAAGACGATCTCGATGTCGAAGATGATGAACGACATGGCCACCAGGTAGAACTTGATCGGAAAGCGGCCGCTGCCGGCGTCCTGCGGTGCGGGTTCGATGCCGCATTCGTAGGCCATGACCTTGGCGCGGTTGAAGCGCCGGGGGCCGATCACCAGCGCTATTCCGACCGATCCGACCGCGAAGGCGGCTGCGATGGCCCCCAGGACCAGGATGGGCGTATAGAGCTCCATGGGTACTGCTGCGCTCCCTCGCTCGGGCTGTCGATGTGAGCTAACACACAGCCTAGCGATCTTGACCGCTGACCCGGCGCATTTTGGTTAGGATTGTCGCAACCGCGCAGGAAACGCCCAGGAATTCTCGGATCTTGTGAAAAAGTATGGGCGGCAGAATATTTCGTGCGGTGATTCCGACCGCTCGGTGTCCTGCCGAGGGCCCCGCTCAGGACGTGCGGGCGCGCAACAATCCCACCACGGCCTCACCCAGCTCAATGGGGTCGATCGGGTGCGGCACGGCGGCCTCGGCGCGCGACCACTTTGCCAGCCAGGCGTCGTCGCGCCGGCCGGTCAAGACCAGGATCGGCGGGCAGACGTCCAACTCGTCCTTGAGTTGCTTGGCGATTCCCATCCCGCCGGCCGGCGTGGCCTCGCCGTCGAGGATTGCCAGGTCGATGCCGCCGGCGTCCATCTGCTGGATGACGACGGATGCGGTGGCAACCTCGAGATAACTCAGCTCGGGCAGGTCGGGGTGCACCCGCTTGCCCAGCGCCAGCAAGACCTGCTCGCGGGTGCGGGGGTTGTCGCTGTACACCAGCACGCGCACGGAAGTGTCGGCCACGACGCCGATGCTACGGCGATATTCGTTCGGCCTGCGGGCTTTTGACGCCGCGCGTCCCGGGGCTACAGCAGCGGGGCCATGTCCTTGGGATCGAAATACTCGTCGATCCGACTGATCAGGCCGCTGGCGGCCAGCTTGATCACGATGCAGACCCGCAGCGCGATGGTGGCGCCGTCGGTCCCGGTGGCGTGCAGGATGTGTTGCTGGACGAAGCCGGATTCGAAGACCTGACGGTCGAAGATGTCGTAGCGGCGCGCGGTCGTGCGGTTGATGAACCAGGTGATGACCCGCAGCGCGCGGGCCCGGTCGTTGTCGGCGGCGTCGCCGCTGTGCCACACGGCGATGTCGGCGTCGAACAGTTGCTCGATCGTCGCGACGTCGGTCTGCTCGATCGCCCGGAACAACCTGTCGGCCACGCCGATGATGGCGGCTTCGTCGGGGACGGGCATTCGCTCACTCCTGTTCGTAGCCGGGGTGCGCGGCGGCCAGTCGGTGGCTCACCACCGTGCGCAGAACCGCCAGCACCTCGTCGGTGCGGTCGTCGTGCGCACCGGAGCGGATCGCGGCGGCCAGCGCGGCCTCGTCGTCGGCGCCGAGGCCCGCCAGCGCCGCGTCCACCTGCTCGGCGCCGGGTCCGTCGAGTTCGCGGACCACCATGCGCAGCGCGTTGGCGGCGACCCGGGCGTGGAAGTTCACCTGCCCGTCTCCGCCAGGACCATCGGGTCGGGTGGCCGCGCGGACGTCGCCGTCGAGGAAGTCGGCGACGGCGGCGACGAGTTCGGCCGCCGTCGGCCGGCCGTGCAGGGTCATGACGCCTCCATCAGGTTGAGCAGATCCCACTCCGTCTCGCAGACCCGGCGCCCGATGGTCGCCAGTTCCACCGACGGCGATTCGCCCGAGAGGTGCCTTTCGGCCTGGAACCGGCAGATCACCCCCCACCGGAGGGTGGCCAGCACCAGCCACCAGCGGAACGCCGCCCGGTCGATGGCCGCGCCGCCGGCGGCCTCGTAGGCGCTCAGGAACTCCTCGATGCTGCCCAGGCCGCCGGCGGCGCGCTCCTTCGGCGCGCCGAACCGCCAGGCCCGGATGCAGAACCAGGCCAGGTCCTCGACCGGGTCGCCGGCGTGCACCAACTCCCAGTCGAGCACCGCCGCCAGCCGCGCCTCGTCGACGATGAGGTTGCCCATCCGGAAGTCGCCGTGCACCAGCGTGGGGGCCGCGGTGGCCGGGCGGTGGCGCTCGAGCCACCGGAACGCGAACTCGAACGTGGCGGTGGTGTCGCTCATGGCGTCGAGTTCGGCGCGCGCCGCCGCCACCGGGTCCTCGGCGCCGAGTTCGGCGGCGGCCGGGTCGATCCGGTGGATCCTGGCCAGCGCGTCCGCGCATTGGCGCAGCAGCGCGGCCCGGCCCGCGTCGTCGAGCCCGCGGTAGATCCGCCGGACGATGGTCTCCCCGCCGATGGCCGTGCAGATCAGATAAGGATTACCCAGGGGGGCAAGGGAGTTCGACGCCGCGATGATCTCCGGCACCGGGGCGCCCTGCTCGGCGGCCAACGCCTGGACCCGGGCCTCGAGCTCCATGCTGGCGTGGATCTCCTCGGGGGGCCCGGTGCGCAGGATCAGGGCCCGGGTCCCGGCGTCGGTGCGCGCGGTGAACGACCAGGTGGTGCGGCTCGCGCCGCCGGTCAAGCGGGCCAGGTCGTCGATCTCGGCGCCCAGGATGGTGCCGAGCTGTGCCGCCAGGCTCATTTGCGGCCGAACTTGAGCATGCGCTGGGCGACGCGGCGGATCTGGATCTCCTCGGCGCCCTCGGTGATTCGGTACCGGCGGTGGTGCCGGTAGATGTGCTCGAACGGCTCGTGGCGGCTGTAACCCAGGCCGCCGTGGATCTGCATGGCGCGGTCGGCGGCCTCGCACACCAGCCGGTTGGCCCGGTAATTGGCCATCGAGACCTTGTCGGAGACCTCCATGTGGTGATCGCGATCCAGATGCCAGGCCGCGTAGTACACCAGCAGTCGCACCATCTGCGCCTCGGTCTGCAGTTCGGCCAGCGGCCACTGCACGGCCTGGTTCACCGACAGCGGCTTACCGAAGACGATGCGCTCCCCGGCATAGGCGGCGGCGCGGTCGATACAGTACTGCGCGGCACCGAGGCTGGAGGCGGCCTGCCGAATCCGGTTCTCGTGCAGGAAGGTCTGACCCACCTCGAGGCCGCGGTCCACCTCGCCGAGCACCGCTTCCGCGGGCACCCGGACGTCGGTGAGTTCGACCTCGGCGTGGTCGCTGGGCATGTTGAAGGTCCACCAGTAGTAGGGCACCTCGAAACCCTCGGCGTCGCAGGGCACCAGGAACGCCGTGATGCCGGTGGCCTGCCCGGCCTCACCGGAGGTGCGCGCGAAGATGAGGTCGTGGGTGGCGCGGTGCACGCCGGTGTTCCAGCGTTTGGTGCCGTTGATAACCCAGTCGTCGCCGTCGCGGACGGCACGGGTCTCCAGCCAGGTGGCGTCGCTGCCGTGGTTGGGTTCGCTCAACCCGAACGCCATCGACTTCTCGCCGGTGATCAGCGCCTCGCACCAGTCCTTGCGCTGGGCCTCGGTGCCGAACCGCGACATCATGATCACCTGCGGGAAGTTGCCGACGATCGACGACTCGTCCTGCAGGTCGTTGTGCAATCCGAGTCCCTTGTGTGCCAGGTGTTCTCGGATGACGGCCATGTCGAGGTTGCTGCCGTCGCGGCCGCCGAACTCGGCGGGCAGGCCGTAACGCAGCCAGCCCGCCTTGTCGGCGCGTCGGCGCATCTCGTCGAGCAGATCCTCCCACTCGCGGTTGGGGATGCCGCCGTTGTCCAGATCGGTGCGCGCGAACTCGCGGCGCCGATCGAAGTACTGCATGTGCTCGCGTTCCAGCGGTTTGATCTCGGCCTCGATGAAAGCGTCCATCTCGGCGAGCAGACCGGGCAGATGATCCGGCAGGGTGAAATCCACGACTGACTCCTCGGGTAGCTCTGGTCAGCGACCGTACAGCGTCTTTCGCCAGATGGTCGCCAGGGTGTGTACGGCATCCTCGTCGGTGCTGCGGACGCCCAACGCGGCGGCGTCGGGGCGCAGGTAGACCGTGGTGAACTGTTCGAACATCAACGCGATGGCCAACGCCAGATGGTCGGGGTCCAGGTCGTCGGCGTACCCCTGCGCGCGCGCCGCGCGCACCGAGGCCCGCACGATGTCCATCCCGAAGCGCCGGAACGCGTTCTGCACCTCGGCGAATCGGGGCTGGCCGGCGCCGAGTTGGTCGACGGCCACCATGATGCCGATGTTCTGTTTGAACATGTTCCAGTAGCCGGTGACCGCGGTGGTGAAGAATTCGGTGTCGTCCGCGGATTCCGGCAGCCGCAGGTCGGTGCCCGACGGCGCGACGATGTCCTGCAGGAAGCTCTGCGCCAGCGCCGCCAGCAGGTCCTCCTTGTCATCGAAGTACCGGTAGAACGCCGCCGAGGACTTGCCGGCGGCCGCGGTGATGTCGGCCAGCGTGGTGGCGTGAAAGCCGCGTTCGGCGAACAGTTTCCGGGCCGCGTGCTCGAGGGCGGCCCGGGTTTGCTGTCCCTTGCTGGACAGCGTGCGCGGGGTCATCAGCCGCCGATCCGGTCCCCGGCCCGCAGCAGCGAACTGGGCAGTTCGTGCCCGATGAGCCGCTGCGCGACTCCGGCCGCCTCGATGGTGCGGTCCAGGTCCAGGCCGGTGTCGATATCGCTGTCGCGCAGCAGGTAGACCAGGTCCTCGGTGGCGATGTTGCCGCTGGCCCCGGGCGCGAACGGGCAACCGCCCAGGCCGCCGACCGAGGCGTCGAGGCGGGTCACCCCGGCCTGCACGGCCGCGTACGCGCTGGCCAGTCCGGCCCCGCGGGTGTTGTGGAAGTGCGCGCCCAGTGGGGTGTCGCCGATGATCTGCTGGACCTGGGTGAGCAGGGTGCTGACCCGCCGCGGGGTTGCGGTCCCGATGGTGTCGGCGATCGCGAGGCGGTCCACGCCGAGATCGCAGGCGGCCGTGACGATATCGAGCACCCGTTGCGGGGGCGTGGGGCCGTCGAACGGGCAGTCCCAGGCGGTCGCGACGATGACCTCCAGCTTCGCCTCGCTGTCCCGGGCGATCCGCAGGACGTCGGCGATCGCGACGGTGGCCTCCTCGGTGCCCCGACCCACGTTGGCGCGGCTGTGCGAATCGGCCGCCGACACCACGTACTCGATCGAGTTCAGGCCCGCGGCGATGGCGCGCCGCGCGCCGTTCGGGCTGGCGACCAGCGCCGAGAACTCGACATCGAAATGCGGTGCGCTGATGCGTTTCAACTCGGCGGCGAACTGCTCGGCGTCGGCCAGGGCCGGCACCTTCGACGGCGAGACGAACGCGGTGGCCTCGACCTCGCGCACGCCGGTGGCGACCACCGCCTCGAGCAGTTCGATCTTGGCGTCCAACGAGATCGGCTCTTCGATCTGCAGGCCGTCGCGCAGGGAGACCTCGCGGATGGTGACCTGACTGGGTAATTCGCTCATAGCACTCCCTCGGCGTGCAGCTGTTCGAGTTCGGCGGCGCTGCGACCGAGCAGGCCGCGGTAGATCTCGTCGTTGTGCTGGCCCGGCCGCGCCGAGCCCGCCGACCGGATGGTGCCCGGCGATTCGGAGAGCACCGGGACCACGCCCGGGCCCTTGACGTTGCGCCCGATGCGCTCGTCGAAGTGATCGGCGATCATCCCGCGCGCGTTCAGTTGCGGGTCGGTCACCACCTCGGCGACGGTGTTGATGGGGCCGGAGATGACCCCGGCCTTCGACAGCGTGTCGATGATCTCGCCCGGCGGGCGCTGCGCGGCCCACTCGCCGATGATCTTGTCGAGTTCGTCCTGATTGCGTCCGCGCGCGACATGGTTGACGAAGCGGTCGTCGTCGGCCAGTTCCGGCTGGCCCATGGCCCCGCACAGCCGGCGGAAGACCGTGTCCTGGTTGGCGGCGATCACCACCCAGCTGCCGTCGGCGCTGCGGTAGATGTTCGACGGGGCGATGCCTTCGAGCCGGGTGCCCGACGGGCCGCGGACCACACCGCCGATGTCGTAGTCGGGGATGGTGGATTCCTGGATGGCCAAACAGGATTCGGTCAGCGCCGCGTCGACGATCTGGCCGGTTCCGGTGACGGTCCGCCGATACAGCGCCGCCAGCGCCCCCTGCGCGGCGAACATGCCGGCCAGGCTGTCGCCCAGGGACAGTGCCAGCCGCGGCGGCGGCCCGCCGGGGAAACCGTTCATGTGCCGCAGGCCGCTGGCCGCCTCGGCCACCGAGGCGTAGCCGGCCTTGTGGGCCTCGGGCCCGGTCTGGCCGTAGCCGGAGACCCGCACCAGGATGATCCCGGGATTGCGTTCGGCCAGCACGTCATAGCCCAGGTTCCACTTCTCCAGCGTGCCCGGGCGGAAGTTCTCGACGATGATGTCGGACTTGTCGACCAGGTCCAGGAACAGCTCGCGGCCCGCCGACTCCCGCAGGTTCAGCGTGACGGCCTTCTTGTTGCGGGCGTGCACGGTCCAGAAGAAGTGCTCGCCGTCGAGTTCGGCCTGCCCCCAGGTGCGCAGCGGATCCGGCGTACCGGGCGGCTCGATCTTGACGACCTCGGCGCCCATGTCGCCGAGCAGTCGGCCCGCGAACGGCCCGGAGATCAGCGTGCCGACCTCGATGACCCGGATGCCGTCCAGCGGCCCGGCCGGGGTCACGGTGTCTCCAGGGAGAAGCCGTGCCGGTGCAGCCAGTCGGTGCAGATCCCGACCGCCTCGCGCAGGGTGTCGCGTTGGTCGGGGCCCGCGTAATAGTGGTTGGCCCCGGCGATCTCGTGCATCTCCTTGTCGGGGTGCCCGATCGCCTCGAACAGCCGACGGGTGTGGCTGGGGGTGCACGCGTCGTCGGCCAGGTTGCCGATCACCAGCGCCGGGATGGCGATGTCGGGTCCGGCCTTGACCGCGTCACCGTTGGCGTCGTCGTAGCTCCACTGCGACAGCCAGCTGCGCAGCGTGCAGAATCGGGCCAGGCCGACGGGGGAGTTGTTGACCACCTGCGGGTCGCCCAGATAGCAGGTGCCGGGCTTGCGGTCGTTGGGGTCGACGTTCGGGTCCAGCCAGCGCGGATCGGCCATGGTGCCGTGCACCACGAAGGCGAACTCGTCCTCGGGGCGCCCGGCCGCCTCGAGCTCGGCGAGTTTGGCCTTGACCCACTTCGTGATTCGCCGGTTACGGGCGATCTGCGCGTCGCGGTAGCGGTCCAGGAACTCCGCGGTGTAGGGCGGCTGGTTCGGGTTGTCGGGGTTGTAGAGGTCCAACTCCGGGTCGCGTTTGCCAGGGTCGTTCTCGTCGAGGATGGAGGCGTCGAGCCATTCGGTCATGGTGCCGTGGCGGCTGATGTGTGCCGCGAGCAGCATGATGCCGTCGGCCGGGATCAGCCCCAGCTTGGTCAGGTCGGGGCCGTCGCCGGACGGGCTCGCGGTCACCGTCGGGTGCTGGGCCTGCTGCTGGTAGAACACCGACAGCGAGCCGCCGCCACTCCAGCCGGCCAGCACCACCTTCGAATAACCCAGGCGGTTCTTGGCGTCCTTGATGCACTCGCCGAGATCCTCGACCACCTTCTCCATCAGCAGCGCGGAGTCGGTGCCGCGGAAGCGGCTGTTGCAGTAGATGACGTGGTGTCCGGCGCGGGCGAGCCCGTTGATCATCGGCAGGTAGGCCCCGCCGCCGATGGGGTGCATGAAGATCAGCACGGTGTCGGACGGCTTGTCCTTGGGCTTGAGCAGATAGCTCTCCAGCACCACCAGTTCGGCGACGCCGCCGTACACGTCGCGCACCCCCGAAGTGTTCTGGTAGGCAACCAGATACGGGATCCGGTCGTACTCGAACTTGGTGCGGGTCGCAGCGTTCGTCGTTTCGGTGCTCGTCATCTCAGTGTTGCCCCAGATCGTTGGCGAGGATTTCGGCGGAGGGAAGCAGGCGGCGGCGGGTATCGATGGCGATCACCGACCAGTCCACCCGGTCGTAGTCGTCGAACTTGCGGCGGGCGCGTTCGCGGGCCTTCTCCGGGGCGCCGTGGTGAACCCCTTGCGGCGCATGGGAAACCAGGCCGGGCGGCATCGGGATGCCGTAGAGCGTCCCGCCGTGGAAGAACGCGATCTCGTCGTAGTCGACGTTGCGGTGATACCACGGGGTGCGTTCGGTGCCGGGGACGGTCTCGGCCGGCTTGGGCAGGAAATTCATGATGTAGACGCCGGTGGCCTGCATGAACAGGTGCACCGTCGGCGGCAGGTGGACGCTCTCGGAGGTGATGACCGTGTAGTCGTCGATGTTGAAGGTGAACGGGAAGTTGTCGCCGCGCCACCCCTCCACGTCGAGCGGATGATGTTGGTAGAACAGCGATGTGGTCCCCGCCCCGTCTATCTGGCCGTGCATGAGGCGGACCTCGTACTCGCCGTCGACGTTCGGGCCCTCGCCGTCGTCGATCGGCTGCGGATCCGGGATGGTGGCCTGCGCGGGATCGAACGGGAAGTGCCGGCCGAGGGTGCCGGCCGGCGGCACCCGGAACTCCTCGGTGGCCTGGATCATCAGCAGGGTGGTCTCGGCGGCCGGGATCTGGCGCCAGGTGCAGGCCTTCGGGATGTAGACCCAGTCGCCCTCGCGGTAGTCCAGCGGTCCGAGTTCAGTCTCCAACCGGCCGGTGCCCTTGTGCACGAAGAACAGCAGATCGCCGTCGACGTAGCGCACGAAGAACGGCATCTCCTCGGTGCGGCGGCTCAGCAGCACCTGGCAGTCGGCGTTGGAGAACATCAGCAGGGGAGCGCCCTGCGGATCGGTGGCGTCGGCCGGCTTGAGCTCGGAACTGAGCACGTCGGTGGGCCGCAGTGGGCCAACGGTGCGATACGCGGTCGGGTCGTTGCGGCGGTACATGTTGGCGGTCCGCCCGACGAAGCCGCCGCGGCCGAGTTCGTCGTCCTTGAGGCCGTCGAGATCGGCGTGGACGCGCTTGGGGGTTTTGCCTTTGCGCAGGTGGACGAAGGATTCCATGGACAAGCTCCTCGGTCAGCAGAAGTAAAACTGACTTTACTTTCACCTCCCGGTCGGGTCAACCCCACCCTGCGATTTCGGTGCGCTGGGTTGCGCGCATCGCAACCCAGCGCACCGAAATCGCTCAGGGGCGGAGCATGAACTCCAGGAACCGCTCGCGCTGCGCGGCGCTCAGGGGAGGGGTCTTGCTGCCGGCGATCTGCAGGAAGCCGATGCCCGCGGCGAAGGTGGTCTGCGCCCGCAACTCCGCCTCCTCGGGGGCGAAGTCCAGGTCGGCGAACGCCTGCCGCACCGTGCGGATCACCCGGCGATCGGCGGCCGCCACGCTGGCGGCGACGTTGGGGTCGGTGCGCGCCCACTCCCGCATGGCCCGCTCCAGCTGCCAATGCCGCGGACTGATCAGGGCCTTGATCATCATCGACAGCCGCTCGGCCGGCGGCCGGTCGCGGATCTCTTGGTAGACCCGGTGCTCCTCGCCGCGCTGCTCGGCCCAGGCCTCGATCAGCGCACTGCGATAGCCGGCCATATCGGAAAAGTGCCAGTAGAAACTGCCCTTGGTGACGCCCAGCCGCGCGCAGAGCCGGTCGATCTTGAGCGCCTGCAGGCCGTCCTCGGCGATCAGCGTGTACCCGGCCTGCAGCCAGTCGTCCACGGAAAGTCGGGGATTGCCGGTCGCGCGCGGGGCCATGCCTGGCAGCCTACGGCCGCCGCGCCGCAGGGTTCGGAGGTCCTACTTCAGCTCGGTCGAGGACAGCCCGAGCAGTCGACGGGCCACCACCAGCTGCTGGATCTGCTGGGTGCCCTCGAAGATGTCCAGGATCTTCGAGTCGCGCGCCCACTTCTCCAGCAGCGTCTGCTCGGAATAGCCGGTGGTGCCGGCCAATTCGACGGACTTCAGCGTGATGTCGCTGGCCACGCGGGCGGCCTTGGCCTTACCCATCGAGGCTTCCTTGGAGTTGGGGATGCGGTTGTCGGCCTGCCACGCCGACCGCACGGTCAGCAGGTAGCCGGCCTCCCAGTCGGCCTCCATCCGGAGGAACTCCGCGGCCGGGGCGCTCTGGGCGTGCGCGGGCTTGTCGTAGGAGATCTCGATGCCGGCGTCGGTGAGCAGCTTGCGCAACTCCTCGAGCGCGGCGCGAGCCACGCCGACGGCCATCGCGGCCACGATGGGACGGGTGTTGTCGAAGGTCTCCATGACCCCGGCAAAACCCTTCTCCACGTGGATCTCCGGGTCGCCGAGCAGGTTGTCCTTGGGGATGCGGGCGTTGTCGAACCGGATCACCGCGGTATCGGAGGCCTTGATGCCCAGCTTGCGTTCGAGCCGCTCGACGATCACGCCGGGGTGCTCGCGCGGCACGATGAACGACTTGATGGCCGCGCGGCCCTTCGACTTGTCCAGCGTCGCCCACACCACGATGTGGGAGGCCCGGGACCCGGCCGTCACGAAGATCTTCTCGCCGTTGATGACGTACTCGTCGCCGTCGAGGGTCGCCGTCGTCGTCACCGCCGCCGAATCCGAGCCGAAGCCGGGTTCGGTGATGGCCATGGCGGCCCACACGTTCTTGCCGAGGCGCTCCAGCTGCTCGGGGGTGGCCACCGAGGAGATCGCCGCGTTGCCCAGGCCCTGCCGCGGCACCGACAGCAGCAGCGCGATGTCGCCCCAGCTGATCTCCAGGGCGTTGAGCAGCGCAGACATGTTGGCGCCGTTGACATTTGTCTTCTTGCCGTCGTGGGCGGTGTCGGCGAACGCCTCGGCCCCGGCGAACGAGATGGTCTTGGCCTCCGAGATGCCCTCGAACAGGTCGGCCAGGGTGTCGAGCTCGACGGGGTAGGCATGCTCCTTGACGTCATACTTGCGCGAGATGGGCCGCAGCATCTCGGCCGCGCCCTGGTGGCCCTTCTCGATGACGGCCTGCAGCTTCTTGGGCATTTCCAGATTGATTGCCATGATCTTCAGTCCCTTTCAGCGGACGCCCCTAGAGGACGACCACGCCCTCAGCGACGCCGATGGCCCGCAGATCGCGGTACCACCGCTCGACCGGGTGTTCCTTGGTGTAGCCGTGTCCGCCGAGCAGCTGGACGCCGTCCAGGCCGATCTGCATGCCCCTGTCGGCGCCGAGCTTGCGGGCCAGTGCGGCCTCCCGGGCGAACGGCAGGCCCTGTTCGGCGCGGGACGCGCCCCGCCAGGTGATCAGCCGCAGGCCGTCGAGTTCGATGGCGATGTTGGCGCACATGAACGCCACCGACTGCCGGTGGGCGATCGGCTCGCCGAAGGCCTCGCGCTCCTTGACGTAGGGGATGACGTAGTCGAGCACCGCGTGCGAGGTGCCGACGGCCAGGGCGGCCCACCCCAGCCGGGACAGCGCGATCGCCTCGGAGTAGTTGCGGTCGTGCTCGGCCTCCGCGACGTCCTCGCCGAGGCGCGCCGACAGCGGGACGGACACCTTGTCCAGCTCCACCTGACCGAGCGCGGCGGCGCGGATGCCCATGCTGGGGTCGGCCTTGACGGTCAGGCCCTTGGCGCCCGCCTCGACGATGAACAGGGTGGGCTTGCCGTTGAGTTGCGCTGCGATGATGAACATTTCGGCGTCGGCGGCGGCCGGCACCAGCGACTTCACCCCGTCCAGTCGGTACCCGCTGGGCGTGCGCACCGCGGTGGTCTTCAGCGCGGTCGGGTCGAACAGCGGCAGCGGTTCGGCGATGGCCAGGCACGCCTGCGGCACGTTCTCGCCGGCGAACTCCGCGAGGTAGGTCGCCTGCTGATCGGCGCTGCCCCAATGGGTCAGGGCCGAGGCGACGCCGCCGGGCGCCAGGATGGGCAGCGCCAGGCCCATGTCGCCGTAGGCCAGGGCCTCGGCCACCAGCGCGTTGGTCACCGTGGCGCGGTGCTCGGCGATGCCGTCGAAGTCCTCGGGGATGTTGATGGCGGTGACGCCCAGCTCGGCGGCCTTGGCCAGCAGTTCGGGCGGGTAGGTCGCGGCCTCGTCGGCCTCGAGCGCGGCCGGGCGCAGGATCTCCGCGGCGAATTCGCGCACCGTGTCGACGATCATCTGCTGATCGTCATCGGGGGTCAGGTCGAAGTAGTCCGAACCCTTCTGTGCCCCATTGGTTTCCAGCCGCGTGGGGGCCTTCCCGAGCCCCTGGACGCGCTTGAACTGGCGGGTGGAGGCGCCGGCCGCGGAGAACACCGTCCTGACCCCGTAGCGCAAGCCACGGTTCAGCGGGTCGCGCAGGTTGTACTTGTCCAGGAACTCCTGACCCACGATCGGGGTGATCAGGGCCAGCCCGATATCGGTGGCGGTGCGCTTGTGCTTCTGCAGACCGACGGCGCTCTCGTGGCGGATGGAATTGGTGGTCATGGGTCAGCACCTCAAGGGGGTTGGGGAGCAGGTGTGAACAACCGTATCTTACTCCAAAGTAAGGTACGGCTCTTTTGTTAGGTAATTCACACCGCGGCCAGGCGCTGCACCACCTGATCGTGCACCAGTCCGTTGGACGCCAGGGCGCTGCCGTGATGCGGACCGTCGCGGCCATCGACGCTGGTGAAGCGGCCGCCGGCCTCGCGGACGAGGATGTCCAGCGGAGCCAGGTCCCACAGCTTGACCTCCGGCTCGACGGCGATGTCGACCGCACCCTCGGCCACCAGGCAATAGGACCAGAAATCGCCGTACGCCCGTACACGCCAGACCTCGTCGGTGAGTGCGACGAACCGCTCCCGACCGTCCTCCCAGCCGGTGGTCAGGTCCGAGTAGGACAGGCTCGCCGCGCTCAGATCGGACACGCCGGACACCGACAACCGCCGGGTGCGACCGTTGAACGAGCCGTGGGCCCCCTCGCCCCGGGCGGCCCACCACCGACGGCCCAGCGCGGGCGCGCTCACCACGCCGACCACGGGCACGCCGTCGTCGAGCAGGGCCAGCAGCGTGCACCACACCGGCACCCCGCGCACGAAGTTCTTGGTGCCGTCGATCGGGTCGATGACCCACTGCGGGCCCTCGCGCAGCGGTTCACCGCCGAACTCCTCGCCGAAGATGGCGTCGTCGGGCCGCTCGCGGGTCAGGGCGCTACGCAGCTCGGTCTCGGCGGACTCGTCGGCGTCGGTGACCGGGGTCAGGTCGGGCTTGGTGTCGATCCGCAGGTCGAGCGCCCCGAACCGGTCCAGCGTGATGGCGTCGGCCCGATCGGCCAGCGCGAGGGCGAGGGAAAGATCTTCGTGGACTTGGCGGTCACTCATGACAGGAGTCCTACCATGAGTGGGTGTGGGAAATCGGAGTGCTGCTCCTCCTCGTCGGCGCCCTGGTCCTGTTGATCGGGCCCCGATTCATGAAGCGCGGCCCCCGGCCCGGCTCGGACATGGCGCACGGCACGCTGCTGGTCACCGGGGTCAGCCCGCGCCCCGAAGACGTCGGCGAGCAATACGTCACGATCAGCGGCGTGATCAACGGACCGACGGTCCAGGAGCACGTGGTGTACCAGCGGATGGTGGTCGACGTCGACACCTGGCCGACCATGGGCCAGTTGATCCCCGTGGTGTATTCGCCCAAGAATCCCGACAATTGGCGCTTCGGCCAGGACTGATCCGCTTCACTGCATGGTCGGCGGTCGCTCGGCCACCTCGGGCTGCTTGCCGTCGCTGCGGAACACACTGATCATCCCGTTCGGTTCGATGTAGGCCCGCGCCACCTCGCCGATGTGCTCGATACCGTGCAGCCGCAGTTGGGACTCCACCTCCTCGACCGTCATGAATTCCCGTCGCATCAGACGGTGGTTGAGTTCGCCGTCGTCGATCAGTGGCCGCGGCTTGGCCTTCAGCACCGGGGCCAGTCGCGGGAATCGATACGACAGCGCATCGATGGCCACGCTCCAGAACAGCATGGTCACGACCACGATCAGCCCGTCGGTCATCGAGGCGTCGTTGCGGCTCAGCCCCGCAGCCGCGGCCTGGGCCACCAGCACGACGAGCAGGATGTCGGTGATCCCCAGCCCGCCGGACTCGCGCCGGCCCACCACGCGCAGCAACAGCAGCAGCGCCAGGAAGGTGACCGTGCCGCGGATGATGCTTTCGAGCGGGGGCGCGCTCGGGGTGAACAGCAACTCCCAGTCCGGCACTCGGCGGGGATACCCCGTCGAGTGCGGGCCATAAACCCAGGCTAGGCGTGTCCCACCCGCAGCAGCTCCGCCACACTGGCCAGCTTCACCCGGGGTCGGCCCGTCGGCTCGCCGAGACCGCGCTCGTGCGTGTCGATGGTCTGCCACTGCTCGCCGGTGACCAGGTCGGGCTGCCGGGACAGCAGCCACTGCCGAAGGTCCTCGGCGTGCTCGGCGCCGACCTCGGCCAGTTCGGTGTCGGCCAGTGCCGCCAGCAGCCGGTCGACGGTGGCCGCGGAGTCCTTCTTGTTGCTGCTGATCACCCCGGACGGGCCGCGCTTGATCCAGCCGACGACGAACTCGTTGTTGCTGCCCTGCACCTGTCCCTCGGTGTTGGGGATCGTGCCGCTGCGGTCGTCGAACGGCAATCCCGGCACCGGCCGGCCGCGATACCCGACGGCCCGGACCACCAACCGCGCGGGCAACTCCTCGCGCACGCCGGTGTCCTTGGCCACGATGCGGCCGGTGTCGTCGGCCACGAGTTCGTTGCGGCCCAACACGATCGACTCCACCCGCTCGTCGCCCTTGATCTCGACGGGGGAGGTGCGGAACCGGAACACGATGCGGCGGTTGCCGGGCTTGCGTTCGTGATCGAGGTAGCTGCGCAGGACCTTGATGTTCTGCTTGACCGTCTTGCCGGCGGCCTCGAGGTCCTCATCGCTGATGTCGGCGAAGTCCGCGGGGTCCAGGACGACGTCCACGTCGGCGAGGCCCTCCAGGTCGGCCAACTCGCGCAGTTCCAGCGTCGTGAACGTCGCCTGCAGCGGCCCGCGCCGCCCCAGCACCACGACCTCCTCGACGCCGCGCGACCCCAGCGACTCGAGTGCGTGGTCGGCTATGTCGGTGGCCGCGAGCACCTCCGGATCGGTGACCAGGATGCGCGCCACGTCCAGGGCGACGTTGCCGTTGCCGATCACCACGGCGCGACGGCCGGCCAGGTCCGGGGCCATGTGCTCGAAATGCGGGTGGGCGTTGTACCACCCCACGAAGTCGACGGCGGCGACGCTGCCGGGCAGCTCCTCGCCGGGGATGCCCAGCGGGCGGTCGGCCTGCGCGCCGATCGCATAGATCACCGCGTCGTAGCGCTCGGCGAGTTCCTCGGCCTGCACGTGCTCGCCGGCGGTGATGTTGCCGAAGAAGCGGAACCGCGGGTCGGCGGCGGTCTTCTCGAACTGGGCGCTGATGGTCTTGATCTTCGGATGATCGGGCGCCACCCCGGAGCGCACCAGACCCCAGGGCGTCGGCAACATTTCCAACATATCGATCCGGACATCCGCGCCGCCGCTGTCGTCGGCCTGCTTCAGCAGTGCCGCGGCGGCGAAATATCCGGAGGGACCAGAGCCGACGATCGCCACATGATAGGGGCGCATCTGAGACATGGAAGCGGAACCTTCTGTCGATACCAAGCCGCGCGCAAGGGGGCTGTCGCGCGCAGGCGGGGCGGAATCTTTGCGGCGCGGGCGACCATTGCCGGTGCGTGGGCTGGACCGGCGAGGGCTCGAGGTCGTGCGCTACCAAAGGTGTTTACGGGTCTGATGGTAAACGTGATGTCCAGATAGCGCCGGTGGTCAGGGCAGAACCGGCGCGCCGGTAACCTGAACAGCCGTGGACCTCGACCGTCAATCCGATATCGCCGCGCTGGACACCACTCTGACCACCGTGGAGCGGGTGCTCGACGTCGATGGCCTCCGGGATCGCATCGACAGACTCGAGCAGGAAGCCACCGACCCGACCCTCTGGGACGACCAGGCGCGCGGCCAGAAAGTGACCAGCGACCTGTCCTACGCCCAGGGCGAGTTGCGCCGCGTGGAGGAGCTGCGGCAGCGGCTCGCCGACCTGCCGGTGCTCTACGAACTGGCGGCCGAGGAGGAGGGCGCGGCCGCCGAGGCCGCCGCCGCCGAGGCCGATGCCGAGCTGGCCGCGCTGCGCGACGACATCGAGGCGATGGAAGTCCGTACGCTGCTCTCCGGCGAGTACGACGAGCGCGAAGCCGTGGTGACCATCCGCTCCGGCGCCGGCGGTGTGGACGCCGCCGACTGGGCCGAAATGCTGATGCGCATGTACATCCGCTGGGCGGAGAAGCACAATTACCCCGTCGAGGTGTTCGATACCTCCTACGCCGAGGAGGCCGGGATCAAGAGCGCGACGTTCGCCGTGCACGCCCCCTTCGCCTACGGCACCCTGTCGGTGGAGCAGGGCACCCACCGGCTCGTCCGGATCAGCCCGTTCGACAACCAGAGCCGACGGCAGACCTCGTTCGCCGACGTCGAGGTGCTGCCCGTGGTGGAGACCACCGACCACATCGAGATCCCCGAGGGCGACGTGCGCGTCGACGTCTACCGCTCCAGCGGACCGGGCGGCCAGTCGGTCAACACCACCGACTCCGCGGTCCGCCTGACCCACGTCCCGACCGGCATCGTCGTCACCTGTCAGAACGAGAAGTCGCAGCTGCAGAACAAGGTGGCGGCCATGCGGGTGCTGCAGGCAAAGCTGTTGGAACGCAAGCGGTTGGAGGAGCGCGCCGAGATGGATGCGCTCAAGGGCGACGGCGGCAGTTCGTGGGGCAACCAGATGCGCTCCTACGTGCTGCACCCCTACCAGATGGTCAAGGACCTGCGCACCGAGTACGAGGTGGGCAACCCGGCCACCGTGCTCGACGGCGACATCGACGGCTTCCTGGAAGCGGGCATCCGATGGCGCAACCGGAAAGACGATGACTGACACCTCCGCGGTCAGCGTGCTGGCCTTCGACTGGGCACAGAAGTGGCACAACTTCTGGCACGGCACGGTGGGCGAGTGGATCCTGGTCAAGGGACTGCAGATCGTGCTGCTGGTCCTCGGCGCGGTGCTGACGGCGCGCTTCATCGGCTGGGGGTCGCGCAAGGTGACCCGGCGCCTCGAGCAGGGCTTCCAGGCCGGCGACGCGCTGGTGCGCTCGGAGGCCTCCAAACACCGCCAGGCGGTGGCCTCGGTGATCTCCTGGGTCGCGATCGTGATGCTCAGCGTGATCGTGGCGGTGCAGATCACCAACATTCTCGATATCCCGGTCGGGTCCCTGGTCGCGCCCGCGGCCGTGTTGGGTGCCGCGATCGGCTTCGGCGCCCAGAAGGTGGTCCAGGACCTGTTGGCGGGCTTCTTCATCATCACCGAGCGTCAGTACGGCTTCGGTGACCTGGTGGAACTGAACATGCTCGGCGCGACGGAGGGGTCCGTCGGCACGGTCGAAGAGGTCACGCTGCGGGTCACCAAGCTGCGCACCTCCGACGGCGAGGTGTACACGGTGCCCAACGGCAACATCGTCCGGTCGCTGAACATGTCCAAGGACTGGGCGCGCGCCGTCGTCGACATCCCGGTGCCGGTGACCGCGGACATCAACCGGGTCAACGAGGTGCTCCACGAGGTCGGCCGCGCCTCGATGGAGGACCGCTTCCTCAAGGATCTGCTGCTCGACGAGCCGTCACTGATGGGTGTGGAGAGCATCGGCCTGGACAACGTGAACCTGCGCATGGTGGCCCGCACCCTGCCCGGCAAGCAGTACGAGGCGGGACGACGGCTGCGGGCGCTCGTCGTGCGCGCACTGGGCCGCGAGGGTGTCGTCACGGCGACCGGCGCCGGTCCGGTGGTGGACACCCTGCCGGCCACCGCCGGCGCGAAGCCCGACGGAAAGCCGGGGTCCGACAGTGGCCGGTGAACGCACGGACAAACCCAGGATCAAGGTGCCCTCGCACCTCTTCGGTGGCCGCGTACGCACCTCCACGGCCATCCTCGTGGTGGCGTTCTTCGCGACGTGGTGGGTCTATTACACCTATGCCCCGGACCCCGCGCCGGCTCCCGCCGAACAGCTGGTGCCGCCCGGTTATGTGCCCGACCCCGAGTACACCTGGGTGCCGCGCACCCGGGTGCCGACGACGCAGCCCACCACCACGACGCCGACCACCACGACGCCGACGACGACCGAAACCACCACCGAGTCACCCGAGCCGACCGACACCACCGTGACCACCACCACGACGGCACCGCCGGCGCCCGGGGATCTCATGCTGCCGCCCGACGACACCGAAACCACCACCGGCGAGACCCCGCCGTCGCCCGCGCCGCTGTTCCCCAATCTGTTCCCGCCGGCCCCGGCCACCGCCCCCACGCCGGAGCCGGAAGCGCCGGCCACCGCGCCGTAGCCGGGACTGCGGCCGGACCCCGCTACACTGGCGTGCCGTGATGATCACCCTTGACCGTGTCACCAAGCAGTACAAACAGTCCGCGCGTCCCGCGCTGGACGATGTGAGCCTGAAGATCGACAAGGGTGAGTTCGTTTTCCTCATCGGCCCGTCGGGTTCGGGCAAGTCGACGTTCATGCGGTTGCTCCTCGGCGAGGAGACGCCGAACTCCGGGGACATCCAGGTCTCCAAGTTCCACGTGAACAAGCTGCCCGGTCGGCACATCCCCAGCCTGCGCCAGGTGATCGGCTGCGTCTTCCAGGACTTCCGGTTGCTGCAGCAGAAGACCGTGTTCGAGAACGTCGCGTTCGCGCTCGAGGTGATCGGCAAGCGCCCCGACACCATCAACCGCGTCGTGCCCGACGTCCTGGAGATGGTCGGGCTCTCCGGCAAGGCCAACCGCCTGCCCGGCGAACTGTCCGGCGGTGAGCAGCAGCGGGTGGCGATCGCGCGCGCGTTCGTCAACCGACCGCTGGTCCTGCTGGCCGACGAGCCCACCGGCAACCTCGACCCGGAAACCAGCAAGGACATCATGGACCTGCTGGAGCGCATCAATCGGACGGGCACCACGGTCCTGATGGCCACCCACGACCACCACATCGTCGACGCGATGCGCCAGCGCGTGGTCGAACTGTCGCTGGGCCGCCTGGTCCGCGACGAGCAGCGCGGCGTCTACGGAATGGATCGATAAGTGCGTTTTGGCTTCCTGTTCAACGAGGTTCTGACGGGGCTTCGTCGCAACGTGACGATGACCGTCGCGATGATCCTGACGACCGCGATCTCCATCGGGCTGTTCGGCGGCGGCATGCTGGTGGTCCGGCTGGCCGACCAGTCCCGCGCCATCTACCTGGACCGGGTCGAGACGCAGGTGTTCCTCACCGACGACGTGTCGGCCAACGACCCGAACTGCGGCGGTGAGGCGTGTAAGGCGCTGCGCGAGCAGATCGAGGCCCGCGACGACGTGCGCTCGGTGCGCTTCCTCAACCGCGACGACGCCTACGAGGACGCGGTCGCCAAGTTCCCGCAGTACAAGGACGTGGCGGGCACCGATGCGTTCCCGGCGTCGTTCATCGTCAAGCTGGACGACCCCGAACAGCACGAGCAGTTCGACGAGGCGATCGCCGGCCAACCCGGCGTGCTCAACGTGCTCAACCAGAAGGACCTGATCGACCGGCTGTTCGCGGTGCTCGACGGGTTGTCCAGCGCGGCCTTCGCGGTGGCCCTGGTGCAGGCGATCGGCGCAATCCTGTTGATCGCGAACATGGTTCAGGTCGCGGCGTACACCAGACGCACCGAGATCGGCATCATGCGACTGGTGGGCGCCAGCCGCTGGTACACCCAGTTGCCGTTCCTGCTCGAGGCGGTGCTGGCCGCCACCATCGGCGTGGTGCTGTCGGTCATCGGGCTGATCCTGGTGCGCGCGCTGTTCCTGGAACGGGCGCTCGACCAGTTCTATCAAGCGAACCTGATCGCCCGGATCGACTACGCCGACATCCTCTACATCTCGCCGCTGCTGTTCCTGGTCGGCGTGGTGATGTCGGCGGCCACCGCGTACGTGACCTTGCGGCTGTACGTCCGAAGGTAGCGATGGCGAAGAAGAAAGAAGACGAGGCCACCCGCCGCAACAACCAGGTGGTCGCCACCAATCGCAAGGCGCGGCACAACTACACCATCCTCGAGACCTTCGAGGCCGGCGTCGCGCTGCAGGGCACCGAGGTGAAGAGCCTCCGCGACGGCACCGCGTCGCTGGCCGACGCGTTCGCCACCGTCGACGACGGCGAGATCTGGTTGCGCAACCTGCACATCCCGGAGTATCACCATGGCAGCTGGACCAACCACGCGCCGCGGCGCAACCGCAAGCTGCTGCTGCACCGCAGGCAGATCGACACGCTGGTCGGCAAGATCCGTGACGGCAACCTGACGCTGGTGCCGCTGTCGCTGTACTTCACTGAAGGCAAGGTGAAGGTGGAACTGGCGCTGGCCCGCGGTAAGCAGGCCCACGACAAGCGCCAGGCGCTGGCCCGCCGCGATGCCGACCGCGAGATCACCCGCGAACTCGGCCGGCGCGCCAAGGGAATGTCCTGACGCTCGCCCGCGCCCGCCGCGCGAACGCGGTACCGTCGCCTGGTGAGCAGCCCTCGCCCGGTTCTGGAACTGAACCAAACCGAAGTCCTTGACGGTCTTTTCGCCTCGTGGGACGACATCGAAGCGCTGATGGCCGACGTCCCCGAGGCCGACTGGCGGCGGCCGACCGCGCTGCCCGGCTGGTCGGTCCACGACGTCGTCGCGCACATCATCGGCACCGAGGCCATGCTGGCCGGCACACCGACCCCGGAGTCCGGGGTCGACGTCGCGGCGCTCGAGCATGTCCGCAACCCGATCGCCGAGCTGAACGAACACTGGATCATCTCGCTGCGCGACGAGAGCGCGCCGGCCATGCTGGCGCGCTACCGCGAGGTGATCGCGCAGCGCAAGGCCGCGTTGCCGAAACTGCCCACCGCCGAGTGGAACGCCGTCACCGCCACCCCCGCCGGTCCCGACAGTTACGGCCGGTTCATGCGGATCCGCACCTTTGACTGTTGGATACACGAACAGGACATCCGGCAGGCGCTGGGCCGCCCGTCGTCCGACGAGGAGCTGATCGGGCCGGCCAGCCGACAGGCCCTCGACGAGATCGCCGCCAGCATGGGATTCGTGGTCGGCAAGCTCGGCAAGGCGCCGGACGGCTCCCGCGTCGCCCTCGAGTTGACCGGGCCGCTGGCGCGCACCATCCGGGTGGCCGTCGACGGGCGCGCGGCCGTGGTCGACGAGTTCGACGCCGAACCCACCGCGGTGATCCGCCTGGACGGCCTGCAGTTCACCCGGCTGTGCGGCGGCCGGCCGCTGTGCGAGACCCGCCCGGACACAATCGAATTCGACGGCGACGAGCAGGTCGGTCAGCGCGTGGTGGACAACCTCAACTACGTGATCTGAGCCGGTCGGTACTACCGCGGTAGTCGGGTCAGCATCCCGCCGGTCTCGGTGGCGTAGGTCTTGGCGTCGTCGCTTTGCGCATCGGTGAATGTTCGCACCGCCTGCGGGTCACCGGGCACGGTGACCAACAACGTCAGATCTTTCAATTCCACTGGCTGACGGGTCGGCGTCTGCCGACTGACTGCCCTGCTCACTGCGCATCACTCCAACTGAAGCAACCCTGGAACCGGACACCAAACCAGACCCGTCGCGCGGGGTCAACTCGGCTGACCGGGATCGCCCGTGCCGCGCCGGACATGGCAGTAAGGTGCTCTGCGTGGGTAGCAAACTGTTAGCCAGCCACCGGGGACGCCTGTTCGTGCTGGCGGTCTCCGTGGCCCTCTCCGGCGGCATGCTCTACGCCCAGGGCGCCGCGCCGGTGCAACGCGCCCCGGAACCGGCGGCCGCCCCGGCCGAAGCCGCCGCGCCGGCCACCGACGCGCCACGGATTGCGACGCCCGCCGAGGCCGACCTGTTGGCGGCCAGTTCGCCGGTCACCGCGGCGCGCGACTTCCAGTTCGAACTGCCCGCCGGGGTGACCCCGGAATCCGGGTTGCAGGTCAAGACCATCTGGGTGGCCCGCGCCATCAGCGTGATGTTCCCCGAGATCAACACCATCGGCGGGTACCGGCAGGATCCGCTCAAGTGGCACCCCAACGGCCTGGCGATCGACGTGATGATCCCGAACCACAACAGCGACAAGGGCATTGAACTCGGCAACCAGATCGCCGGCCTGGCACTGGCCAACGCCGAGCGCTGGGGCGTGCTGCACGTCATCTGGCGGCAGGGCTACTACCCGGGCATCGGCGCGCCGAGCTGGACGGCGGACTACGGGTCGGAAACGCTGAACCACTACGACCACGTGCACATCGCCACCGACGGCGGCGGCTACCCGACCGGGGACGAAACCTACTTCCTGGGGTCGATGGAGCCCGCGCCCAAGGGCTAATCGAAGAGGACGTCGAGCGTCTTCTGCTCGCGGTCCTTCCACTGGCTGACCTGCTCGCGGACCTCGGCGACCTCGTCGGGGCCGAGGTGGTGCGCCTCCTCGGGGGTGATCCGGCACAGATCCATCGGCCCACCCACACTCGGGGACGAGACCGCCAGCGCGTCGAGCACCCGCAGCACGCCCAACAGGCCGTAGTCGACCCCGCGGTCGGACATGTTGAAGTTCTCCAGCAGCGTGTAGGCCTGCTGCGCCATCGGCGCGCCGCTGCCGATGGCCTGGAACCCGGTGCCCTCGTGGCGGCCGATCAGCCCGTGCGGGTCGATGTCGACGATGAACGGCTGATCGCCCGTGTAGCCGGCGGCCAGCACGTACGTCGCCGGGGTCGCGCCGCTGGATTCCTGCGCCGGGACCTTCTCGATGAAGCACTCGTAGTGGTGTTCGAGCACCGGCACGGTGCGCGCCTGCAGCGCCCGGCCGATGTCGTCGGCCTCCAGGATGGACTCGGGTTCCGAGCCGAAGATCTGCTCGAGGTCGTAGAGGACCGCGCGCGAGCCGCTGCCGCCCCAGGCCGCCCGCTTGCCCAGCGGATGCAGCTTCTGGTCGGGATAGGTCAGGCCGCGACCGGGGTCGGTGATCTGCGAGTCCGATCCCATCACCAGACCGTCGACGCAGCGCAGAGCGATTACAACCGTCACCTTTTCGATGCTGCCACAGTGTCGCCGGGACCTGCGTCGGTAAGACTGGAGGCCATGACGACTTGCCGTGCGGCGCTGCTGCTCGCGGGGGCGCTGGTGCTCGGCGGCTGCGCCGGTGACCCGGCCCCGACGGAGCCGACGTCGTCGGCCGTCCCTGCGCAGGTCCCGTCGCCCCCGGCGCCGTCCCGCGAACTCGCCGCCGATCCGGTGGGCCTGGCCGATGACCTCGTGCACGACGAACGGGCGTTGCGGGATCCGGCATCCTCGGAGGAGGTGCTGGCCGCGGCCGCGCACCGGCAGCAGGCGGCCTACCGCACGCTGGGGCGCCACCCGGAGTGGGACCCGATCGCGCGGCCCCGCATCCCGCCGGAGCTGCTGGAGAGCTACGACTTGAATATCGACGCGCGGCGCAACCTCAGCGCGCTGGGGGAGAGCTCCGGGCTCGGCGACACGCTGCCGGCGTGGCGGATCGTCGCGCCGGCCCCGGCCGAGGAGTTGCTGGGCTACTACCGCGAGGCCGAGGCCGCCTCCGGGGTGCCCTGGGCGCACCTGGCGGCGATCAACCTGATCGAGACCGGGTTCGGCCGGATCGCGGGGACCAGCACCGCCGGGGCGCAGGGGCCCATGCAGTTCATGCCGGGCACCTGGGCGCAGTACGGGGCCGGCGGGGACATCCACGCGCCGCGCGACGCCATCCTGGCCGCGGGCCGCTTCCTGGCCGCGCAGGGCTTCGCCGCCGATCGCGACAACGCGCTGTTCCGATACAACAACTCCGAGCGCTACGTGCGCGCGGTCAACGACTACGCCGCGGTGTTGGCCGCCGACCCGGCGATGCTCGGCGCCTACCATCGGTGGGAGATCTACTACGTCACCACCGCCGGCGACGTGCTGCTGCCGGTCGGCTACGCCGAACCCGCGCGGATCCCCGTCGCCGAGTACCGGGCCCGCGGGGCCGCGCCGGCGGTGCGGATCTCCGAGCGCACCGCGCAGACCCTGGACCGGATGCTGGCGGCGCCCGACCCGTCGGGGGAGTTCCTCGGAATTCCCTACGGCGCCGACACCCTGATCGGCTCGGCGACCGAGCCCGAGCAGCTCGTCGTCGACCTGGAGCGCGTCGACTGCTTCACCTACGCCGACTACGTCGAGGCGCTCAAGCGCGCCGACGACCGCGACGGCTTCCTCGACGCGCTGCGGCAGATCCGCTACCGCGACGGGGTCGTCGCCTTCGAGAGCCGCCGGCACTTCTTCACCGACTGGGCGCCGGCCATCGCCACCGACGTGACCGCGACGCTGAGCGACGGCGCCGTCGAGGTGACCAAGAACCTCAACCAGCGCGACGCCGGCGGACTGTATCTGCCCGGGCTGCCGGTGGTGCCCAGGACGATGTCCTACATCCCCAGCGCCGCCGTCGACGATCAGGTGCTCGCGGGGCTGCGGCCCGGAGACTACATCGGGGCCTACGCCGAGGACGGCGGCCTGGACGTCACCCACGTCGGCATCTACCAGGCGGGGCTGGACGGGCCGGTGTTCCGCAACGCGTCCTCGCTGGCCGCCGACCAACAGGTGGTGGACACCCCGCTGCGCGACTACCTGCGCACCGTGCCGGGGATCGTGGTGCTGCGGCCGGTGGTGTAGGCGGGGCGCTGGTGTCTCAGGTCGGCCGTCGCGCCGAAAATGTCACCAGGGCGGTGGATTTCCGTGGCCCACCGCCCTGAGCGCATTCTCGGCGGTGGCTGCGGTGGCCCCGGGCAAAGAAAACTGGCCAGAGCCTCTGTGACTCTGACCAGCTTCTTTCTCGGTGGAGCTGCCGGGAATCGAACCCGGGTCCTACGGCATTCCCTCAAGGCTTCTCCGTGCGCAGTTCGCTGTGTCTCTACTCGGATCTCTCGGTCACGCGAACCAGCCGAGATGACGATCCCAGTCGCTGTTGGATGTCCCGAGGAGTCCCGCGACCGAACTCATCGGTTGATCCCTCTAGATGACGCCAGGGTCCGGGTCGAGGGCTCTCCCGGTCTGACGGACTAGCTTCGCTTAGGCAGCGAGAGCGTAGTCGCGCTGATTGGTATCGGCGCTTAATTGGTTGCAACGACGCTTACGGTGGTCTCTTGCCTGCACCGGCACGCTTCCCTTGATTCGATGCGCGAAGTCGAAACCGTTCAGCCCCTTGTCTGTGAAAACTTCGCCACCTACCCGCCGACCATCGACGGGACTGTTCATCATACCGGCCGTTCCAACACCGTCGAGTGAATTAATAGTCCCGACCGGCTCACGAATGTCTAGAACTGCTGGACTCGGCTGACGCTGACGAGCGCGCCGTGCCCGGTGCGGTCGTTGCGGAACTGCACGCCGTTGTCGCCGGCCACGATGGTCCAGCCCAGCGCCCGGTAGGCCTGGTTGCCCAAAACGGTGGCCTCCTCGGCGCCGAGGTTGCCGTCGATCCAGTTCAGGCTGCCGTCCGGGTTGATCTTCACGCCGTGATACGGCCCGCTGCCGTCGAGGTGCGCGGGCCAGCTCATGCCCGCGCTCTGGCAGCCGACGAACGCGGCCTGGATCATGCACTGCAGGTCCCCGGAGGCCGTCTGCACCCCGGCGTAGCCGTAGGCGTTGACGGGGATCGGCACCGGATCGGTGCTGGGTACCGCCGCCGGGACGGCGTCGGCGGGGCGTGCGGTGAACGTCGAGGGCCGCTCGTAGGCGGTGAGGGTGAAGCCGTAATCCCGCAGCGGATGCAGATCGCTCTCCTCGCCTTCGGGCGTCCAGATCACCAGCGGCCGGCCGTCGACGACGGTCTGGGCCGCGTGGTGCGAGCTGGACCAGGACAGCTCAGCGTCCATCTCCTCCTGGGAGCTGAAGTGATCGATGTTGATGGTGCCGTCGCCGTCGTGCGGGGTGCAGCTGTCAGCGTCGTCGGGTGTCGAGGGATGGCACACGGCGTCCTGCCAGGACTCGAGGGTCCCGGAGACCGCCGGGGCGGCGTCCACACTCTCGGCCTCGCCGGCGGCGGCCTGTTGGTTCGTCGCGGAGCAGGCGACCGTGGCGACCGCGAACAGCGCCGCCGCTGCGGCCCGCACCGGCGTGGTGATCCTCATGATCGGGGAACCTAGCCGAGAACCCCGGTCACGGCCGGTTCGAAGCTCCCTTGTTACTGACTCTTGACCGGTCCGAGGCCGTCGTCAGTCGAGGTTGCTGCTCCGGTCGCCGATGAACGCCAACAGCGCGGCACCGCCGGCGGTGACCCGGTCGACCTCTTCGCCGCCGTCGCAGGTGAACAATCCGATGGTGACGGACTCGGCGCTGCGATGCAGCACCTGCCAGACGGCACCCGCGTCCTCCCAACGTTGCAGTACCGCAACCGGATCGTTGCTCATAGCGATGATTTTGCCTGACATGATCGCGGCATGGACGTGGGCCTGCACGCGCTGGGTGTCGGCACGGGCGCCGAGCGCACCGTGATCGACGCGGTGGCGGCCGCGGCCGAACGGGCCGGGTTCGCCACGCTGTGGGCCGGCGAGCGGGTGGTGATGGTCGACGAGTCGGCCTCGCGCTACCCCTACTCCGACGACGGTGTCAGTCCCGTTTCCGCCGACAGCGACTGGCTGGACCCGTTCATCACGCTGAGTTTCGCGGGCGCGGCCACCACCCGCATCGGGTTGGCGACCGGGGTGCTGGTGCTGCCCGAGCACAATCCGGTGGCGATCGCCAAGCGCGCGGCGTCGCTGGACAAGCTGTGCGCGGGGCGGCTGGCCCTCGGCGTTGGAATCGGCTGGGTGCGTGAGGAGTTCGACGCGCTCGGCGTGCCGTTCGCGCGGCGCGCCGAGCGCACCGCCGATTACGTGTCCGCCCTGCGCGCGCTGTGGCGCTACGACGTCGCCTCGCACGACGGCGAATTCGTGCAATTCCACGACGTGCGGGTCAACCCGAAGCCGCGCAACCGCACGTTGCCCATCGTGCTGGGCGGCAACAGCCAGGCCGCGCTGGAACAGGCGGCGCGCTGGGCCGACGGCTGGTACGGGTTCAACCTCGCCGACGTGGAGGAGGCCGCCGAGGCCGCCTCCACGCTGCGACGATTGACCCGGGCCGCCGGCCGCGAGCCCGGCGACCTGCGGTTGTGTGCCGCGTTGCGCGAACCGATGCCCGGCGATGCCCGACGGCTGGCCGACGCCGGTTTCGACGAGATGGTGCTGGTGTCGAGCCCACCGTATGACCCCATCGCGGCCGAGGCCTGGGTGGGCGAGCTGGCGCGGCAGTGGATCGGGTCCGCGCACTGACCCCGAGGGACCTTTAACCCCGTTATCGGCGACCAAAGACCTCAACCTTCGCGCGGCGATCGTGTTGACTCGAAGGTGGAGGGATGATGAACGCTGGTGTATCCGCCGCTGTTGCAGCGGTTTTCGTGTGGTTGGGCATGGTGCTGGCGATTTCGTTCCTGGAGGCGCCGCTGAAGTTCCGCGCCCCCGGAGTGACGCTGCCCATCGGTCTCGGGATCGGCCGCCTGGTGTTCCGGGCGCTCAACGGCTGCGAGGCGGTGCTTGCCGCGGTGGTGCTGGTGGGCATGATCGTGGCGCGGCCCTCGACCGCCGCGATCGTCGCGTTCGGAGTGGCGTTGGGGGCGCTGGTGATCCAACTGGCCGCGGTGCGGCCGGCGCTGGTGCGGCGCTCGAACACCGTGCTGGCCGGGGGTTCGGGAGGTTCCGGCCGGTCGCGGTCGCGGATTCACTACGCTTACGTAGGGCTGGAGGCGGTCAAAGTGCTTGCCCTACTTGCGACCGGCATCCTGCTGCTTACCTGGTGACCGCGGAATGAGGAGTGATTGTGCAACCGATATCGCTGACTAAGGTCGTCGACGAGCAACTCGAGGCGGCCCGGACCGCGCGGGCCGGGCGTTCGGCGCAGACCGTGCGCGGCGGCCATGACCACTCCCTGCGGGAGACGGTGATCGCCCTGGCCGGCGGCCAGCAACTGGCTGAGCATGAGAGCCCCGGCGAGGCCACCCTGCAGGTGCTGCGCGGCAAGGTGCGTCTGATCGCCGGTGACGAGTCCTGCGAATGCTCGACGGGTGATTTCGTGGTGATCCCGCCGGTGCGGCATTCGCTGGAAGCTGTGGAGGATTCGGCGGTTTTGCTGACGGTGTTGGCCGCGCAGCGCGGCTGAAGGTAGGTAAACCTAGCCTTCCTGGCTCCGGTAGGCTCACCGCTCAATGACTGAGCCAGCGCCGAGCCCCGCATCGCCCAATGGGTCCGCCACCGCGACGACGGACGACCTGCCCGTGCTACCCCGGGAACTGACCGACATCTCCGCGGACGTGCGCGCCGTGCCGCCGCCGCCGATGCCCTCGATCGGCGAGCCCTACGGGATCCGGTTGGCCGACCCGACGGTCGACGCGCCGATGATCTCGGAGTGGATGAACCGTCCGCACCTGGTCGAGGCGTGGGAATCGCCCTGGCCGACGGACCGCTGGCGCGGCTATCTGCGGGCGCAGTTGGCCGGCACCTATTCGCGCCCGCTGGTGTGCAGCCGCCACGGCGAGGATCTCGGCTACCTCGAGGTCTATCGGGCGGCCAAGGATTCGATCGCGCCGCGCTACGACGCCGATCCCTACGACCTGGGCCTGCACGCGGCCATCGCCGATCTGCGGATCGTCAACCGGGGCTTCGGTCCGCTGCTGCTGCCGCGGGTCACCAAGAGTCTGTTCGAACTCGAACCGCGTTGCCGGCGAATCATGTTCGATCCGGATCACCGCAACACCGGGGCGCGTCGGCTCTGCGAGTTCGCCGGGTGTGAATTCCTCGGCGAGCACGACATGTCCAACCGGCGGATGGCGCTCTATGCGCTGACCCGCCCGGCGGACTGACCGCGCGGGTCAGCCGCCGATCAGGTCGGCGTAGCCGTCGTGGTCGGGCTTCATCGCCGCGGCCACCAACTCCCAGAGCACCTCGTCGGTGCCGCCGCCCACGCGGGCCAGCTTCATGTCACGCCACCACTGACCCAGCGGTGTCTCGTCGACCAGGTAGCCGGAGCCGCCAAAGATGTGCATGCATTCCGCGAGCACCTCTTCGCCGAGGCGTGCCGCGGTCACCTTCACCGCGGCCGCCGAGCGCAGATCCAGCTTGCCGGTGGCGGCAATCCCGTTGAGGCCGTGGCGAAGTAGGTCCACCCGGGCCTGCAGGTCGGCCATCCGCAGCCGCAGCGCCTGATGCTCGAACAGCGTGGAACCGAACTGCCGGCGGTTGACCATCCGGGCGTGCGTGATGCCCAGCACCCGCTGGCACGACGAGGCCACCTGGCCGGCGATCGACATCCGCTCGTGGGCCAGCCCCCAGGACACGGCGGCCAACCCGGTGCCGGCGCGCGCGATCAGCGCGTCCTGGGGCACCCAGGTGTCGATGTGCACCGCGGCGGTGTCCAGCGGGCCCGCGCCGACCTTGCGGTAGGGCGTCTGGACCTCGGTCTGCGCGGTCGGCACGGCGATCAGCAGGACGTTGCCGTGCCGGCTGCCCTCGTCGTGGTCGATGCTGCGCGCCACCACCATGATGTGGTCGGCGATGGGGGACAGCGAGACGAACTTCTTGACCCCGCGAACCTCGAAACCGCCTCGCGCCGAACGCACCTCGGTCTCGCAGATCTGCAGGTCCGAGCCGCCGGACTCCTCGGAGGCGCCGATGCACAGCACGGCCTCACCGCGGATGGCCTGCTCGCAGATGTCCTTGAGGTAGTCGGACTTGCCGAACCGGCGCAGCGTCGCGATCGCGGAGTCGTGCAGGCTGACCCCGACGGCGATCCCGGCCGAACCGAGATGGCCGAGCTGATAGGCCAGTTCGAGCAGCTTGCCGACATGCGGTAGCTGCGCGTCGCCCCACTTGGCGCTGAAAACACCCGAGGAACCCAGGTATTCGATGAGTTCGCGGGGGAAGCGCTCGGTCTTCTCGGCCTCGGCGGTCCAGGCGACCACGCGTTCATCGAAGACCTTGCCGAGCAGTTCCCGGTACTCGTCCACCGATACCTCGACCGCTGCCGTCATGTGCGAACCGCCTCCAAATTGCTTCGTACTTCGAGTCGCCGCAGCTTGCCCGATGAGGTGCGGGGCAGCGAGCCGGGCGTGACAAAGATGACATCGGCGGGCACCACGCCGCATTCGGAGGCCACCCGCGAGATCAACTCGCTGCGGGCGGCGTCCTCGCCTGCGCCGCGGAACTCCGCGGCGATCACCAATCCGGGCCGTGGCGCACCGGGTTCGGTGCCGACGGCCACCACCGCGCCCTCGCGCACCCCGCGCACCTGCGCGGCCACGCGTTCGACCTCGGTGGGGAACACGTTGCGGCCCGCGACGGTGATGAGCTCCTTGGCGCGGCCGCACACCACCAGGCCGCCGTCGGTCAGGTAGCCGATGTCGCCGGTCTTGAACCAGTCGCCGGGGGCCACGGTTTCGGCGCCGAGGTAACCGGACATCATCGAGGTGCCGCGGATCTCCACCTCGCCGATCTCCTTGCCGGAGTTGCCCGAATGTTCCTCGGAGGCGATGATCCGCAGTTCCATCCCCGGGATCGGGTTGCCCAGAACGGCGTGCTGCCGCACGGATTCGGTGACCGGGTCCCACAGTTCGTCGGCGAGCAGACCCGTGCCCGGGTCCGGGGCGCTGACGGCGCAGGTGGCCTCGGCCAACCCGTAGGACGGTGCGGCCGCGCGGGGATCCAGTCCGAACCGGTGCAGTTCGGTCAGGAAGCGGTCGAGGCCCTCGCAGTCGATGGGCTCGCCGCCGTTGATGGCGAAGCGCAGCGCCGACAGGTCGACCTCGGGCACCCGGCGGGCGTACTTACCGATGACGTTGTACGCGAAATTCGGTGCGGCAGTGAGCGTTGCGCGGCTGTCCGACAGCCAGCTCAACCAGCGGAACGGTGAGGCCGAGAACGCCGCGGTGGGTGCCAGCCACAGCTCGCAGCCGCCGAGCGCGCCGCTGAGCAGGAAGGTCAGGCCCATGTCGTGATACACCGGCAGCCAGGAGCAGCCGACGTCGACGGCGCGGTCGACACCGATGTGCTGCAGCAGGCCGCTGACGTTGCTGAACACGGCCTCGGGGCGCAGCGCGGCGGTGCGCGGGGTGCCGGTGGAACCGGCAGTGCCCTGCAGCACGGCGTAGCCGCCGTCGTCGGGGACCGCGGCGAAGGTGGTCGAGCGCTGGGCGTGACCGACGGTCGGCAGGTCCAGCAGCGTCACCGACGACTCGGCGTCGCGCAGCAGTGCCAGTTCGGATCCGGCGGAGCACACCGTGGTCACGCCGATCCCGTCGAAGCGAGCCAGCGTGGACTGGGCCCACTGGGCCGGGTCGGCGCCACGGATGGGCGAGGGCAGGATCGAGACCGCGCGCCCGGCCAGCCAGGCGCCCTGCAGGGCGGCGACGAACTCGACGGTGACCTCGCCGACCAACCCCACCTCGCCGGCCGGGCCGTTGCTGATCCGTTCGGCGACGTTCTCGGCGCGGGCGTGCACCTCGGCCCAGGGGTGGCGGACCCATTCGCCGCTCTCGCGGTCGAGGACCACCAGGTCTTTGTCCGACTCCGTCATCGCCCGCGTCAGCGCGGACGTCAGCACGTTCACTTGGCGGCGGGAACCTTGGCCAGGATGGCCGCCTCGAGGTCCCCTACGGTCTCGCAGCTGAGCAGGTCCTCTTCGGTCAGCGCCGCGCCGAGCTTGTCCTCGATGGCGACCATGCCGACGGCGAAGGCCACCGAGTCCAGGCCCACGTCGTCGATCAGCCGCGACTCACGCGTGACCCGGCTGATGTCGACGCTGAGATCGTCGCGCAGGATCTCTTCGAGGGCAGCACTGACCGCTTCCGGGTGAGACGTTTCCATGGCGTGCGACGCTACACGCCGGGGTAAGCCAAGGCTAGGCTTACCCCCTGCCCAGGGCCGCAATCGCCTGCCCCAGCCAGACCGCCGCGAGGCCCAACGTGACACTCACCACGATGTTGGCCAGCGCCGGCCAATAGCGCCGAGTCTCGGCCAGCAGCCGGGTCTCCAGCATCCACGTCGAGAACGTCGTATAGGCGCCCACAAACGCCGTGCCCACCAGCAGGGCCGCGGACGGTCCCAGCGTCAGCCCGCCGAGGAAACCGAGCAGCAGCGCCCCGCTGAGATTGACCGCCATGGTGCCGTACGGGAACGCCCGGGCGACCCGGCGGGTGACCGCGCTGTCGACGAGGTAGCGCGCGACCGCGCCGAGCCCACCAAGCACCGCGACCGCCAGCCACAGCAGCACACTCATCGGCGCCCCAGCCCGCCGGCCAACCGCACCGCCGCCAGCCCGGCCACCACGCTGACCGCCGTGTAACCGAGCGCCAGGCCGTAGTGCTGGTGTTCGAGCATCCGCACGGTCTCGAGTTGCATGGTGGAGAACGTCGTCAACCCGCCGCAGAACCCGGTGCCCAGCATCCGTCGGCGATGGCTGTCGGGCGGCAGGCGCGTGCTCAGGAAGCCGAGCAACAACGCGCCGGCGATGTTGGCCACGAACGTCTGCCACGGCCAGCGCGCCGGGTCGTGCACCGCGAACTCGGCCAGCGCCGCGCGGGCCAGCGTGCCGACCGCGCCGCCGACGAACACCGCTGCCAGCGCGCGCTTGTCGTGACCGAACACGTCGCAAAGTATGACGGCAGTGCCGCCGTCTACTGCGGATCTTCCGCCGCGCGCCGACGTAAGCGCCAGGGGTGGCGCTCGTGCGGCCACATCTTCTCGATCACCGCGTTGACCTCCGCGCCGAGCAGCACGGCCAGCGCCGTGAGGTAGAGCCAGAGGACCACCGCGATCGGCACCGCGAGCTGGCTGTAGGCCGCGTCGTCCTGCACGCTGAACGCCAGGTAGGCCCGCAGTGCCGCGGCCGCGGCCAGCCACAGCGCCATGGCCAGCACCGCGCCCGGCAGGTCACGCCGCCACGGCGTATGCCACGGCGCCCCAAGGTGATACAGCGTGGCCAACCCCAGCAGCACCAGGACGGCCACGGCCGGCCAGAACAGCAGATCGAGGACGTGCAGCGTCGCCGCGGCGACCGCCGGCGGGGCCATCGACTCGATGAGGTCCGGGCCCAACACCAGCGGCGGCAGCAGCGCGACGGCCCCGAGCAGACCGGCGACCGTCAGGCCGAGCGCCAGCAGGCGCCGTTGGCCCAGCCGGCGCGGACTGACGCCGTACGCGATCGCGATGGTCTCCAGATACCGGTGCATCGCCCGCGAGCCGGTCCACAGACTCAGCAGGATGCCGATGGAGATCACGCTGCCGCGCCGCTGCGCCAGCATGGCCTCCACGGTCTGCTCGTAGGCGGCGAAGGTGCGCTCCGACAGGAACGCCTCGGGAACCTCGAGCACCAGCTGACGCAGTGCCTCGGTGCCCGCCGGGCCCAGCGTCTCGGCGATGAAGCCCAACGACCCGAGGATCGCCAGCAGCAACGCCGGCAACGAGATCAGCGAGAACAACGCGGCCTCGGCGGCCAGACCGGGCACCCGATCCTGGGCGGCCCCCCGCAACGTGCGCAGCACCAGCCGCCACGTTTGGCGCACCGGACGCGGCGCCCGGTTGAAGACGGCGATGCTGCGCCGCAGCAGCGCCATCGGGATGGCATCCAGAACCGCCTCCATCCGCGACCACCAGCTGCCCGACGCCATGGATCGAGCCTAGGTAGGCGATCGTCCGTCTAAGCAGCGGGTTCGTCCGTCGTCGCGGTGTGGCTCGGAAACCGTCTCGGCACGAACATCAGCAGGACCACGGTGATCAGCCCGGCCACCAACAGGCCGACGAACACCGCGTGGGTGGCCGCATGCATGGCGGCGGCGGCCGGCTGATCGTGCTGCTGGCGCAGCATGGCGTTGGCGACGGCACCGAAGCCGGCCGCGCCCAGGCTCTGCCCCAGGAAGCGGGCGAACATCAGCCCGCCGGTGATGGTCCCGCGCTGGTCCCAACCGACGGTGTTCTGCAGCCCGACGATCAGCGGGGAGAACACCCAGCCCATGCCGACGCCCATCAGCGCCGTGCACGCCACCGGTTGCCACACCGGCGATTCCGGGCCGAGCAGCGCGAAGCCCGCGCCGGCGGCGACCGCGGTGATCGCCCCGAGCAGCGCGGTGTTGCGGAACCCGATCTTCAGGTAGATCCGCGCGGAGACGCCCGAGGCCAGCGGCCAGGTGATGCTCATGACGGCCAGGACGAAGCCCGCCGCGATCGGGGACAGCCCCAGCACGGTCTGCCCCCAGTTCGGCAGGTAGACCGACAGCCCGATCACGATCATGCCCGCGGTGGCGGTGGCCGCCATCGAGGCCGCCGTGCGCCGCTTGGTCCACAGCCATGACGGCAGCACCGGTTCGGCGGCGCGACGTTCGACGAAGATCAGGGCGACCGCGGCGACTGCCGCGACCGCGAAGACGGTGAAGCTGGCCGGGGAATTCCACGCCCAGGTGGTGCCGCCCTGCAGCAGCCCGAGGATCAGCATGCCCGCGGCCACCAGGACCAGGGCCGAGCCCAGGTAGTCGACCCGGTGCGAGCGGCGGACCACGTCGTCGTGCAGGTCCCGGACGATCAGGTAGAGGGCGAACACGCCGATGGGGATGTTCACCAGGAAGATCCAGCGCCACGACAGGTACTGCGCGAACACGCCGCCGAGCGCCGGGGCGATCACCGCCGAGATACCCCAGACGCTGGCCAGGTAGCCCTGGATCCGGCCGCGTTCGGCGACGGTGTAGAGGTCACCGGCCACGGTCTGGACGGTGCTGCCGATCGCGCCCGCGCCGATGCCCTGCACCGCGCGAAACAGGATCAGCGACAGCATGTTCCAGGCGCCGGCCGACAGCGCCGAACCGAGGAGGAAGACGGCCACGCCGAAGACCAGGACCGGTTTGCGGCCGTAGAGGTCGGTGAGCTTGCCGTAGATCGGGATGGTCACCGTCTGCGCCAGCAGGTAGACCGAGAACACCCAGCCCACCTGATCGAAGCCGCCGAGGTCACCGACCACCTGCGGGACGGCGGTCGCCAGGATGGTGGTGTCCATGGCCACCAGGGCCATGGTGAGGATCAGCGCGATCAGCACCGCCGTGCGCGGGTCGTGTCGAAGGTTCACCAAGTGGCCGCTCTGCGCTCGCACTGCATGCCGACCAGTCTGGTGTGGAATCGGGGATACGGGTAATCGGCGGCCGCGATCCGCACGGGGCACAATTGCGGTCATGGGCGCCCATCCACGCGCCGGGCAACCGGCGCAACCCGAAGACCTGATCGACATCGCCGGCTTGGTGACCGCCTACTACAGCGTGGTGCCCGATCCCGACGACATTGCCCAGCAGGTGGCGTTCGGCACCTCCGGGCATCGCGGGTCCAGCCTGGACGCGGCGTTCAACGAGGCGCACATCCTGGCCACCACGCAGGCGATCGTGGAGTACCGCGCGGCCCAGGGCACCACCGGCCCGCTGTTCCTCGGCCGCGACACCCACGGCCTGTCCGAACCTGCGTGGACCTCGGCGCTGGAGGTGCTGGCCGCCAATGACGTTGTCGCCATGATCGATTCGGCCGACCGGTACACGCCGACACCGGCGATCAGCCACGCCATCCTGACCTTCAACCGCGGCCGCGACGCGGATCTGGCCGACGGGATCGTCGTCACCCCGTCGCACAATCCGCCGCGCGACGGCGGCTTCAAGTACAACCCGCCGCACGGCGGACCGGCCGACACCGACGCCACCGCGGCGATTGCCAAGCGCGCCAACGAGATTCTGCGCGGCGGGCTGCGCGACGTGAAGCGGGTGTCGCTGGCCCGTGCGCGCGGGCTGGCTCAGCGCCACGACTACCTCGACGCCTACGTCGCGGACCTGCCGAACGTCGTCGACCTGCACGCCATCCGCGCCGAGGGGGTGCGCATCGGTGCCGACCCGCTGGGCGGGGCCAGCGTCGACTACTGGGCGGCCATCGCCGAACGGCACGACCTGAACCTGACCGTCGTCAACCCGCTGGTGGACGCGACGTGGCGGTTCATGACGCTGGACACCGACGGCAAGATCCGGATGGACTGCTCCTCGCCGAACGCGATGGCGTCGCTGATCCACAAGATCGGCGACTATCAGATCGCCACCGGCAACGATGCGGACTCCGACCGGCACGGGATCGTCACCCCCGACGGCGGGCTGATGAACCCGAACCACTACCTGGCCGTCGCCATCGACTACCTGTTCACCCACCGGCCCGGGTGGCCCGGCTCCGTCGCCGTCGGCAAGACCGCGGTCAGCAGCTCCATCATCGACCGTGTGGTGGCCGGGATGGGCCGCGACCTGCTGGAGGTCCCGGTCGGATTCAAGTGGTTCGTCGACGGATTACTGGGCGGCACAGTCGGGTTCGGCGGCGAGGAATCGGCCGGGGCGTCGTTCCTGCGCACCGACGGCACGGTGTGGACCACCGACAAGGACGGCATCATCCTGGCGCTGCTGGCCGCGGAGATCCTCGCTGTCACCGGCAACACCCCCTCGCAGCGCTACGCCGAGCTCGCGGAGCGCTACGGCGCACCGACCTACGCGCGCATCGACGCGCCCGCGGATCGCGAGCAGAAGGCGCGGCTGGCCAAGCTGGCCCCCGAACAGGTCAGCGCCACCGAGTTGGCCGGCGAGCCGATCACCGCCAAGCTCACCTCGGCGGCCGGCAACGGCGCGCCGCTGGGCGGGCTGAAGGTCACCACCGAGAACGCCTGGTTTGCTGCGCGGCCCTCGGGCACCGAGGACGTCTACAAGATCTACGCCGAATCCTTCCGCGGTCCCGAGCATCTGGCGGAGGTGCAGGCGGCCGCGCGCGACGTGGTGAATACAGTCATTGCGTGACTTCTGAGGCGAAGGGTGACTGCGCGAGCGACGACCGCTCCCAGCCCAAGCTCCCGTCCGAAGTCTGGGTGCTGATCGCCTCCAACGCGGTGATCGCGCTGGGCTACGGCGTCGTCGCTCCGGTGCTGCCCGAGTACGCGCGGCACTTCGGCGTCTCGATCAGCGCCGCGACGTTCGTCATCACCGCGTTCGCGCTCATGCGCCTGGTGTTCGCGCCCGCCGCCGGGCTACTGGTCCAGCGGCTGGGGGAGCGGCGGATCTACGTCAGCGGGCTGGTGATCGTCGCCCTGTCCACCGCGGCCTGCGCCTTCGCCCAGTCGTACTGGCAGCTGCTGCTGTTCCGGTCGCTGGGCGGCATCGGCTCCACGATGTTCTTCATCTCGGCGCTGGGATTGATGATCCGGATCAGCCCTGAGAACGCCCGCGGCCGGGTGGCCGGCATGTTCTCCTCGGCGTTCCTGGTGGGCTCGGTGGGCGGGCCCGTGCTCGGTTCGCTGACCGCCGGGCTGGGACTGTCGGCGCCGTTCCTGATCTACGGCGGGGCGCTGCTGGTGGCCGCCACGGTGGTGTTCATCAGCCTGCGGCACTCGTCGCTGGCCGCGCCCGCCCCGGCCACCGAGGCGCCTGTGCGGTTGCGGGACGTGCTGCCCAACCGGGCCTACCGCGCGGCGCTGCTGTCCAACTTCGCCACCGGCTGGTCGGCCTTCGGGCTGCGCATCGCCCTGGTGCCGCTGTTCGTCGTCGACGTGCTGGACCAGGGCGTCGGGATGGCCGGCCTGGCGCTGGCCACCTTCGCGATCGGCAACGTGGCCGCGGTGATCCCCGCCGGGCACCTGTCGGACCGCGTGGGGCGGCGCATCCTGCTGATCATCGGGCTGTCCACCGCCGGCGTCGCCACCGCCATCGTCGGATTCACCGAGAACCTGCCGCTGTTCCTGATCGCCGCCCTGCTGGCCGGCGCGGCCACCGGCATGTTCTCCTCGCCGCAGCAGGCCGCCGTCGCCGACATCGTCGGCAACAAGGCCCGCGGCGGCACCGCCGTGGCGACCTTCCAGATGATGGCCGACCTTGGCTCGATCGTCGGCTCGACGCTGGTGGGCCTCATTGCCCAGCACCTGTCGTTCTCGTGGGCGTTCGTCATCAGCGGCGGAATCCTGGTGCTGGCGTCGTCCGGCTGGATGCTGGCCCAGGAGACCCGCCCGCGGTCGTCGCACGAGCACACCTCGGCGCGCCCGCTGGGTCCGGAGGTCTCCGGAGAGGTGCCCTGAGCACCGGTTTTGGGACCGGTGGGGAAGTGGTGTAACTTCGATGAGCACCACTTGAGGGGCTATGGCGCAGTTGGTAGCGCACCACACTGGCAGTGTGGGGGTCAGGGGTTCGAATCCCCTTAGCTCCACGTATCGAATCCCGCTTTGACCACTGGTCGGAGCGGGATTCGCGGTTCGCGGGCTATCGTCTGCGAAGTGCTGGATGATGCGACGTCGCCCCGCTGTGGTGTCGGTAGCCAAGATCTACGGACCGGCTGTCACCACTGAATGCCAGCTACTCGCTGGTGCATCAGCAGCTCGGTGACGCCCGACCAGTTGCGTTCGGTAGTGCGGTCAGAGGCGAGGGCCGAGTCGGCCTTTCCTCAAAATCAGGCCTGCCGCGATCATCAGGACCAGGCTGCAGACAAGCAGGAGAACTCGAGCGCGGCCCTGTGAGTAGTCATACACTGCAGCTGCCCAGAAAACCGCAACAGCGAACAGTGTTATGGCCGAACGGATCTGGGCTTCACGCGTGGATTGTCTGGGCTCCATTGCAAAGTAGATGATGGCCGGGATCGTGAACGCCAACCCGTATAGCACTGCAGTTGTCACAGTTTCTCTTTCGACGGAGTTCTGGCGGTCACTTGCACTGACCGAGTTCGTGGCTCGCCTCGCCGGCGACCGCCAAACCGGCGATGAAGCCCACCGGTCCGGTGAAGATTGCACCGAGTCCGCCGGTGACGATCAGGGCGGTGTCCCAGAATTTTTCTCCGGTGGAGCAGTTCTTGAGCGGGGCCTCGAGGGTCCAGCCCCAGTTCCAGTAGTAGTGCCATTCCTTCCCGGCTGGTGCAGGTGGCAGCTCTGTGGTTGCACCCCACCGAGGGCCTGGAAGCTGAACCGCATCTGCTTCGAGGGGGCCGACTGCTGGAGGTTCCGGTAGCGGGCCGAGGCCGGCGGTGGTGGTCAACGAATTGGCCACGGCTGTGTCGGTCTCGACCAGGCTGAGCGCCTCGGCCCAGATGTGTGCGGCGTGAATCTTGGCCTCGGCTTCACCGATGGAGTCGCCGAAGTCGTTGCCCGACGATTCCCACGAGACCGATAGATCATCGTGAACCGCGAGGCCGGCCTCCTCGGCCCGCGCGATCGTCGCGAGGGCCCTTCGTTGCGCCGCTTCGATCTCGGCGGCTCCAGAGCGGGCTCTGGCAGCGGTTTCGTGGAGTGTGTCGGCGACCGCGAACACTTTCAGTCGGTCGTCATGGGCGCGGACGATTGTGGCGTGAGCGGTCTGTCCGGACCAGGGCGATCCGCCAGGCGCAAGGGTGTGGTTGTACGCGGTGCTGAACGCGTGCTCCCACGTCTCGGCAGTGATTGCCAAGTAGGCGGCCGACTCGGTGAGGTGGCCGGTTCGCCAAGTCTGGATCTGGGGCCGGGAGGGCGCAGCAACGCTCATCGAGGGGTTCGGGATTGGACCTGGGCCAGGATTGCACTGGAGCGTCCCTCGTTGTTGGTGAACTCCGTCGCTACTTGGACGAGGGAGGCCGCGTTGGACTCCAATCGACTCGCGAATACCTTGGCCATAGTGCCTACCGCCGAGGTGATCATTCTGGTTGCGGCCGAAGTGGGCTGATGGGACGCGCCCCCTGTGCGCGGGGCGTTTGCTTCGAGCAACGACGTGGCCAGGCCGTCGTGCAGTATGGCGGTAGCCATGAGGTCGTCCGGATTTACCTCCACTGAATCCATGCTGGAACTATCGGGCGTGGGACTGTCGGGTGCAATTCACCTTGCTTCCCGCGCGGTTCCCAGCGCGCAGGCGACGCCATCACGATCTGCGTCGAGCCACGAACTTCCCTGCTGCCGCTCTCTAATCCTGCCCTACCCCCGACCGTCGGGCTGATCGTTGTTCTTCTGCGCTCCCCAGCCGTGCACGCGGTCGATCGCGATCAGGGCGCTGACCCGTGGACGGTCGCGGTCCGGGTACTGCTTGCCTCGATAGTGCCGGGACAGCGCGTCGATGTCGGCGAGGCCGTCGTCGGCGTAGATCTCGGTGACGTGCCCGATGAGCGTCAGGTGGGTGTACCAGTTGGCCTCGTCGAGCACCGTCAGCGAGACTCGCGGGTCTTTGCGCATGTGTTCCAGGCGCTTTCGGCCGACGTCCATGTTCACCAGGACCTGGTCGTCACGCATCAGGTACCACGTGGCGGCTGAGACGGGTTGTCCGTCGGATCGGACGGTGCTGATGACGGCGGGGTTGGGCTTGGACAGCATCGTCTTGGCGTTGTCGGTCAGTAGCGAGGGCATCTGGGTCTCCGTCGTTCGGTGGGAAGGTCGTTGGGCGGGCAGTCGGACCAGAATGCCCCAACCGCATCGGGCCAACCAGTGGCGCCGCAGCGCTTCGTCCGGACCGGAGCTTCCGATCGAAACATTTGGCCCACCGGATTCGACGTAACCAGAAGGACAGCGGTTCGGCGGCCTCGAGGTCATCCACTTGGCTAAGCTGATTGTTACGCGCGGCTTACTCGACGTCGAGAACTCCCAGGTAGTGGGTTCGCTGACGCAGCGCCGCGCGGAGCAAGGAGAACGAAGTGGCTAAGTCGGTACTGGGTCGGGGCACTGCCCGGGCCCGGGTGCTCGAAGCGGCGCTGGCGAAGTTCGCCGAGCACGGTGTCAGCGGTACCACCCTGCAGATGATCGCCGACAGCATCGGGGTCGGTAAAGCCTCGGTCTACTACCAGTTCCGCTCGAAAGAAGACATCGTGGCGGCCGCCGCACAGCCCATGTTCGACGACATGGCGCGGGTGGTCACCATCGCCGAAGCGATCTCCGATCCGGATGCCCGTCGCGAAGTGACCATCAGCGGCTTCCTCGAGTTCAGTGTCCGGCACCGGAGGCTGTCCGCCGTCCTCGCTCGCGATCCGGCATTGGAGAGCCTCGTGCAATCACGCGAGGATCTCACCGAGATCGTCGACCGCTTCACCAATCTGTTGATCGGCGACGGCACCAGGCCGGAGGGCAGGATCATCATCTCGTTCGTCACCAACGGAATCTATGGCTCGGTGACGGACAAGACCCTGGAAGACGTCAGCGACGAGGAACTCCACCAGACCTTGTTGGCCGTCGCGCAGCAGCTGACACGCAAGGCCCCGCACTTCGAGTAGGGGGCCCGGCCGCGTGGAAAATCACACCGACGTATCCTCCGGTTGACGCTGAACTGGCGGCCAGGGTTGGGGTTTGGGTCGCTGCCGGACCATCTGAGGCCACCAGAACCACTTGCCGAGCAGTGACGCGATCGACGTCGTCATGAACGACCGGACGATCAGGGTGTCGAACAACAACCCCAGCCCGATGGTGGTGCCGACCTGACCCATGATGGTCAGATCACTGACGGCCATCACCATCATGGTGAACGCGAACACCATGCCGGCGGCGGTGACCGTGGAACCGCTACCTCCGACGGCACGGATCATGCCGGTGTTCAGGCCGGCGTACTTCTCCTCTTTGAGCCGGGACACCACCAACAGGTTGTAGTCCGCGCCGACCGCCAGCAGGATGATCACCGCCATCGGCAGCACCATCCAGTGCAACTCGATGCCCAGCAGGTGCTGCCAGAGCAGGACCGACATGCCGAAAGATGCGCCCAGGGACAGCACCACAGTGCCCACGATGACCGCGGCGGCCACGATGGCCTTGGTGAGCAGCAGCATGATCAGGAAGATCAGCGCTATCGCGGCGATGCCGGCGATCAACAGGTCGTACTTGGTGCCGTCGGCCATGTCCTTGAACGTCGACGCCGTACCACCCAGATAGATCGTCGAACCCTCCAGCGGGGTGCCCTTGATCGCATTCTTGGCGGCGGTCTTGATCGGTTCGATCTTCTCGATGCCGTCGGCGGACATCGGATCGCTCTCGTGGTTGATCATGAACCGCACCGCATGCCCGTCCGGCGACAGGAACTGCTCCAAACCCTTTGCAAAATCAGGGTTGTCGAAGGCTTCCGCAGGGAGATAGAACGAGTCGTCGTTCATCGCATCGTTGAAGGCCTTACCCATCTCGGTCGAGGTCTCCTGCATGATGCGCTGCTGTTCCTGCATACCCAGCTGGGTCTGCTGCATGGTCTGCATCATCTCCCGCATGCTGACCATGGTCTGCTTCATCTCGGGCATGATCGCGATCATCTGCGGCATCAGCTCGTTGAGCCGATGCATGTGCGGCATCATCGATTTCATGTCGTCGGTCATCACGTCGATGCCGTCCAGGACATCGAAGATGGAACGTAGCGACCAGCACACCGGAATGTTGAAACAGTGCGGTTCCCAGTACAGGTAATTGCGGATCGGCCGGAAGAAGTCGTCGAAGTTGGAGATGCTGTCCCGCATGTCCTCGATGTTGAGGACCATGCCGTCCATCGAGGTCACCATCTGGTTGGTCGTATCGGCCATCTCGACGGTGATGGCCTGCATCCGATCCATGTTCTCGATCGTCTTCGCCATCTCCTCGGCCTGTTTGGTCATGTCGGCGGTGCGGTCGGCGTTGTACTTCTCGTTGATGCGCTGCAGCGTGCTCTGCTGGCTGATGATGTAGGGGATCGAGGTGTTCTCGATCGGGGTGCCGTCGGGCCGGGTGATGGTCTGTACGCGGCCGATGCCGTCGAGTTGGAAGATCGCCTTGGCGATCTTCTCGATCACCAAGAAGTCCGCCGGATTTCGCAGATCGCGGTCGCTCTCGACCATCAGGATCTCCGGGTTCAGCCGCGCGGGCGAGAAGTGCCGTTCCGCGGCGGCGTAGCCCTGATTGGACCGGATGTCATCGGGCAGGTAGAGACGGTCGTTGTAACTGGTCTGGTAGCCGGGTAGCGCCAGCAGTCCGATGAGCGCGACCGCGATGCTGGTGATCAGGATGGGACCGGGCCAACGCACCACCGCGGCACCGACTTTGCGCCAGCCGCGAACGCGTATGGCGCGCTTGGGATCCAGGAATTGACCGCCGAGGGTGACGATCGCCGGCCCGAAGGTCATGGCCGTCATGATCAGGACCAGCATCCCCACCGCCAGGGGGACGCCGAGGGTCTGGAAGTACGGCAGCCGCGTGAAACTCAAGCAGAACGTCGCACCCGCGATGGTGAGTCCCGATCCGACAATCACGTGCGCGGTACCACCGAACATGGTGTAGTAGGCCGATTCTCGGTCCTCGCCACTACTCATGGACTCCTGATATCGACCCACCAGGAAGATCGCGTAGTCCACCGAGATCGCGATGGCCAAGGTGACCAACAGGCCCGTGGCGAAGGTGGAGAGCCCGATGACCTCGTAATAGCCCAGGAATGCGACCGCACCGCGCACTGTAAGCAGACTGACGAACACCATGACGAGGATCAACACCATCGTCATGATCGAGCGGAAGATGATCAGCAGCATGACGATGATGACCAGGAAGGTCAGCGCCTCCACGAGTCGCATGCTGCCGTGGCTGGCCTCGGTCTGTTCGGCCGTTATCGCCGCCGAACCGGTGACGAAGACCTCGACCCCGTCGGGTGCCGGCAGGGTCTCCACGAGGGTCTTGACCGCTTCGATGGATTCCAGCGACAAGGCCTCGCCCTGGTCGCCGGCCAGGTTGGCCGAAACGTAGACGGCTTTGCCGTCGCCGCTCTGCACGCCAGTCGCGGTCAGGGGATCGCTCCACAGGTCCTGGACATGTTCGACGTGCTTGGTGTCGGCCTGCAACGCGGCGATCAGTTCGGCGTAGTACCCCCTGGCCTCGTCACCCAGCGGTTCCTGCCCCTCCAACACGATCATCACGGAGCTGTTGGATTCGTACTCCTGGAACACTTGGCCGATGTGCTGGGTCGCGATGACGGCGGGCGCCTCCTGGGGGCTCATCGAGACCGAGCGCAGCTCGCCGACGGCTTCCAGCTGCGGCACCGAGATGTTGAGCAGCGCGGCAATGGCCACCCAGGCCAGGATGATCGGGACCGAGAGCTTGCGGAGCACGCGGGCGATCCGGCCGAAATGCGCGGTTTCGTGGCGCGGCCGTTGCGCGGCGACGGGACCGGTCGGCGCCTCGGCGCTATGGGCGCTCATGCGGACTTCACGATGCAGAAGGTCTGGACGTTGGTGCCGGACGCGGTGCGCTCATCCTTGAGTTCCCCGTCGACGATCACCCGACAGCCCAGGAAACTCGTCTTGCCCTGCGCGACGAGGTTGGCTGCGGCCGACGGGTCGGTGGTCTGCAGCGTGATGGACCACGGCAGGGTCACGCCGTCCACCCGTTGCGGTTCGCCGTCGAGGTCCACGTAGTTCACGTCCACTGCCGCTCCCTCGGGCCCAAAGACCTCGTATGTCAATACTTTTGGATCGAAGGGGTCCGGGTCGTTGGCAAAGTTGACCTGTGTCACCAGCGGAGGATCGGAGGCGAAGAAGCCGCGGATCCGGTGCACCGTCAGACCCGCCACGCCGATCACCACCACCATCACCAGGGGCAACCACGCCCGCTTGAGCAACCTCATCCCGACACTTCCTTCTGCACCCGACGACGCGACTGGAAGGACAGATAGCACTGCAGCCGCTAGCGGTAGTCAAGTTATATTTAGTGTCTACTCGTTGCAAGCCGCCCGGCTAAGTTGTGGTCGCCGTATCGATGCCTGCCGCGCTGCCTGGCCGCGCTGATCCGGACCGAAGGCGGCTTGTATCGATTGGACAATCCGGATGAATTCCGACGCTGTCGCCGCACCGATATCCATCGCCGTCACCTTCTCGGCCATCGACAATCCTGGTCGCAGCCCTATTCGGCGGGTGTCAGCGATGTCCCGAGACAGAGAACTGTCAGCGAGGTCCCGGAGCAGGAAGCCCTGCCTGCGGTGTCGCCGTGACGGGCGGCGGTTGTGGGCGGGCCGCTCATCGGGCCGGGTGTGTGAAGTAGGTTACTCGCGGGTACCACCGCAACCATGACAACGACGTGGTTCTGGCCGACGAGTGGGCGATGGCTCCGCCACTGAGGGCGCCGCTGCGCAAGATGGCGCGGTGGAGCAGCAAGCCGGCCCGGAAGATCGACACCGCGCACACCCCGCAGGTCAATGTCCTGCGCGGCCTGGCGGCGCGTGCCACCACCCCCTTGCTGCCCGACGACTACCTCAAGTTGCTCAACCCGTTGTGGACGGCCCGGGAGTTGCGCGGTCAGATCGTGGACGTCCGCACCGAGACCGCGGATTCCGCCACGGTGACGATCAAGCCGGGTTGGGGTTTCTCGGCGGACTACCGGCCCGGCCAGTACGTCGGCATAGGACTGCGCGTCGAGGGCCGATGGCACTGGCGGTCGTACTCGCTCACCTCGGTACCGCGGCGCCACGACAGGCACATCACGATCACCGTGAAGGCCACACCGGAGGGGTTTCTGTCCACCCACCTGGTCAACGGTGTCCGACCGGGAACGATCGTTCGGCTCGCAGAACCCAAGGGCGACTTCGCGCTACCCGATCCGCCGCCACCGAAAATCCTGTTCATCAGCGCCGGTAGTGGAATCACGCCGCTGATGGCGATGCTGCGCGCGCTGACCGCTCGCGGCCAGAGCCCTGACATCATGCACCTGCACTCCGCGCCGTCCGCCGACGATGTCATCTTTCACGACGAACTCCGCGCGCTGGAAGTGAGCCAGCCCGGTTACCGCCTGCACCTGCAGCTCACGGCGCAGGACGGCAAGCTGGCCTTCGACCGCCTCGACGAGCTGGTTTCGGACTGGCGGGAAAGACCGACCTGGGCGTGCGGCCCGACACCCATGCTCGACGCGGTCGATTCCGTGTGGGACGCCGCGGGGTTATCCGAGGAGTTGCATACGGAGCGCTTCACCATTGCCCGCACCGACAAGGGCGGCGAAGGCGGCACGGTCACCTTCGCGATCTCGGACAAGAGCGTCGAAATCGACGGTGCCACCTCGCTGTTGGAGGCCGGTGAGAAAGTCGGTATCCAGATGCCGTTCGGCTGCCGGATGGGCATCTGTCAGACCTGTGTCCTTCCGCTGGAAGACGGCCACGTCCGCGACTTCCGATCCGGCGACGAACACGGCGCGGGGGACCGCATCAACACCTGTGTGTCCACCGCATCAGGCGACTGCACACTGCGGATCTAAGCCTGGATGCACCGATTGGGTAGCGGTCTGGGGTGGGTCGTAACGGCGAAATGCCCTGTCGTGGTGGGAGAATGAGATTTCTTGAGGATCTTATTCAGCCACTACGAAGGGCATCTCGTAGATGCA
>Ga0265293_10001119_pt1 | contig 60207 bp, 53 predicted proteins | sample Munlanlewell138R_FD_192505 | JGI IMG/M metagenome (GOLD analysis project Ga0265293, IMG submission 192505) | Leachate microbial communities from a municipal landfill in Southern Ontario, Canada - Leachate well 138R | ecosystem: Engineered > Solid waste > Landfill > Unclassified | place: Canada...
GACCAGTGGAGCCACCCGAATCAGCCATCGAAATAATGGCGGTAATATCAATCTCCTCGTGATATTTCTTAAGCCCCTGCAAGACCGGATGAATCCCCGTCCCACCACCAATAACCACCACTTTCTTTTTAACTCCCCCATTTCTGTTACCCATGATAGATACAACTAAAGAAAAAATAAAAAAGATACACAACCATCAAAATCTAAAAAATAAGTCACTTTTTTATATTTAATACTGTTATACTTTAATATTAATATGAAGAATTTAGTTATATATTTACTCCGAAAAAGCGAAAAATACACAAAAACCGATATGGTTTACCTCGCCAGCGGGAGCTTCTGGTTGATCGGAAGTCAGGCAATTAATTTTATACTAGCGTTTACTCTTCTCTGGACCTTTGCCAATTTCGTTAGCAAAGAAGTATACGGGGAGTATCGTTTTTTATTAACGATAGTCTCTATTTTGGCTCTCACATCCCTAAGCGGTACAGCAGTTGCCTTAACACACAGTGTGGCACTTGGTAAGCGCGCTACTTTCTACCCACTTCTGCAAGCTCGTATCCGCTATGGACTGATTGGTTCGTTGGGAGCCATCATCGGTGCAGCTTATTATTTCTGGCAAGGCAACAACGGACTAGCCCAGACCTTTGCTCTCATTGCTCTCTTTGTACCCTTTATTGAGTCATATACGCTATATGCAGCATACCTCAATGGAGTTAAAGATTTTCGTCTAATATCTATTCTTCACACTCTACAGCGCATCGCTACAGTAGGAGCTTTGGTGACAGCTGTGATGCTCACTCAAAGTGTATTCTGGATTTTATGCACATACCTGGTCACCATGACTCTTTCTTTTCGAATCGCTCAAGCTTGGTCACTTCGCACTCATCCAGTCAATGAAATTTGCGACGATACTGCTCTACCATACGCTAAGCATCTCTCTCTGATGAGCATTATTCGCTCTGGCGCACAGCATCTAGATCGTGTTGCACTATGGTACCTGGCTGGTCCGGTTGCTGTCGCTCAGTATGTAGTAGCGATTGCCTTGCCTAACGAGCTAAATGCTGCTTTTGGACAAATCTCACGCCTCGCACTACCCAAGATGTCGGCGCGTAGCAAAAAAGAACTTCAACAATCAATGATTCGTAAACTAATGGTCTACATTCTTGCCATGCTCCCTGTCATCATACTATATGTACTTATGGCCCCACCTCTATTTACAATTTTTCTTCCTCAATACATAGACTCTATCTTTTATTCACAACTGGCAGCAATTTTGATTATCGCCGCTCCTTTAAGTTTACTTACTCAATATTTCTACGCCACAAAACACACATCCGCTTTATATATAATGAACACGCTTGAGCCAATAGTATTAATTGCTTTCTATGTACTACTCATTCCACTTTACGGCATTGTAGGCGTCATCGCAGCCTCTTTTTTACGATTTGTGTTCCTGCTCGTCAGCTTGCTCTTTTTCTTCCTTCGTGATCGTACAGAGTAGATCTACTTGTTCCCCTTTAATCAGGGTCAGAAGTGTATCAATATCATCAGCGGTTTTACCTGTCTGCAAAATAGTAAAAGTATACCCAAGTTGACGAAGCAGTGTCAAAATCTCTGTCTCCATAGTCGTGCTTCGTTCTTTGTAAAAATGTGGACTAAATTCCAGCACTAAGGTCGGTCGACACCGTTCCAGCGTCTGCTGTGCTCCTTGCAACATCTCATATTCAAAACCTTCAACGTCAATCTTTATCACATCAATTCGCTCCAGGTCAGCCAGCTCAAAATCGAGCGTGCTCACCTCCACCGTTACCCTTTCACCAATACGGTTTGGAGTGACCAGTGAAGAACCACCGATATTATGTGCAGACAAAACAAGCTCCATTGAACCAGCCACGTCGCCCAGGGCTTTAGGCACAACTTTAAGCCATTGGTAATGATTGTGTACTGCACTACGTCTGATTTGTCCTACCAAGCGTGGCAAGGGCTCAAACGCTATTACTCGACCAGACTCACCGACAAGAGTAGCAGCTAACAAACTGAAGTAACCGATATTCGCACCCACATCAACAAACACTCCCCCAGGCTGTAGTTGCTCATGTAACACCTGCCCAACTTGAAGCTCCCAATTACGATGGATAAAAATATATTCATCAACCGCTCCATTCTTTCGGTCTAGCTCTAGAAAAAACTGCACCTCATCATTATAAATAGGTACCAACTGTCGTCCGATAAAAGTACGGAAGTGCCATGACTGGTACCACGGCTTGAGCAAACTTCGCAATGGCGATGGGATACGTTTTTTAATCTTGTCGTACATAAGTGTATTATTCTAGTGCTTTAAGGAGTTTTTGTCCTAGTACTTCTACACTGTATTGCTCACGGATGACCTTAGCAGCTGTTTGTCCATATGCATGTACCACCTCTTTTCTGGACAACGTCAGCAATGCATCGGCCAGAGCTACAACATTACCCGTTTCAAATATCAACCCTGTTTTCCCCTCCTCTACGTATGTGTTGGCACCAACCGCTTGACTGGTAACTGTAGCTAAACCACAGGCCATTGCTTCGGGTACCACCATGCCGATTGCTTCACGGTTACTCGGCAAAACCAACACATCGTGTGAACTATATATCACGCGCAGTTCTTCATGCTCTACAGGCTCCAGCCAGGCAATAGACTGACTAATATCAAGCTTCTTGGCGTACTTCTGAAGCTCATCCTGTAGATACCCTCCACGACCAATGAGTGATGCATGAAATTTTACTCCTTTTTGATCAAGTAGCTGCAAAGCCATAAAAAAGGTTCTGTGTTCTTTAAGTGGTATATAGCGAGCATTCATGATGATGCGTAAAACACCTTCTGGCATATATTCCTTACTTGCATCAAGATAAAATTGTGTCGTCTCAATCGGTGCTGATAATATGTGTACTGGAACAGTAGGAAAAAGTGGCTGCAAAAATACTTTACTACGGTCAGAATAAACTAGAATACCAGAAATCATTACAGCTTGATGCTGTATAAAATAAATCATAAATCTCAAATATAATTTAGATAATTTATTAACTGGCCAATCAATTGTCTCTGCATAAATATATAATTTGCTTTCTGGATACTTACGAATATATCGAATACACTGCATCGTATACCAATGATACAAATCGAATGTAATAATATGAGTCGGTTTATACTTACGCAGACTAGATATTAATCCTTGCATATAATGAGGGGCGAAGACTTCCTTACCTAGAAAACGAGATACAGATTGTAGTCCAAATGAAGTGTATCTTGTTACGAAAAAAGAATTAGGAGTCTTTTGTATTTTTCCTATATATTGTGGCAACGCAACAATCACCATTAGACGTGCACTCAGGCCAGTAATTAGTGGGTCAATATGACGTTTGTATGGTACAAAACATAATGTTTTATTTTTTACTAAATCAGTACTTTTATTGATCATATAGTTTTTTATATTCTGCAACTGTTTTGTCTAATGAATAGTTATGAACGATGGACAAGCGAGCTGTGTTAACCATATCCTGATACTCATCTCTCGACAACATTAACCCCTTCTTTAAACCTTCTGCAAGACTGTCAGTGTTTTTTTGTTGCACCAAAATGCCATTTCTATTATTTTGCACAACCTCAGGTATACCACCTACAGAAGTAACGATAGGGACACATCCTGTTGACATAGCTTCAAGTAGAGCAATTGGTAGACCTTCCCAGTAAGATGACATTACAAAAAAATCAGCTGCCTGTAGATGTAACAACACTTGATTAGTGTTACCTAAAAGACGCACCACTTTTTGTAACCCTAACTTCTTAATATGATCTGCTAACTCTGACCGCATCTGCCCTTCTCCAAGGATATCTACTTGGATATTGGGTACTTGTGCACAAATTACAGACAAAGATTCTAATAATGTAGGATACCCTTTCTGCTCCATCAATCGACCCACTGCGATAAAGTATTTTGTATCGTCATTTATCATTAGTGACCTACGGACAGATAAACGCTCAGCTGGACTAAGAGCCTTAAATCGTTCTATGTTCACTCCATTTTCTATCATCAGAACTCGAGAAGCAGACACAACTCCACGATTTAACATCTGAGTTCTTACGATGTCTGATATGACAACTGTCTTATTACTAAGAATGTCAGTCAATCGCATTACTAACTCCCGCCAACGAGGCCCAAAATTAATGTTATGAATAGTGCTATATATCCTTGGTACCCTAGCAATAGTGCCACATATACGGCCAAGTATATTTGCATGAAATAAGTGTGAGTGAAGGATATCTGGTCTTTCATGAACAATCGCTCTGTATAAACGCCAAATACGCAATAAATCTCCTTTTTTTTTGTCACTACACGCTATCACCGAGATTCCTTGTGCCTGTAAATAGGCACCAATCGGGCCAATGCTTGAAAGAGATATCACTGACACTGAGTATGTTTTATCAGCAGCTAATTCAGTCACTATATCCTTCACGAGAACCTCAGCACCTCCCAACTCTAATCCGGTGATCAAAAAAGTTATTTTTTTATTTGTGTCAGTGTTGTTCATAATTATCAAAGATACGAATATATTGTCCTCCTACTATAGGAAGTTTATATCTTTCTACATATTGAGTAAATAATAATATATTTTTATCACGCTCACTTGAAGTCCAATCAATGATATTCCTGACGGTTTTAGCTATAGCATTAAAATCACCAACCGGAACCAAGGACAAGTACGATGTCTGCTCCAGAATGCTATTAGGTCCAGTTGGACAATCAGTACTAACCACTGGGGTACCAGCAACCAAAGCTTCTACGATGACGTTACCAAAACCCTCATACTCTGATGTAATCAAAAATATATCCGCTGCTGACATCCAAGCATGTGGATTATCTTTGAAGCCCATAAAGTGCACCTTGGTATCGATATTTAATTTATTAGCCAGGTCGCACAAATCTCCTTGCAAAGGACCTTCTCCTAGAACATACAAATGAACATCGGGGTGTGTCTCATGTATTAACGCCAATGCTCGCAGAGCAATATCATATCGTTTTTGAGAGACAAGCCTTCCACACATAACGATAGCTGGATGCTGTAAAATAATATTTTCTAATGATGCATTTTTAACTTGATCAATATTAATTGGATTAGGAATAACCACAATACGATCTTTGCAGACTGATGTATGTTTGTGTAAATCCTCCCTCATGCCGTTATTTAGACACACTACGACATTAGCATGTAGTAATGAAAGAGTATAAAACACCTTTGCCAAATATTTCATGGATACAATATCATATGAATATGGGTTTTCCATACGACATATCCAATAAGATTTTTTATACAAAAATAATCGTACCAGAAAAAAGAGTGACGATGCTTGCATACTACTCAAGACAATATCTGGTCTGCCCTGCCAGAGTAAGCGCCACAAACGCCACGCAGCATATCTTGTACGTGATGCTTCTAGGTCAACCATAGATATATTCTTGGGCACATGTGCCGCATATGCGCCAGTTGCTGAAAACACTACTAGCGTCACTTCATATGGATCATCTAGAGACTCAAAATAAACGGCTAAGTCTAATATTACTCGCTCCGCTCCTCCACCATTTAAATTTGGTAATAGTAAAAAAACTGATTTTTTTGAAGACCTATTTTTATTCATCATAAGGATACATTAGTCGGGTTTTTGCCAAAATAAACTGCTCAGTAGCTGTCGAATAAACTTTTGTAGCTAGCTTTTCTTTAACAATTAACATTAAGGCATTACGTTCATTAAAACCTTTCTCAAATTTTTTAACTACATCAATTTGCTGTATATCAGACACAGGTAAGACTAACCATTCTGGCAAACCCATATTCTTGAGGATATCCCACTTTGCACCCGAATCATACGTGATGGCAAGAACTGCCGTGCCGGCAGTTAAGGCAAAAATTGCTGAATGCATTCGTGTTGCTATAAGAAAATCTGCTTTACGATAAGCTTCAACCAACTGCTGAACAGAATACTCTTCTGTAATAACAGTATACCGTGAACGCTCGATACCAGTAAAAATCTCCTCTATCGCTTTAGCGTTTGGCTCTGTTTTATATACAACCTGCGGCATTATAACAATAGTACCTTTTAACTCACTACATATATACTGAGCCAAATTATGCATAGCAGAAATATATGAATGATATATATTTTGATTACCAATCTCTCGTTGTCCAACTATTGTCATTACAATTACAGGCTGTTTATTAATTGGCTTAACTATATGAGGCATCTGCTGTAGCACAGGCAGCGAAAGGTCTGGCACTTGTCGCAATATATCACGTTTTACTAAATCAGGAGCCAAAGAATGAACATAGGAAAAAGATGCCGACTCACGTAATGTCACTAATATACAACGACTCAGTGTGTATCGTAAAATATACCTAGAAATAGGATTTTTCAATCTCCATACAGATGCTCCTAAACATACCATCGGTTTACCGAGCACAATACACAGAAGGGGGTGTATACACAACGAATAAATAGCGAAGGGTTCTTTAACAACAGAGTAACCTCTAAAATTTCTTCCATTCCACAAAATAAAATCAGCATTTCGAATAATTTGGAACGTCTTCCATCCTTCGTTAGACATACATTTTCTAACAAGAACATCAGGTAGTCCTACTTTTACAAAAACAGTAATACAAAACATTAACATTAATCTAAGTATTCTTCCTGGAGATGATTGATGGTAGGTTAAATTTTTAGTATCAGATGCATTAATAGATTCGTATGTAGACATAATCCCTCCAACGTACGAAACATCACCCTTATGTAATGGATATGTGTGATCAAATTCTTCCAAACAGTCAGGATGCTGATTTACACCAAAGACAGTAATCACACTTAGCGCTGCCGTAGGAAAATATTTCTTCGTTAATAAAATAATACTCATTTGCATAGCCGCATCACCACGATTTTTTTCTGAAGCAAAATCAAGTAATACAATTGACATTTTTTTAGTGTATTTATTTTCCAAATGATTCATACAATTTTAAATATTTTTTTGCCAATGATGACCATGTGTATTCATCATTAGAAGGCAATAGTCTGGAGATAGCTTTTGAGTCAATAGCTTCAATAATCGCATCAACTAATCTGGTATCTTGAAAAGAATTTTCAGATAGAAGTGTCTCAGAAAGAACCTCAGGGATACCCCATGCTTGAGGAGTAATAACCGGCAGACCGCAAGCTGCTGCCTCGTATATAACTGTTGGAAGTGACTCATAGTGACGAGACGGAAACACTGCCACATTTGCCATTTGATAAAAACTTGGCAAATTAGCTTCGGACACATTGCTCACAATTCTTATATTTTTACTAACTGTTGATTCTTGTGCCAATCGATAAATCTCACGGACATAAGGAGCATCAAATCCTTTACCCATGTCACCAGTCACACAGACAATGCTAATGTCGGGACGAATAGCAACTAAAGCGGGTGCTGCTGTGATCAATAAATCAATACCCTTCTTTCGAGCAGCCCTGCCTACGTATAATACTACTGGGGCAGAGTTTGATATACCTAGAGAATATCTACGTGCTCGGCCAGCTACAGTATCAGGATAATACCGTTCAGAATCAAAACCATTGTATATTTGAAAAATTTTATCTTCTGCAACCCCGTAGATTGCTCTCATTTCTTTTAATTGAAACATGCTGACAGAAATGAGTGAATTTGACCACTTCCACATACTTCGATCAATCCATTCTTGAATTTTTCCATTTACACTCACAAGTTTATCCCGCCATGATTGTTTTGTATGTACGCTTGCTGCAATCTCTGGAGTTGTTGTCCCATGCGCCGTATAAACAATATTAGCTGAGAAAAGACCTATTTTTTTTAGAAGAAATAACAATACAACATTACCAGTATGCACATGTATAACATCGTACTCTTTCTTTCGTAGTGACATAAACTTTAACGCAACCTTTACATCCAGATGAGCAGCTCTTAAAACACCTTTTGCTAATCCAGCACCAATGCCGTATATATGCATCCCAGCAAATATCCACTGACCTCTACCACCATCTGTAATAACGTCTACAGAGACCCCTAATTCTGCCAAACTGCGACCATGATTAAAAGCATTCTTTACGATACCGCTCACTAATGGATCGTCATATGATCGGGGGAAATTACTGCCTATCAAAAGAATTTTCATAGTAATGATGATAGCAAGGATATATGTCTATCTTTTTTATCTATATTATAATGCAAATGAATAAGATTATAAAACATAGAGGATAAATCACCCCATCGATTTAAGTAAATACACATACAGTGATTACACAGAAAAACTAAAATGATTTTCGGTATCTGCGACATATATATGTCTTTATATTACCAAATTTAAACAGTTTTAGTTACCATCACTAAACTATATTCTAGCTAAGCTTAGCGAGATTTAGGAATCTGTTTAAAGCTCTTTAGATCTACCAAGAAGGACTCCGAATAGACCGAGGACAATAACTCCCAACAATCCCAGATACGGCCAGTTTTCACGCGGTATCTTAGTCTGACTAGCGTAGACATTGGCTGTTTGGTCGTTTCTATTGGTTCCTTCTACCTTATCCTTGGCATCATTATCAAGCGTTTGGTCTACACCATCATCAGAAAAGTTGCTCTCATCGGCAAAGACATAATGAGTTGGTGTCTGTGACACTTCTCTGGGTGATGTTATACCTGGGCTAGCTTCTGCTTTCGGCTCGGCTTTATAATCATGTATATTTGCTACCACTTTACCCTGCTCATCCCGCAGAATCACACCAGCCAGACTATGAGCTCCTACTTTCCATTTTGGAATAGTGATGGTAGCTCCCGGCAAGACAATAGTATAGTCAGGAAATGTAAAGGTACCAGTAGAAACTAAGCGGTAGCCAGAAATATCTACCTCATACTTGGCGCTATTGCGAAGCATAATATCACCTTCACTGGTGCGAGATAATCTAAAGGCAACCGGCAACACTTTTATATTTTTTCTCGCCACTTGTTCGTAACCATTTTTCCTTGAATAGAGGGTAACAATATATTCTCCAGCATAAAGATAGCTGTGTTCTACCGTCTTTCCCTCTGCCGTATTCATATCACCAAAATTCCAATAATGTCGAACGGTTCGCAGTAACTGACTATCTATACCAGATGGCTTGACCGAAAAAGTTACCGCTTGATCGACATAAATCATATTCGGTATTTTCAACTTTAGTTTCAAGTCCCCTTCAGTCTTTGTTAGTATTGCTTCTGATTGTTTTTCTGCAGTAGTGGTTTTGGTTGTTTTCACTCCAGTCTCGGTGGCGCTAGTTGGTGTCGAACTTACACTATGATTGGCAGCGCCCGGGGTCGGTGCAGCGGTTATCCAACCACTGGTTGTATACTGGGCTGTTTCTTTGGTGACATTATCACCACCAATAGCTTGCCAGTTTTCGCCACCGCTTACCTGGTCCTCTACTCCCCCGTCACTTCTTTTAAGTACCAAAGTGGCTCCCGTATTAGCGAGAGCTCCAGTGTAGATTAAAAACGCCGGGCCAGGGGCGGAATCATCATCTGTTCGTTCTAAAACTACGTACTCACCAGCACCAATAGAGCCCGTGAGGTTGATATTTAGGCCTTTCTGGTCTTCCAGAACCCAACCCTCAAGATCAACGGCTTCAGCTCCGTTATTATATAACTCTATCCATTCGTCATTAGCGGAATCTTTATTACCCATCCAGGCAATCTCGTTTATCGTCACCGCGGCGGAAGCAACCTCTGGGAGTAAGCACAACATTATAATAATGCTCGCTACCCGAAGCTTCATATTACTTGATAGGAGATTTATCGTTACCGGTAATTCGCATCATTCGTTCTAGTTTTTTGGGAGACAGTGGATCCTCTTGATTGTTTTTTACCTCTGCTCGATCTGGATTCATGGCAACAGATTCATCTTTTGGTGTATCGGGATTTTTATTCTCACTAACACTGTTCGCCAGAGTTGCTTCTAAAACCGCTTTTAAATCTCGTGGGTCTTTCTCTGCATTATTTTTTTCTGGTTTTCTCCTAACTTCTTCTTTAGTTTTTTGTTTCTTTTCTTCTTTGCTGACTTCTGTCTTTGAAATATTTTTCAAAATATCTCTTAACTCCATTAAGTTTTTGGTAGGGACAGTTTTTTTATTAGCTGACTTATGATTGGCTGGTGGTTTATTTTGTTCTGCGTTACCCTGACCTTCGTTATTATTCTCTACTCGTTGCTTAGGTCGACTATCGTTACCTTCTTTACGGTTATTAGCACCGCCACCATCACCTGCTGAGTTAGCACTATATTTAGTATTTGGTTTTGGTGCATTAGCACCCTTGTTGGCTGGTTTACCACTGCTGCTACTAGAAGGTTTTTTAGGCACTTCTGAAGGTTCGTGCCATTTCATAATCGCTTCCTCAACCTCAGCTCTTGGTTTGGAGAAATGCTTGCGGCTATGAGCAATGGCTACATTTTTATAGGAAATATGGGCCGGCTCTATGGGGGGCAGAGTAACTGCCGAAAATGGCGCTGAACCAATACCATCAATCATCAAAGTTAGGTAAATCTGGGCAAAACCAAGGTTCACGATATCGGGAGCCAGGAAATTGGGACTAAATATCGTCTCTAAAACTTCCGCATCAAAAGGACCGACCCGGAAAGAAATAATTGTCCCGACGTTACCAAACACAGCGTTCTTAACCTCTTCTTCCATTTGCTCGATGTACTGGTGAGCAATGGTTAGATTGAGCTTATACTTGCGAGCCTCAGAGAGAATATCGGCAAAGGTGGCATTGGCAAATGATTGAAACTCATCGACGTAAAAATAAAAGTTGGGCGCAGCGCTCATTTGTTCTGCATTCAAATCAGCCCGACTCATAGCGGCTAGATAGATACGGGTGGTGAGCATGCTACCAAGCAGGTTGGCATTACTCTCCCCCACCAAACCTTTAGAAAGGTTCATGATGAGGATTTTGCGGTCATCCATTATTTGTCTGATATCGAAACTAGAGTGCGGTTGGCCGATAATATTACGGATAAGTGGGTTGCTGGTAAACTGTCCAATCTTGTTCTTAATCGCGTCTCCCGCCTCCTGCATATAACGCTCGTTGTACTGCAAAAATTCATCAACCCAAAAAGACTTAACCGCTGGATCAGAAATATTGTCGATGACTTTCCGACGGTAGACTTTGTCTGACAGCATACGGTTTACTCCCAGTAGGGTGGAGTCTGGATATTCCAAAAGCGCTAACAAAGTATTGGAAAGAATATATTCCATACGAGCGGACCAAGCATCCACCCAGATTTTTTTGAAAACAGACATTAAGCCCGAGACTACCAAGTGTCTGCGGTCAGGACCAACATCCTCCATAACATTGAAGGAAACCGGGTTATCAGTATCGAAGGGGGCGAAGTATAAAACATCTTCTTTTCTTTCTTCTGGAATGTAATTTAGGAGAGTCTCGGCTGTTTGGCCGTGTGGGTCAATGAAAGCTAGACCATTGCCGTTTTTGATGTCCTGCACGGCCATATTCTCCAGCAGGGTTGATTTACCCATCCCTGTCTTACCAATGACGTAAACGTGCCGAGAGCGGTCTTTGGCCTTAATACCAAAAGGCACCGATTGACCACGGGCATCAGTCTTAGCAAAAAAAGTTATTTGTTCGGGATCAAAACTCACACTATAAGTATAACAAACGAAAAGGGTTGGCAACCATAGTAACCAACCCCCATCTCACTCTGTCTGCTCAAAGCGCTCTATGAACAGCTGGTCCGCCCGAGCAAACTCGCCGGAGACGAAACCGTAGACAATGATGAGCAAAAAGACTATCACTGCCCATAGCCCCACCAAAGAGAACATATACTCTTTCGCAGTGTTGTATTTTTTTCTCATTTGACTGCCCCTCAAAAAACAAGACGGCCATCATTTAAACAGTTTTAGCCAGATATTGCAATGAAATTTTGTTAGTCACCGTACTGCTCACGTACGTACTTGTGCAGAGTTTTTACATCATAGCTGCGGTCTTTGGAATTGAGCAGAATTATACTGATAACTCTTTCCTCTCCATCAATCACTACCGTATGAAGCGTAGCGGAAGTTTGGCCAGCGGCGAGAGTCTCACCAACCTTACCCCCGATAAAGTTAGCCACTCCTTCCATACCGTTAAAATTATTTAACTCACCAAAATCACCGCTCGAGTAGGCGGTAGCGAGATTGGCATCTCTGGTCAAACCTAAAACAAAACTGCGATTATGGTAGATGTATTGCAAAAGTTTCATCAAGTCTACCGTTGACGAGAGGTTACCATTGTCTAAACCAGAGGGGTCAGTAAAAGTCGTATCAGACAGGCCTAGTGATTCGGCTTTCATATTCATCTTATCAATGAAATTATTCCGACCAATAACACTGGCTATAACCTCTGCCGCTTCATTGGAAGATTCAACCAAGAGTAACTGCAACAAACTATACATCGAGGCTTCGTAATGTCCGGATAGACGAGGGATTAGAGTTGTCACATATTTCTCCTGAATAATCGGGACTGACTTATCGAGATTAATATACTCAGCTGCAACCAAAGCAGTCATAAGTTTGGTCAGTGAAGCAATCGGTCTAATATCATCTATGTGGTTACCCGCCAAGATAGTATTACTACCAATGTCTGCCACTAGATAATGGTCAGTTGTCACGTCAGGGGCTTTGGGTTCGTATAAAAAATTATCGCCAGCAAAATCTTTTTCGTGGACTAAAACCGGAACATCGATACTCACCATTTGGTATAACTCTTTAGCGTCCTCGGTACTAAGTCTGATACAACCACCGGAGTAACCTTCTGGCACCGGTGTACCGTCTGGGTATTCCGGCCAACCGTGAATAAAGAAGTTGCCCTGAAAAACCATACTCCAAGGCTGATTGACGTGGCCAAAAGATGAGAAATGATTTTCCTCTTTACCTTCGATATTATAGAGTCCAGCTGGTGTCTCCCACCAAGAATTCTCTTTGCCTTTAGATAAAATATCTGTTTCGTATTTGATTTCTCCTGCTTCATAATATCTAATCTTCATATCGGTTAGATCAGCCTCAATGAAATTTATTTTATCCGACACAAAAGCTTGCTTAGTCTGGGCAAAAAAACTTGGTTCAGACAATAATCGCCCTGGGCCATAACTGAGTAATTGTGGTAAAGTGGTGCCAAAATTATTTACAAAAACTGATGGGGCTAAAGCGGCGGTAGCAGAATTGGTCTGTTGCCAAAAGGGCGGTAGTGGTATGTCAGTGGTAAAACCATATAATCCAACCAGTAAGAATAATGACAAAACAGCCGTTGCTAAAGACAGCTTGTTTGTTCGTTCTGATTTTTCTTGTTGAGATAGGACAAATTCTCCAGTAGTGTATTCTGTCCCTTCCGGTAATAAAGAAACTGGATCATCGATTCTTTTCTTCCTGCTTAGCATAACTAATATAATACTTGAATTTTTCAAGCTAAATCTCAAAAAAGCTTAATTTTGTTGATAGTAAAACTAAATTCTTTCGGATTGATAAGAAACGTCTCCGAATAAATTCGTCGGTCTTTAATTATTATTCTAGAGGACCAGGAGATAGTAGGGCGGCTTTAGTATAAATATTACTCGGTGCCCACACCATCCAATCCATTACCCCCGAATCGTAACTGGCTTGAATCTGAGCACGTACATCATTTGCATCATAATCCCCACCATAGTCAAAGTCTTGTATCCAAGTTCGTAGTTTACTGGCTGGGTAAACAGGCTTCTCATAAGTACCGGTCCAGCTGACTGTCCCGCTAGCATTTGTTATATCGATTGGTCTATGGACAAAGCTGTTAACCACCGTGGTCGAAGCTGTCATTCTATCGACGCCAGAAGACATAGCGTGTTTTACTACCTCATAAGGATGATCATTCGGGTTACCGAGACCAAGAAAACTCTTAGGATAATGAGACGGATAAACCATTGGCGCAATAAAATCAAAATAAGGAGCAGCGCGTTCTATAACCTGTCCAATTGATAAGTCATCAGTATTGGTGGTAGTCATCCCAAAAAGATCAACTGATGTCCAAGGAGTACTAGTTTCGCGTCCAGTATTTTCATGACGATATTTAGAAAACAAAGTTTCGTCACTTAGACGTTCATTAAGATATTTAAAGAAGGCTTCGAGGTTAGCTGGTTTATCATTGCCGTATTCTCCGGCCATACTCTTTGGAAAAGCGATATTATCCATTGGACCATCGGATGGATAACGAACGTAATCATAATTGATTTCATCGAAACCAAGGTTGTAGACATCCTTAGACAGTTCAATCATATGATCCCAGTATTCAGTAGCTGCCACATCAATAAATGACAAGCCTTTGTTATCCTTCCAGACGGAACCATCTTTGCGTTGGACAGCTAGCTCTGGATGTTTTGGTGCATAAAAAGGATCTTGGAAAACAGTTATCCGAGCGATAGTAAAGATACCATTGTCATGCAAAAGTTTAACTAACTCTTTCATATCACGGGTACCACAGCGGGCTTCTTGCCAAGCTGATAACCACTCCTGACTTTCTGGTGGAAAAGAAATCGTGCCAGAGTAATCCTTAATATCGATAACGACGCTATTTATCTCTGTTTCTTGCATTAAGGCAATTAATTTTTGCCGAAAAGATGGTGTCCCAGCCACACACGATGTCATATAAATAGCCTTTACTTGTTGTGGCAGAGGCACATGCGAAATTACTTCCCTATAATCAGGTTGGTTTTTCGATTCTATAGTGTCACGAGTCTCACCTTTAACAGCAACCGGCGGTTGACCGGCGTTTACATCATACGAAACAGATGTTAACTCTGGTATTTTTACTACAGAAAAAACTACGGCACCCAAAATAAAAGCTGATGTTAGTCCGTAGTGAAGCTTCATTATATTTTTTCATTATCCCAATCTGGTAATTCATTGGGTACACTTTCTACATATGAATCGGTAGTATATTCGCCCTGTTCATTTTCTATGCTGCGCAAATAAGCTGCTCGCCTTAGGCTGTATCCAGTCACCATCAGTAGCACTCCCGAACCCATTAAAATATATTCCTTCCAATCGCTAGGAATACCTAACCAAGGAGTAAAAAATACTATCAAACCGAGTACAAAAACTAGAGATTCTTTTTTCATTAAATGATACCAAGGAGCGCAGCGGCTAGAGAATTTTTACGTCCCGCTTTACTCATTTATAGAGCAGACACTGGACGGCTCCGGCCCTTGTACAAATAGTATACCGTAATCTATCCGTTAATTACAACGTTAATTTATCCTTTCGACTATCACAACAAATTCACCCTTTTGTTTAACTGGATTGTCATTTAATAATTTCATAATCTCTTCAGGAGAACCCACCAGCATTTCTTCGTGCATCTTGGTCAACTCTCTGCCTATGCGAATATTCCAATCGGTTGAGTCATCAGCTGTCATTTCAGAAAGAGTAGCCAATGTTTTCATAATGCGGTGAGTGGATTCAAAAAATATAACCGGATGATTATAAGTAGCTAAGTTTTCGAAAAAAGTTTGCCGGCCTTTCTTATGCGGAACAAAACCTAGAAAGGAAAAATTATTACCCGCCAGTCCAGCGATAGAGAAAGCTGCCGTGACAGCTGACGGACCAGGGATTACTTGAACCTTCACCCCTCTTTCTCGCGCAGCAGAGACTAAGAGGACCCCTGGGTCACTTACACCCGGAGTGCCAGCATCCGACACCAAAGCGACGTGCTTCCCTGTCTCTAAATCTTCTAAGATTTCTTGCAGGACTTTCTCTGAAGCATGAGCATCGTAGCGTTTTAGTTTGGCCTTGATTTCGTAATGTGCGAGTAACTTTCCGGTCACCCGGGTGTCTTCACACAGAATATAATCAGCTTCTTTAAAAATCCGTAAAGCCCGCAACGTAATATCTTCGAGATTGCCAATCGGGGTAGCTACCACTGAAAGAATTCCTGTTGTCATAGTCACAAAAGTACCACTCCGACAGACAAAAGAAAAGCCCGGCAGCGCAGCTGCCGGGCACACCCAGATCCATTCCCCGTTCTGAACAGGTCCTTCCTGTACAGACTCGGTCTGATAAGACGCCTAATTGCTCAAGCGTTCTAGCACGCAGACCACTGACCTTTCGATTACGCCAGACCATTTCCCTTCTTCTGGGACCAGTGGTCTGAAACCACGAATGTCGATCTCCCGCTTAGAGAAATCGCAACCAATGAAGTTGCTGTCGGTGAAGTGGTCCCAAAACCGTCTCGATGACTCCCCTGCCAGTGGCGTGATCTCGGTGATCATATCAAACAGGTTCGAGCGGGTTTGTAGATCATCAGCTGCGTTGTATTCGTCCACCAAGATATCGACCAGTCCTTCGAAAACCTCTTTCTGTTCGAAGGAGTGATACGAAATGGTGTCGATACTTTGGCCCAACTTGGCCATCAGTACTTCACAGTACCACTCGGCTGTGATGGTTGTCTGCTTACCCATCTTATTTCTCCTTGATTATGAACTAGAGAGAAATATAAGTAATAATATCCATATAGTCAATCAAAGAGACTAACGCAGATAAAAGTTTTTTAGATTAACTGGTTAGAAATTTGTGTAACGTTTCCTGCTCCCATCACAATGACTACATCATCAGAGGAAACTGTTTCTTTAATTTCCAAAGCCGCAGCTTCTGGAGTCTCAAAGTGAATAGCTTCCTTATCAAGTTTCTGCAACTCAGTCACTATCTGTTGACTTGATACGTCACCCTGATTTTCTTCTCGAGCAGCATAAATAGGCATCATAATAATCCTATCGGCTTGACTTAAAGCAACGACAAAATCAGCAAACAAGGTCTTTGTTCGACTGTAGGTATGAGGTTGAAACACAACCGTTAATTTACTATTTGGATACTTATCTCGAGCAGCACTGATGGTGGCCTTTATTTCAGTTGGGTGGTGCGCATAATCCTCATAAATTGGCGCGTTATTATAGTCACCTTTATATTCAAAACGACGCTTTGTACCAGCAAAATTTTCAAGAGCTACTTTTATAGTCTCTGATTCTAAGCCAAGATAAGTAGCAACAGCTACTGCCGCAGCGGCATTTAGTTGATTATAGACCCCTGGCTGGGTTAACCGTCTCTTTATATCTAAATACTCTCTATAATCAACCACTTCGCATTTTAAGCCTTCTACCACGGGCTTGATACTGGATTGCGATAAGTCAGTAACTACTACTCCGTCCTCAGGTACCTTCTCAGCCAACTCTCTAAAAGCATTTTGCACATCAGCCAGATCTTTATAGTAATCAACGTGCTCATGCTCGAGATTGGTGATTACCAAGACGTCAGGCTTAAGGTGAAGAAAATCCCTTTTATACTCACAAGCCTCTGCGATAAAATATTTACTCTTACCAGCGCGGAAATTGCTACCAGTTTTCATGCGCAAAGAACCAACCACCAGAGTTGGGTCGTAACTTGCTTCCTCCAAAATATCAGCCAACATAGCAGTCGTAGTGGTCTTGCCGTGAGTACCAGAAACAGCGATTAAATAATATTCGTTGGCCACCTCTGCTAAAGCTTCAAAATAATTAAGCATCTTAATACCAGATTGCCTAGCGGCTAGCATTTCTGGATTGTCTGGAGACATAGCTTCCGTGTAGACAATTATATCTATGTTTTTTGTCGGCTCCTTCTCACTATCATATATGATAGTGTTATTTTGGTTGTAGACTATCTCAGCTCCTTCTGATTCGAGTTTTTTGGTGTTTTCACTTTCGGTACTATCCGATCCACTCACCTGCCAGCCTTCGTGCAGATAATAACGAGCTAAGGCAGACATACCGATACCACCGACGCCAATAAAGTGTATATGTTTATCCTGGTTTGACATATCTGTTTACCCGTCATACTATCACAAGGAATATAGTGTCACCAGGATAAGAGGAGAGAATAAATGCCCCTAGAGAATAATCTGGCTGGGCGTTGCAAGATTGCCCTGTTCGGAGGACACGCCAGTTCTTCACCGTTACAAGAATCACTACTGTGGGCCAAAACTCACAACAGTGAGCTAGCTCACGTGGTTTTGCCTCCAAGCGATGCGCATGGGCCAGGCTTCCAATCCGTTGTCAAAGACAGTAGCGATTTTTGTGTCTTTGCCGATGGGATGGAAGTACCTGAGAAAAAGGCCGTGGCTATTGCCTCAGGTGATTGCCCTATAGTTGTCGCCTACAATCCAGACAACCATAAACTGGCTATCGCCCACGCTGGCCGCGCCGCTCTTACTCCCACTTCGTGCAAAGCTTGCCGGTTCAACGTCATCGCTCCTCTGTTGCAAAAAGTGGCCGAGAGAGGCACAGACCCCAGTCGGGTTCTGATATATGTGACAGCCGGCATCTGTGGTCACTGTTTCCAACACGAACAGCCAGAAGCCCAGGGGTTACTGACTCCGTTTCAGGAGAAGTACCCACGAGCGATTGTCGGGAAATATGGCCTGGATTTGTTCGAGGTGATTCGCGCGAGCTGCCTCGAGCGAGGAGTGAAAGCTAAAAACATCACTCATGATGGCCTATGTACCAAAGAACACGAACAGCTGGCCAGTCACCGCTGCGGAGATAAGAGACGCAACCTGACGGTTGTCCTGCTCTGCCAAGACGATAACGGCACCCCAAGCTAGGGGTGCCGTCTTTTTATAGGCTATCTACCAAACGCATAAACTCATCGTTGCGTTCATATTCGTTGCGATATTGACCGAAAGAAGCAAAGGCTGGTGAGAATAAGATGATGTCACCATTATCTGCCGCAAGCCGAGCTTCCTCAAACGCCTGATTCAAGTCCTCCACTACCAAGGTGGAGGTCGGACCTCCACCTGTTAGGGTTTTATGAAGACGGTCGGTGCCGGTGCCGGGGATTAAGATTATATTTTTACAGTGCGTATTGATAGATTTTACTAAGTCAGATAGATCTATGTTTTTATCTGCTCCCCCAGCAATTAAGATTATATTTTTGTTTCCAACATCCAGGGACTCCAGGGCGGCTGTGGTGGCTTGCGGAGTAGTGGCGTTGTTATCATTATATATACGGATATTATTAATTGTTTTTAGTAGCTGCAATCTACCTTCTACTCCCGGAAAGGTCGTCAGACCTTCGAAGATAAGTTCATCAGATAGACTTAGTGATTTGAGAGCCTCGTAGGCTAGGGCAGCATTTAAACGATTATGTTCTCCGGGCATCGACAATAAACAATCATCAGGAATGATCGATGAGTCAGCTAAAATAACTTCGCCGCGTAAGGTAATAGTTGTTCCTTTTGCTCTCTCAAACACTCCAGGGGTGGTTACAAGTACTCCAGTATCTTCTTGGTTTTTGAAAATATTTGCTTTATCGTTGAAGTAGAGCGCCATTGCTTCTTCTTTAGACTTACCACCCTTCTCATAATAGTTGAGGTGATCTTCCATAAAGTTTGTAAAGACAGCAATCTGCGGACTAATACCGGCCCAACCAAAACCTTGCAGCTGCCAGGAATCAAGTTCCATTACACAGAGAGAATCTTCTTTAACTTGATTTAATAACTGCAGATTAGAGACACCACGTACGTTGCCGCCAAGTAGGACTTCCTCTCCAGTCGCAAATTGCAACACATGATGAATCATCGCTGTGACAGTGCTTTTGCCGCGAGTACCAGTGACACCAATAATAGGAACTTGTGACACTTCAGCAAAAAGAGCGGCTGATTGTTTAAGTGGCACATTATTTTTCCGTGCGTGTTCTAAATAATGTGAATCCATCGGAACACCGGCTGCGACCAAAATAAAATCTCGGTTCTCAAAATCTTCCATGCGGTGCTCACCTAATACAAACTTAATATTAGAAAAACCTTTCAATCGATTGAAAGAATCTTGTAGTTCGGACTCAGTTTTAAGATCAGTTACTATCAACTCTGCTCCCGCCTCAGCCAGAAATTCTGCGTCACCTACTCCGCGACCCAGTAAGCCTAAACCCATTACGGTCACTTTCTTATTTTTGAAATATTCTGAAAAATCCATGTGTCACCATAATAGATAAAAATGATAAAAATTGCCACTAACCACAGGTCTGTTATAAAAATTCAACAGAAACGTTTATAATAAATAAATGAGAAATGCATTAGAGAAAAGTCGCTCTTTCCCTTATCTTGCTTGGACAGCAGTTATCGGTTTATCGCTACTAACCTATTATATGACGATAAGTTTGAATAAAGACTTAGAACATATTAATAGTCAGAAAGAGGTTAAGGCTTCTTTATTGCAGGAGCATGATATAGAGACTACTCCATTACCCTATTAAATTATTTTAGCATTCTTAGTCCGCGCTCTAGGATTTGAACCTAGGGCCTTTCGAGTATCAGTCGAACGCTCTAGCCAACTGAGCTAAGCGCGGACTAAAAGAACTAAAATATTTAAGATGTATACAGCTTCTACATGAAGTCGGTTCGACTTAGTATCAGTCGCACCACAAGGGCATTTCTTGTTTACTAATTCACTAACGCTCATAAGTAAACAATGTCATCGCTCTAGCCAACTGAGCTAAGCGCGGACTAAAAAAACTACAAACAAATATTCTCTTCTTACCTACGACACAAAACATCCGAAAGATGTTTATTCTTCTTTACCTGATTTACTAAATAGACATCAGGAGTCGCAAGTGCGCAGTACTATACCAAATAATTATAAAAAATGTAAGAGTAATCGAGACCAGGTCTCGTATTCTGGGGGAATACGAGACCTGGTCTCTTTCCCACCTTAAGCAAAGAAAAAAGCGTAGCGTAGCTACACTTTTGGAGGTGGTGGGTCGGATTACCCACCACCTGAGGTGATCCACGACTATGGTCACCACCACAGCCGTCGGACTGTAGCGAAGATAGCTGGGATCATAACGATTCCCAGCAGATGGGCGACGATTCGGTGACCGTCGGCCACTGAATCATTCCACCCGACTGAAAACATGGCCACAGCCATCAGGGCAAAAATGATAGCCCCTAGAAGACACAAGGTCTTCCGGATAATACCGTAGCTGGGATGATTCTTGTGCCTGTACTGGTCGTGTTCCAGACTGTAAAAATCGTAGTCGTTCATTTCACTCTCCTCAAGAACTTGCGACACCAGTCGCATATTTCGGTACTTATTGCACCTTCTATTTATAATAGCACACTTTAGTGTAAAAGTCAAAGTGTGGCCAATTATTCGCTTATTTTTCGTAAAATGCGTTATCATTTAATCTAATTATGAAAAGATTTATTTTATCGTTATTTTTAGTGGCCGCGCTTATTGTTCCCTTGTCACTTCCTTTAACTTCGCAGGCGGCCGACCAAATATGTTTCCTTGGTTTTTGTTATTATCCTGATGCCGGTAGCAGAAACTCTGGTTGGGATAGTCCAGACAATCCAGTCACCTTCGGTAAGAGTCAGAACCAAAACTACAATGGTTCCGATAATAGAAAAGCTGATTTAAGAACTGGACAAGGTATCATTGTTGCTCTGGGAGCTTTCTTAAATGGAACCTTAGTACCTTTCCTTTTTGCGATAGCCCTTTTGTTTTTCCTGATAAACACTGTTCGGTATTTTATTATCGGCAGTAGTGATCCAGAAAAGCAAAGCAAAGCCAGACAGTTAGCTCTTTACGGAATTGGCGCTTTTGTTTTTTTAGTTAGTATCTGGGGGATTGTTAATATGTTTGTTAGTGGCTTAAATCTAAAGAATACTGACGTCATTTGTCCTGATTATTTAGGTGACTGGTGTGATGATAGAACTAACTCAAACACTAACTGGTAAGACGAAAAACAGGGCGGTCACGCAAGTGACCGCCCTGTTTTTCGTCAATTTTCATAAGCATCAAATTTCTACTCTCTTTTGCCCTATCCTTTTAGTTCATTAGGTCTTTCCCTAAAGTCCGATACCAATTTAGAGTATTGAGTATCATATCTCATTTTGTACTCAATTGAGGTACAAAATATCGACCAATTAGTCGTTATTGATTTTGAGTTACCTCTAGTCAACGACGTGTCCAATTGGAATTAATCCACGACCAGCTTCCGCTAGCCGTGCCTTGTTACGACTTAGTCCTTGTTATCGAGCTTACCGTCGGCCGTGATAAACACGGACTTCGGGCACTCCCGACTCCCCTGACTTGACGGGCGGTGAGTACAAGGCTCGGGAACGTATTCACCGCGGCGTGCTGATCCGCGATTACTAGCGATTCCGACTTCATGAGGGCGAGTTGCAGCCCTCAATCCGAACTGGGGTACGTTTTATAAGGATTTGCTCCATCTTACGATATTGCGTCCCGTTGTGCGTACCATTGTAGCGTGTGTGCAGCCCAAGGCATCTAGGGACATGCTGACCTGGCGTCATCCTCACCTTCCTCTCCCGTGAGGGAGCAGTCTCGCCTGACACTTGTAACAGGCAACGAGGGTTGCGTTCGTTTCCCCACTTAAGGGAACAGCTCAAGCCACGAACTGACGACGGCCATGCATCACCTGTCATACACCTTCGAAAGCTTACCGGGTTTCCCCGGTCGTGCAGTATGATATCTAGCCTTGGTAAGGTTTTTCGCTTAGCTACGAATTAAGCCACGCGCTCCACCGCTTGTGCGAGCCCCCGTCTATTCCTTTGAGTTTTAAGCTTGCGCTCGTACTACCCAGGCGGTCTGCTTATCGGGTTACCTACGCCACGAAGAGGGTCGATTCTCCTCATAGCTAGCAGACAGCGTTTAGGGCGTGGACTACCGGGGTATCTAATCCCGTTCGCTACCCACGCTTTCGTTCCTCAGCGTCAAGAAAGTGCCAGTGAACTGCCTTCGCATTTGGTATTCCCCATGATATCAACGGATTTCACCCCTACACCATGAGTTCTGTTCACCTCTCACTTCTTCTAGTTATACCGTTTCGGATGCGAGCCTGAGGTTGAGCCCCAGGATTTAACACCCGACTAATATAACCGCCTACGAACCCTTTACGCCCAGTGAATCCGGGTAACGCTTGAGGCTTCTGTATTACCGCTCCTGCTGGCACAGAATTGGGAGCCCCTTATTCATGGAGTAACGTCAATAAAATTCCTCCTCCATAAAAGGTGTTTACGCCCCTAAGGGCTTCATCCACCACGCGGCGTCGCTCCGTCAGACTTTCGTCCATTGCGGAAGATTCTCGACTGCGGCCTCCCGTAGGAGTATGGACCGTGTCTCAGTTCCATCGGTGGGGGTCAGGCTCTCACCTCCCCTATCCGTCGTAGCCATGGTAAGCCGTTACCTTACCATCAAGCTGATAGAACGCGGGCCATTCATAGAGCGATAAATCTTTACCCAGCCCTACTTTTTATTTTCAATCCAACTGGTCTTAATTCTTCTTTTAAGACCTTGTATCGCACTACCGTGTTGCTTGAGTTTGTTTTCACGAACTCTTGCATCATGTTCTATACGATATGCTTCTGCATAAACTAATATCCACTCACCCGAATCTCGTTTTGTTGCTCGATTATGATTCGAGTTATGAGATTCTAATCGTTTCTCTAAATTCTTAGTGAAACCTATATAAATCTCCTGTGAGATTGAGTGTTGTATTAGATATACTACAAACATTGTGTTGATTATATCAAAAACAAAAAGTAGGGCTGGGACCATCGAGTATTATCCTGCCTTTCGACAGATTATCCCCGACTCTACGGTATGTACCCACGTGTTCCTACCTCGTCTGCCATGGGTCTAAACCCATTCGACTTGCATGCCTCATCCACGCCGCCAGCGTTCACCCTGAGCTAGGATCAAACTCTAAGTTAAGACAGGTTCAGCAACAATAAATGTTACTTACCTGCGTCCACATTTTTCCTAGGTAGCGTCGTACTCTTTGACAATTACCTATCCTCGCGAACGAGGGTACTTATGTGGACTTCCTAAAAGGATAAGACAAAAGAAAATATAAATTGTCTTTCGTCTATGCTGTGATGCGTACCGTCAAATAAACTTTTGTTTATTCAACATGTACTTCTAACCAGTATTTGGAGTACTGGTTAAACTTATGAAAATTTTCAAATAAACTCTGTTTCTATCGGATGTATAAGAGGGACTCACCCAATTTATCAAGACGCTCTAAAAAAGCGTCTCTAACATCCGTCAACAGTGGCCAGTATTATACAGATTAAGGATTTTAATGCAACCCCTTTATCTTGATTACTTTATGCAAACTGGCTTTGATTTTCTTAGCCAAGCTCACCGGGATTTAGACTCGTTTAAAACAGTCTAAAAACACCACCAAACCCTAAAATTCTATGCCCCCATTAACATAAACAAGCAATCCTATTGCAATTAAAAACGGCAGAATAAATATAAATACTAACAATGCTTTTAAGCCACGATAAAGACTACGATCGAAAAGTTTTTTATTAAGATTTTGCACCTTATACAAAATATTGATAGCGGTTGTAAGAGTAGCGACAAACCAAGACATTATTAAAACCATAAATAAACTAGCGATGGCTGGTATCAAGATTCCAGACGAAGTTGCCATAAATACCAGCCAAGCGATTAGTAGAGGGAACAAGACAATCAAAATTAATAATAATTTGACCGTTAACAAACGGTAAACTATTGACCAAAAATTACCCGACATTAAATCAATACTGCGAATAATAGCTGAGAACCCTTTCTGTCCCCCGTTGGCTAAGACCACAAAACTAAACACACTATAAGCTGCTAAAATCAAACCCGGAATAATAAATAACAAACTACTGACAGAAATGACGGTTAGTAAAACAAGACCTAACCAAATAATCGAAAAAATATTTTGCATCGACCATTGCAGGCCATGAATGAAACCGAGTTCACTATCGTCATTGACAACTACATAAAACAAAGAGGTCAGACTGGTGAGAGTGTTTATGATTATAAACAATATGACCGCCAACCAAGTTAATGAAAAGGCTAATCCTGAGAGAGCTAAAGTCGGTTCAGTTGGGAGGATAAAAAGTAATAAACCTGGAACCATTATCACCAAGGCAGTTATGATAGTAGTTAATATATTATGAAAAGAACCCGTTAAAGATTTTAGCAAGAGCTCCATTGGCCCCGGGAGATTAGTGTCTTCCTTAACCAGACTGTCGGCTAAAGCACTGTCGGCTTTACCTTTTGCGATATCAAGTCTCATGTCTTCTATACCAAGCTCTTTTACTAACTCTAAATAAGTTTTCTCAAAACCATCAGAGCCATAACCTAAAGAAATTACTTCCCGCCAAATGTCATCATGACTTTTCCCAGTTTTTAATTGCTGACGCACATAATCTCGAGCTTCTTCATTCATAACTATAACTATACCCTCCAATTAGCTTTCTTAAAACCAAGATAACCACAAATAAGAAAACCCAACCAGTTGGTTGAGTTTGTTTTGGCCAGGCGACCCTCGGTCGCCTGGCCGGCTGTTGATCTCCGTGGTCTTTGAGCTTCAAAAACCACAAATGGACGATACGCATACGGTTACCTCCGTACACTTAGGAAAGTACATGAATCCTTCCCCAGCGCTTGCTTGCAAAGTTGCAAGCGCCGTATCGAAGACTTGTCTGAAGTGCTGGCTCTGGCCCACCAGATACAGATGGGCTTCCTCACCGGTTTGGTATACACGAGGTACACCCTCTGCGGTCAGATCGATGATCCGACCATAGGCGATTCGACAAGCTTGTACCAGTTCGTACTTACCAGGCAATAATCCACCCATTACTTAGACTCCTACTGCAAAGAAATGACGCTCCCTTAAGTTTCCCCAAGAGAGCGTCGGAATCCGCCAGCGTGAAATTCAGATACCCACGCCAGCACCCGCCACCGCCACCGCCTGCGATACTGAAATCGCATTGGCGGTAATGTTGGTTCCGCCGGAGAGGGCAAAACCCAGGACACTGCCGGCAGCGCTTATCAGTGCCACGCACTGTCCATCACCACCAACCGTGCCATCGGCGACCGGCTTGAGAGCCGCACCACGCGGAGCGTGATAGGTGACGAGTTGGACCACCGTGGGTCCGGTGCAGTTCTTATCGTAGACGGCGGCCATGACGGTCTGTTGGACAGACCCGTCGTAGAGTTGGACCGGTTGCATAGCCGCCGACTGGGCAATCGGCTCGTAAGCACAGCCTGCCAGAGCGATAGTTGCGAAGGCCGAAGCCATCACTGATTTTTTGTAGAACATTTGAGAACTCCCTTTCCTTAGGGTTGACATCATTAGGGGTTATTCCCTTTTGTGACTCCTATCTTATACTGTTTGGCTCAGTTTAGATTAAAAATCTGTACATATTCCCTATTGTGATATCTAGCTACAAAAAGTTACAATGGTGCGCGATATGTCACAAAAAGAAACTATAATTATGTCAGTCGGCGGATCACTTATCGTACCCGGTGAGATTGATACCCATTTTTTATCATCCCTTAAAGATTTAATAGAAACAGAGACGGCTAATGGCCGTCGTTTTATTATCATTGCTGGTGGCGGTCAAACTGCTCGCCATTACCAAAACGCAGCGGCCAAAGTAGCTCCCATGGAAAACGAGGACTTGGACTGGCTTGGACTACACGCCACTAGACTCAATGGACATTTACTACTAACAATCTTCCGTAACTTAGCCCACCGCGTGATGATAACTAATCCGGATGAAATATTGGATGTCCCTAAAGACGCCAAGCTCGTTATTGCCGCCGGTTATAGGCCAGGTGCTTCTACCGACTTGCGAGCCATACAGATTGCCAACCTGATTGGTGCCAAAAAAGTGGTTAACTTATCAAATATCGAATACGTCTATACTGCTGATCCTAAGAAAGATCCAAACGCAAAAAAGATAGAGGACATCACCTGGTCAGAATTCCGCAAACTTATCCCCGAAGAATGGGGACCAGGGCTAAACTCACCCTTTGATCCGGTAGCAGCTAAAGAAGCAGACAAAAGAAATATCGAGGTTGCTTCGATAGATGGTACGAAACTAATTTCTTTGAAAAACTACCTAGAAGGAAAACCTTTCACTGGAACATTGATACATAATTAATAAATAAGAAAACCCCCACCGCAAATACGGAAGGGGTCATTTTGCTGTACGCGGCACGCTTCTTACTTCGAAACGGCCACAGGGGGCGTTACGGGTACCGCGCAGACATCATCAGGGGTCTGTTCAAGAACTTCAACAACCTTATACAGGTCGCCTCCAGTCTCACCGCAGCCTCCAAAGCTGTCGGGAGTACCCGTCATAGACAGGCCGCCGACAGTTAGTCCGGCGCAAATTAGTGCGCCGACTACAGGTCGAGCGATCATAGTGTGGATCACGGTACTTTCAGCACCGCAAAGGACAGGGGCGGACATTTTTTGTTTACTCCTTTTTGATCTGGATGAGAACTGCCGACACTGTGTCAGCAATCAGGTTTCCTTTTTGCATCGTTTCGTGAATGCACTGGGCGATGTTTTGAAATTGCTCGGGGGATATAGTATACGGGCCCCCTGCAGGTCCAGTAACCTGATGAAACATAAGGACTAACCACTCCCCACGCTCTACTGCCTGTACCATACTGCAGACTGCTTCTGCCGTCAAGCTCTCATCAATGTTAACCCGCTCGATGAGGAAAGGATCAACATTTAACGGATTAATCCCATCTTTATCACCCCAAGCACGGACGTGTGATCGATAGTAACGCGCAACGTGTGCCAGAATCTGTTCATCATATTCCCCGAAGGGTGATGCGAACGCCTTTGGAGGACTGCCGATTTCGGCCTCGATACGATCACGAGACAGAGCAAGTTCGCCAACAATTTCAACATCCTCCATGTTTGTAAGGGCTGGATGAGTCACCGTGTGGGAACCAATCTCCCAACCAGCCTTGAAGACAAGACGAATTTCGTCCCAACTCATGAAGAAAGGGTCGGCCACATCGACAACCTTGGTGTTCACGTAAAGTGTAGCCGGAATTCCGACCGCAGACAGAATCGGGAACGCTTCCTCAAACTGAGACTGTGTAGCGTCATCAAAGGTAACGCTCACATATCCAAGCGATGGTGGCGTTAGCCATTTTGCACCTTCTGATTGTGCCCACGCACTAGTCGAGATAGCAATTCCCAAGAAGGTTGCACCTATCCTTGCTTTCAGATATTTCATACTCAGTGTCCTTTCTGCCAAACAGTCAACGTTTGCCCAAGAATGAGCTCACGCACGGCTGCTCGACAATAGAGAAAGAGGTTAAGGTATGGGAGCACAAGAAACGGAAGGAGTCCCCGAACCGCATCACGCATAATCCCAAGACGATACGCTACGTACAGCGATGGGAGCCATATGAAGATAGCATTAACTCCCAACGCAAACGCAACGGATAGCAATAGATTGCCCGACAATATATAGAAGTAGCCGGGCAACAACATCGCGCTGAAGGCAAACCACACCAAGTAGGTATAGACCATGACGGCCATAGCTCGTTTATGTGGAAACACCTTGAAGTTACGTACTTTGAGATTCTGCATAAACCCACGGTACCAGCGATCGAGCTGACGCATGTAGATTTTCCCGGTCGGAGGATCCACTGGATAACAGATTGCTCTGGTAGCATAGTAGACACGTCCACCCTCATCTTGGATCTCCCAAGTGAGATCCATATCTTCAGCAAGAGTACGCTCGCTGAACCCACCAAGACGATGAACCGTCTCTGTTTTGAAAACAGAAAAACAACCTGAGGCAACCAGCACCAGACCATGATGGTTTTGTGCTGGTTTCATAATAGTTTGAGCATACAGATACTCAACCAGTCGTCCTCTCTCCCAAAAATTACCGCGCACCTGAGGGATGACGGTTCCGCAAACAACCTCACAGTTGGGGTCGTTGAAGTAACGCATAGCCTCGTAAAGCGCATCCTGGGCCAAAACTGTGTCAGCATCAACTGTCACGAATAGTTCAGTTTCGACCATATCGAGTGCAAAGTTTTGCGCTTGTGATTTGGTCCCGCGGTTCTTCGGTGTTTTCCGTACAGTTACACCTGGATACCGGCGAGCAATGTCGCCGGTACCATCCGTAGAGCAATCATCAATTACGATGATTGCAGTCAACGGATATGTCTGGTCAAGAAGTGCTTCGATAGTCTTTTCGATGCACGACACCTCATTGTAAGCCGGCACGATGGCCGTCACTCGCAACTGCGGTGGTTCTCCGGCGAGAATAGCTGGACGAATACCCAGCCACCAGCGCCATGAAAACAGATTTTCTTTCCACATCTTTGTGATCCTTATATGTTTATGTCAAGATTACTTATCCTTGTGTATTATAACATAAAATTTTTGAAAAGTAAATACGCCACAGTTGTTTCCAACTGTGGCGTATCCTAACTCATGCATAGGACAAGACCACAACGTTTAACTTATGGTGCCTAGCTACCTCCAGGTTCAGCCATTGTGCATCCTGATAGAACAAACCAATACAACCGTGTGTCTCATGCGAGCCCTTGATATAACGAGCATGCATTCCCACACCACGACTAGTCAGTCGCATGTAGTAAGGCATCAACGCACCTCGTCCTTCAGCAGCCTCTATAATCGGGTATGAGCTTGAGCGGCGGTGCGGACCGGCTACTTCACTAACAGTAAAGTAGCCGGTCGGTGTCTGACATGATCTAGCCACGTCTGAACACCAGCTTCCTCCACATACTGCTGATCCCCAGCGAATCTGTCTGCCTTTGACATAAAGAGCCCACGCATAATCAACAGGATTGATAACAACGAGGTAAGATTCGTCAGTCTGCCACCTGCTTGGAAAAGGGCTCAAGGATTCCATAGAACTGTTATTTGGAGGAATCATATAGTACTGACCCGGCTCTAGTTGTACATTCTGGCGATTGTACTGCCGGGCTAAGTTAGCCCTACTACCAAAGATTGATTGCCAAGTTTGACTTAGTTGTGCAACCCTGGAATACACTCCGATGCTGTCTCTCTGCACAAAAGTATATTGATTGAACGTTGAGGGTGACGCAGAAACAGAAATTGGAGTCAGACATACTCCCATTCCCATAAAGAACTCTCTCCGATTGATCGACATTTGCTTTTCCTTTTCAAAGAATCTTCTTCGAAGATACCCCTATATTTAAAAAAGTCAATAAACCAACCTCTTAAATAGCAAGAAAGAAAGCGGCCATCGGCCGCTTTCTTGTTTGTTCTCTTTATACTTTAAAATAAATTACTACATCCCAGACTGATCCATAGAATCTGAACTACTTTCGGTCGCTGTCATAGTTTCTGGCGTACTGTTCTCTGCCTGACCTGGCACTGGTCCATAACTGTTAGCTGTTTCATCTCCTTTTAGGGCACATAACACTATTAGTATTACGGCTCCAACGAAAGGTATAAGACCAACCAACTGCCACCAACCACTTTTATTTGTATCATGTAACCGACGAGCAGTGATTGCGATACTAGGAACAATGATGGCAATCATAAATAAGAATCCTATAATCATTGTGCCCAACATATTATCGACAATCGAGATGGCTATTTGCAACAATATTGAAACTAATACAAACATCCAAAATGCTTGCCGGCTGGTGCGTCCTTCAAAATCAGCGTACTGATCTTTAACAGGTTTAATAAACCAGTTTAAGAAATCCATAATTTTATTTAAACTTTAACAATAATAATAATTATATCATTAGAAAATTAGGCTGACTAACTAATTTTTCCAATCTTGAATAATTATTCGTTTATTTTTCTCGTCTACTACTAATTCTAATTTTTGGCGGCGTTGCCAACGGAAAGCCCGTACCACTTCAATTGGTAGAGTGATACCATAACTTTTTCCACCTGAGGTTTTGTTCAAAGAACGTACTAAACGATTTTCTAATTTTCTTCTAGCCATATAATAAATAATAACAGATAAAAAAGAATCACCGCATTAATGCGGTGATTCTTTTACTAGTCAATAAATATCAAATTCACACTACAAACCTTTCATGCGAATGAAAGGTTTTTTTAACTTTGGTGTTTGGCTAGAAATTCATCTACTTTTTTATATAAATTTGGCAAAGTACTTTGATTAAGCAGAACCACGTCAGACTTTTTTAGGGCACCATAAATATCTTGCTTCGTTGGATCATCAGGATTAGATTCTTTGATTTCCTGTTCCCGCCAATCAGTAAAAGAGATATGGTCTGTCTCACTCCCTCTTTTTACAATTCTTTTGTAGCGTACCTTTGGGTCTGCATCTACTCCAATTATAAAACCACCTTGTTCTTTAATAAAGTCTGCTTCGGCTACAGCTCTAACACTCTCCACCACCACATCACCACCAAGCTCTTTGGCAGCCGTTACTAGCTGTTCAAAAATGTAAGTCGGACCATTTGTTTGTCGCAAATCATTGGCCACTTCTGCCATAGAATCTCGGTTTATCGGCAGACCTCTTTTTTCAATCTCTTTTATTATAAAATCACGAGCCGATAAATGAGCAAAGTTTTTCTGCTTAACAAGATAATTGGCAACCGCTCCTTTTCCTGCCCCAAAAGAACCCGTGAGACCAATTATCATAATTACTCAGTTTTTTTCAACTTTCTTTCAGCTATATAAGTCAGCAGAGGATTCGCTAAACAAATAGAAGAGAAAGTACCAGCTATAATTCCAACAATCAACACTAGAGCGAAGTTAGCTACCGCTGCTCCGCCCACAAAATAAAGGGCGATTAAAGCTATTAGGGTAGTGCCAGATGTATTGAGAGAACGAGTCATGGTTTGGGACACGGACATACCAACAATTTCGTTGAAAGGTTTAGTGAGGGTATATTCGATAGTCTCTCTTTGTATATCCCCCTCTATCTTAATTTTTCTTTTCTTCTCTTGTCGATAAAGATCAAGATTTTCACGTACCCGGTCAAATATAACTATCGTATCGTTTACCGAATAACCGAGGATAGCTAGAATCGCCATCACAAACAAGACATCTATCTCTACCCCCATAAAGTATCCTAAGAGAGACATCATCGCTGTTGGTACCAGAACATCATGAATTAAAGAAACGATAGTGATACCCCCATAAACCCATGAGCCCAGAGGATAAGAAACTCGTCGGAAAGCAAAAGCTACATACAGAATGATCATAATAACAACGGCCACAATTGCCCACTTGGCTTTCTGCTTCAATTCTTCTCCGATTACGGGACCGATAGATGTGTAGCGGGTAATTGTCCCATTAGTACCTGAGCTGGTTAAAACCGAAGCAACGGTTGTCCGCTCAGCTTCACTTAGATCACGAGTCCGCAGAATATAACCAGCCTGTCCAGTGTCGGAAACTGACTCACGTAATGAGTAACCTCCTAAAGACAGAGTATCGATGGTGGTTTCTAATTCTGCTTTATCTGGCTTTTCCTCATAGGTAACTTCTGTTAAAGCACCACCGGTAAAGTCTATACCTAGATTTAAATTTAGTGTGAAAATAATCAATAACGACGCCACAGCAATGATGGCTCCCAACGCAAGAAAATATTTTCTGAATTTAATAACAAACATAATTTGGTTTTATAACCCCGATTTATATAAACGACTGAGTAATGTTTTATCCGACTCCTTAGCAACCGGTAAGGCTTGCAGTAGAGTTTTTGTGATAACCAAAGCTGAGAACATTGAGACGATAACACCAATACCGAACACTAAAGCAAAACCCTTAACTATTGAAGTGCCAAACCAGAACAGAATGATGGCTGAAAGCAGACTGGTAATATTACCGTCACGGATAGCACCCCAAGCGCGATGGAAGCCTTCTCGAGCAGAATTCAAACTATCGTTTCCGGCTTTATACTCTTCTTTGAGTCGTTCAAAAACTAGTACGTTAGCATCTACCGCCATACCCAGAGACAAAATGAATCCAGCCAAACCAGCGGCTGTTAAGGTAACCGGAATAAACAAGAATAAAGCTAGCATAATAACAACGTATCCAACGAGAGCGACGGCGGCTACTGCACCAGGTAGGCGGTACCACAGTAGTAAGAAAGTAACGACTAGAATAAAGCCTAGCATTCCTGCCTCAACTCCTTTACCAAGAACTTCATTACCTAAAGAAGCACCGATAGTCTGAGTACTAGCAAGCTCGATTGGGACCGGTAGAGCACCGAAGTTCAAGTTGGTTGCTAAACTCTTTGCTTCCTCAGGAGTAAAACCACCAGAAATAATTGCCCGGCCGCCAGAGATAGACTCATTGATACGCGGAGAAGAAATCATTTCCCCGTCTAAAAAGATAGCGAGATTTTCACCGACATTATCACGAGTAATTTCTTCGAATAAAGTAGCTCCTTCGTTATTAAAGACAATAGACACTATCGGCTCATTAGATAGAGTGCCTTGAGCTCCAGAAAATTCAAGAGATGCACTTTCTAAATAACGACCAGTTAACCCCGTATCAACAAAAGCAGCTGTTAACTCGCTAGAAGTAGCGGAGTCAGTTAAGGAAGAAACTACTTGTTTATCAATTAGCTTAAATTCTAACAAAGGAGTTTTGCCGATTTCAGCTACTGCTTCACTCACATCTGTTACTCCTGGCAATTCCACCACAAGTCTCTGAGTATTAGCGTCTGACACAAAACTACCCTGTTCAACCTGTACAATTGGTTCAGAAACGCCAAAGATATTTACTCTTTTTTCTATTACGTCACGCAAAGTGTTCATCAATTCCTTTACTTCAGCCGGGTCTATTTTGGAAGTGTCAGCTTCGTAAATTAAGTGTGAGCCACCGGCTAAATCTAAACCTAACTTAAAAGGAGAGCTGGCTCCTTCTTTAAGAGAGTTGTTATAAATAAAAAATCCTAGGCCGGCGATAGCTACAATCACTACCAAGGCTTTGAAAAGGTTTAAAAATCTATCGGTTTTGTTATCTGTCTTCTTTTCAGTCATAAATAATTTGCTATTTATATCATATTAAAAAGTACCTGGCCATTGCCTTTCTGGCAAGATTAAGCTAAAGATTTTGGGCTATTGTCGACTCTAACACATTATTAAGTAGGATAGCGACGGTAATAGGTCCAATACCACCGGGTACTGGGGTAAATAAAGAAGCTACTTTGGCACAGTCTGGATCTGCATCACCGCTTAATTTTCCTCCTAACTCAGAAGTCCCAGCGTCAAAAATCACCACTCCTTCCTTAACCATATCAGGCGTGATAAGTCCCGGTTCGCCAGCTCCGAGGATCAATATATCAGCGTTTTTGATTAATTCGGAATTATTTTCCGTGTCTCGAGCGAGGGTGGTAACAATGGCTTCTTGGCCGGCTGCCCAAAGGGCAGCCGGCTGTCCCACCAATCTTCCCTGTCCGACCACTACCACTGTCTGCCCAGCGAAGTGAACATCATGAGTAGCAGCGATTTTGGCAATAGCTCCTGCTACCGGATGAATTGGACCACCCTCTGTATTAAGGTAATGCATACCATCAACATCTAAACTAAGTGGTATAGCATTTATTATTTCAGATAATTCTAAATGAGTTGGTAACGGAAGTTGTACCACTATTCCGTTGGTCTTTGCACTCGACTCTTTAACTAATTCAACTGCTTCTGGAGTGGTAATGTCTCCCGTGAGTTCGACGACCTCCATATCAATTCCTACCTCTTGGGCTTTCTGACGCTTTAAATCAAGGTATTTTTGTGTGGCAAAATTAGGTAAGCAAGTAAAAACAGTTAAGTGAGGAGAGTTATCTAACTCCTTCACTCTATTTTTTATCTCTTGGAAGATATCCTCGGCAATTCTTTTTCCATCAACTAACATGACTAACAATTAAAGTTTTTTGGATTTCTTCTTATCATCGGGTACATAATCTGAATAACGACCATCAGTATATTTAAAGGCATCCTGACTACTGTATTTACACTCATAAACAGTAGCAAGTTTCTCACCACTCATCAAAAGGGGGTACGAATAAAACCGCCAACTACCTGAGCAGGTAGGAATTCGGCCACGAGTAGTGTGCCAAAAAAACCAGAAAGCGAAACGCGCCATCCAAGGTTGAATCGGAAGAACTTTTTTCCCCACCGCCTGTGCCATATCTGGAGCATAAACTGCCTCTGAAACTGGAGTAATATTGAATACATTATAATCCCAATCCATTTCTTCAAAGACTACCTTGGAAACGATGTCAGTTACATCATCTTCATGGATAAACTGGCGCACCCAACCTTTAGTAGCTGGTACATAAGAAGTAAGAGTAGTGATAACACGATTGATAAAACCACCTTTTAAATTACCCTGTAAGGCAGACTGCAGGCCAAAGCGAATACGCATATACCGACCGCGAGGACCAGTGATTGCCGCTGGTCGCACTACTGTAACCTGGGGCAGATTAGCTCCATCAGATTTCATCGTGTTGTACATTGCTAATAGATTTTCTTCAGTTACTTTTTTTTCATGTGCGTATATGTAGTCATCATCACGAAAACCTTCTTCTTCAGTAAATAGATGATCAAAACGATTATCCTTACGGGCTGAGTATGATGAAGCTGTAGAAAAATAAACTAGCTTTTTAACAGACGGATTATTAAAGGCAAAATCAAAAACCTTATCGGATCCTTCCACATTCCAACGCCATTGTTCTAAGGAAGCTGGGACAGAATTCGGAGCAAGCCCAAGTTGTTTATTTTCAGAGCGAGACGACGAAGTGGAGAGCGAGGCGGACTTAGTTCCGTCGAGCTCGAACTTCGAGTCGTAGCCTGAAAATGAACGGCGACGCTGCTCAGCCAGGCGTTCATACTCGTCTTTTTTTAGCGGCGAATTCTGTTCTAGCTTCCTGCGTCCGTACATAGCCCGAATCTGCCAAGCAGTATGGACCACGGCATCGGGATTATAGGCAGCCACAGTCTCCTGCCAGCCATCATCGGCCATATTTTGCTGTATGTAAGTTAGTTTTGGAATCTTTTGTGAATATTCTGATTGTGGCTCTTTATCAAGAGCAATAATCTGACCCACATCGTCTCGCTGCGAAAACTGATCACATAACATCTCTCCAACATAGCCAGCTGCGCCAACTATAAACACTGTTTTTTTACTAGATTCCTGCATAGATATTTATTTTAGGTTGTTTGGTCCAGATTATAACACTATCTTGGTAACTTAATGGTTACACCAAAACGAGAAAGAAGTGTCTTAATGGTACGTAAAGCTATCTCAACATCCAGCATAAGCGAACGGTTTTTTACATAGTAAAGATCATAAGCGAGACGAATTCTTGACTCTTCTATCGACTGCGGGCTGATATTTCCCTCTTTGTACTGTTGATGAGTTTGCGCCCAACCTGAGACTCCTGGTTTAACAAAGTTACGAATATTATAATAAGGAATTTCACTAGCTAAGCGGGCGGCCAAACCAGCAATATCATTACGGGGTCCAATTAGTGACATTTCTCCTTTTAAAATATTCCAGACTTGCGGCAATTCATCAATACTTGTCTTACGCAAAATAGCTCCTACTTTAGTAACGCGATTTCCCTGCTTAGCATCCTCAGAAGTCCAGGTGGCACTGGCTGAATCATTAGCGGTCATGGTCTGTATTTTATATACGTCGATTGGGTTATTGAACTGTCCAATTCTTTCTTGGGTGATAAAAAAACCTTTGTTACCCTCCAAACGCATAGCTAAATATATGAAAGGAATTAAAAGTACCAGGAAGGATCCTAAAACTAAAGACAGCGATATATCAATCATTCTTTTAAAGAAGTCATAAACCAAACTTTTTGATTGTGACACGTGACTGATGAACCAGTCATACCGAAGAGCTGAGAGCGGAACTCGGTCAAAGGTATCTTCATATACTTTATAAAAATCTAAGAAAGTAAAAGAGAATTTAAGAAAAGCTAAATCAAAAATAACAGGGAGGATTTTTTCGATATGTTCTCCTCTGGGATTAGCTACTATTATCTCAATTTTCTCATCTTCTATTAAACCCAATATCTTAGCCTCAAAATCAGTAGTAGCAGCGGCCATTTTCTCATCAATAATTCGTACGAAGGTGTAATTATAACGATCGTTGTTATTTACTTCATCAGCTAGTTCGATAGCCTCTTCACCAGAAGCAATCAGTATTGCCTTATGGGTCTGACGAGGAGAAAAATAATTAAATAAAGATAATCGCCACCAGGTAATGAGTACAATTGAAACACCCAGATAGATGATGAGGTTTGTCTTTGGGGCAATACCGAATGGAAGAATTAAGAATAATAAAGCTGCGATTAGAATATTGACGAACTGTGTGTTAACTATGCGACTAAATAATGTGTTCTTCAAAAAAACTGTATGTTTATCGTACAGACCAGCGATATAAAAAATGAATAACCAAATACCAGAAAGTAATAGGAAGGGGCCAAAGTGGGCCTCAAGGCGTATTAGGTTCGGCCACTCCAGATAGCGGACCAATAGAGTAAGCCAGAGGGCTAAAGAAAAACATAGGGCATCGCCTATAATTAAAATAAAAAGCTCTCTAGTTCTTTCCCCCATAATCTGTTTATAAGACCAATCGTACAGAATTATTATTAAGTTGCAAGATGGATCGGCAAAAAAACCCTCGTCTAACTATTCACAATAAGGTAGAGTTATATAAATTAAATATGAAAATATTATACGTAATAACAAAATCAAACTTTGAAAGAAATAAGAACTGCTTCTTGTTTCTTCCGGTTCTGAACAGAGTGAAGAAACAGCCGTTGTCGCACGTAGTAAGACAGGCTGTAGGAAGTCCGACAAAGTTTTATTTTGGATAAATTGAATATGAAAATATTATACGTAATAACAAAATCAAACTTTGGCGGCGCCCAAAGATACGTCTACGAATTGGCTGTCGCTATGCGAGAAGCTGGCCACCGCGTAGCGGTGGCCAGCGCTGCAGATGGTATTCTTGTAGACAAACTAAAGGCAGCTGGAGTTACACACTACCCCATCAAATCATTTCAGCGGGACATCAATCCACGCAAAGAGTTGGGAGTAATTAGCGAACTTAATGCTTGTTTAAAAGATTTTAGACCAGACGTCATCCATCTCAATAGTTCCAAGGCTGGTTTAATCGGTGCTATCGTTAGCCGTTTTCAAAGAGTACCGAAAATTATTTACACTAGTCACGGCTGGGCTTTCAATGAAGACCGAAACTTGATTGAAAAATCTATTTTTGGATTGTTACATTGGCTAACAGTACTCTTTTCCCACCGCACGATAGTCGTTTCCAACGCCTTGCAAGCACAACTACATGGACCTTTTATAAAGAAAAAAATGGAAGTTATCCACTTAGGTCGCGAATATCCTAATCATTTTAACAAGGGTGAGGCAAGAGAAGCTCTCGCTAAGTACAATGAAGAATTGTCTGACCACCTTTCTGATTCTTGGACAGGAACTATCGCCGAGCTGCATCCAGTCAAGCAACACGAAATTACCATCCGAGCTATTGCCAGACTAGCTAATAGAGGCATTATTGTACGTCATATCATTATAGGTGACGGACAAGAAAAAAATAAACTGGAAGAACTTATAAACGAGCTTAGCTTACAAAAAAATGTATTTTTATTAGGGAGTATAGATGAGGCTTCAGCTTATTTAAAAGCTTTTGATGTCTTTGTTTTAAGTTCTCGGTCAGAAGCTTTTGGTTATGTGATATTAGAAGCGGCTCAAGCTGGTCTGCCGATTGTGGCAAGTAACGTAGGCGGCATTCCAGAAATTGTTCAAGACGGTAGTTCAGCTACCCTTATAAAAAATCAGTCTGGTCTAAATTTTGCTGAAGGAATTAACGGTTACTTATCAGACCCACTTAAAGCCACAGAGCACGCAAATATGGCCAATAGACGAGCTAAGGAATTTTCCTTTGCCAACATGGTTACAGGTACCGAAACATTGTATCTGGAAAAAAGCTAATTTTCATAGAATCTACTCCTCAACAATGGACAAATCAGGAGCCTTGAAACGAGTACCGGCATAACGACGCATGGAAAATACCATACCAATACCAATAAATTCAGTAAAAAGATGAGTACCGCCATAACTAAGAAAGGGTATCGTCGTGCCGGTAACCGGTAGAAGGCCGATATTCATACCAATATGGACAAAGAAGTGGCTAATGAAAAGAATAGCTACCCCAGTAGAAAATAACCTTTCAAAGTTAGTGGCCGAATTAACAGCATGTAGTAGCAAGCGCCAAATTACGACACTAAAAGCAAAAAATAAAACAATAACACCAACCAAGCCCCACTCTTCTGCATAAGCCGCAAAGATAAAGTCAGTCTCGTATTCAGGCAAAAACTTCAGCTTACTCTGAGTACCATAACCAATCCCCTTTCCTAATATCTGACCTGAACCAGCTGCAACAGTAGATTGATAAGCATTGTACCCAGCGCCTTGGATATCTGATAAAGGATCTAAAAATGTGATAATTCTGGTCTTCTGATAATCTTGAAAAGCAAATTGCCACATACCCCCAAAAGCAATAGCACCTAATAAAAATACCAGGGCTAAATGTTTTAATTTAATACCAGCTACCAATATCATACCGAGCCATATAAAGAAAAGGATAATCGCCGAACCAAAGTCGGGTTGTACGAACACTAAAGCAAACATCACAAAAGCGTAGAAACCAGAGACGATAATATGCTTAAAGTCTCCTATTAATTCATGACGTTTAGAAAAATATTTTGCCAGGATTATTATCAAAACTAATTTGGCTGGATCAGCTGGTTGCAAAGAGAAAAATCCTAAGTTAAAACGACTCTGCGCACCCAGCGTCACCTCTCCAATAAAAAGTACCAGTAGGAGAGCGGCTACAGCGATTGCATAAATTATGAAAGCAACATTACCCGACCGCAAAAAACGATAATCGGGAATCATAGCCAACAACATAAAAAAAACTGCTCCGATTATCCATAGAATTTGTCGCTCAAAAAAAGAGTTATTCCCAGCAAAAGAATACATCGTCACCAATCCCATAGCCGCTAGGGTGATAGCAGAGAAAAATAAATAGCTATCAAATCCTCCGAATAAAGCCTCTCTAATTTTCATCTTATCATTTTAGAGTATAAACTTGCTGGTTCCAAATAACTGGACCCACTTTTTATAAATAAAAAATAGGTTATTATTTAGGAATGGAAATATCATTTAATGAAGAGAACATTAAACCGGTTACTCATTCTCCGTCAAAAACTGGATTAGTGACAAAATTAGTAATACAGTCTGGTCTGGCTAAGGACACTAGATCTGCTAACTTGGTAATGATCATGTTTGTTATCTTAATGTTATCCATAGTAACGGTCATTTATTTTTCTCAAAAAGACCAGCAGAATCTACCCGATCCTCTACCAGAGGAGCCTGTCTTAAGCATGATACACAAAGACTATGTTTAAAAAACCACCGCTAAAAAATAATCGGGGATTTACCTTAATAGAATTATTAGTGGTGATGACCATTATTGGTATTCTCTCTAGTGTGATTCTAATTAGCGTCAACAAAACCCGTGAGGATGCCCGGGATGCGCAACGCTTAACTGAAATAAGACATTTTATTAACACTCTTGAAATCTACCGTCTGGATAACGGTACATATCCACCAAGTGATACTTCTTCACCTGGCTGTACTGGACCAACCTGTTTAGCTGGTTTGAAAAAATACCTTGTTGATACTGGATACACTACCGCAATCCCCCTTGACCCTAAACATGGCGACTCAGACCTTGGCTACCGTTACTGTCGACTTAACCCTGCACAGGGTAATTACTATTCGATTATTTTCCGCGGTGGAGGTACCAACTGGTGCATGATGAGAACCTCAGCTAACATACCGGCTGGAATAAATAACTGCTGGATGGGTCCTGCGGGCGAACCTGAACATGGCTGGTGTGAAGATGAACTGTAGTTAAATCTTCAATCTATCTCAGAGGAATAAAGCTAGCGTCAGTTTTCGGTATTATATCTATTACAGCGGGACCGGCTTCACAAATATCACTGGTTATTGTGCGATATATATTATCGATGGCTGCGCTACTGATTGCTTGATAGGCCTGATCTGGTGAAGTGGCGATGGTTTTTATAAAATTCATATTAACTTCATTACCTAAACCGATGGCATACACAATAGTGCCATCTCCTTTTACACTATTAGCTGCTTCTAGTGCAAAAGCTTCCGGGTCTTGATCTGGAGCGGTAGCTAACCCATCTGTTAAAATAACTAATACTTTTCTAGCTGATGAATTATGTCTGGCTGATCTAAGTTCTTCTTGAGCTTTAGCAAAAGCTTCTCCAGTATTAGTACTACCCGTTTCTTCTTCCGGAGAGATGGTCAATTTAGAAATAAAATCTGACACTGTATCTAGGCTACTGGTTAGAGGTTTGTCTAGCTTGGCCTTACTAGCAAAGGTTACTAAAGAGACCTGATCATCGGCCTGAAGTCTTGTTACAAACGACTGAGCGGCCCTCAGGACTGATGTAACAGGCTCTGGAGGGTTAGAGCCATCATTATTCATGCTACCTGACAAATCAATGGCTAGAACAACGTCTGTCGGGATTTCACAACTGGTTATAGTCTTAGCAATTGGTCCTGGCCAAGTGAAGACAATATTCTTAGTTGAGCGTGGGGGAAAATTGTCGACAAAAGTTCGGGAAGCAGTTAAAGGTTTTTTATTAGAATCAAAAATAGTGGCTACTATTTCAACTTTCTTAGCTTCCAGCAATTCAGTATTTTCAATCGTAACGTTGAGTCGCGGTCGGCCATCTGTATCGAACAACTCTCTTTTTATGACCTTAAACTGATCACGACCACTAGTCGCTGGCTGCCATAAGTCAGGCTCCGTTAATATCAATTCTGTTTTGTCAGGTACCTGACCATCTGTGTCGATTCGGCCTTCAAAAATTGGATATTCACTATCTGCTGGCAAAATTGTAGAACCACTTCTTTTAGCTATTACCTCCCCACTTTTATATAACAAAAAAGTATAATTTAATTCTGGGGTAGCGGCGATTTTGTTTCTATTAGCAACATAAGCTAAAGCATTATATTGATTATCCGCCACCCTAAAACTCTGAGACCATAAGATTTGCGGCTGTGTCACATCTATAGCACAGATACGAACACACGAACCACCACAATCAATTCCTGTTTCTCTGCCATTTTGTTTATTGTCAAAACAGCTAGCTGGTTGATAGAAGTAAGAAAAATAAACACCAGCAAAAACCAGACTTAAAATAAAAAGAAAAGCCGAGCCATATTGTACTCTCCGCCAAAAAGCCCAAGGACGTGAAATTAACATTGTCTATATTGTAGCAAACCGTAAGGAATTAATTCATATTTGCGAACACATTATGTTCCAATAACTGGACACAACTAAAGACAAATAAAAAGACAATTTACTAACTACCTACCCAAAAACATTATCATAAAACCTTTCGTTCGAACGAAAGGTTTTATATAAAGAGAGTGTGTTTGTTTGGGTATTTTTCGTTTAATTTATTGGTTTTGATAGTTGGTTTTTCTAGATAATTTATTCTCTGGAAAACTAGAAAAGAAGTCATTACTTTATAACCTTTAATAAATAGAAAAATATGGTAACAAAAAAAGCGACATATTCATGAGCATCAATGCTGTATGTTGGCGTGAAAAAGTCTGGGAGACTTTTGCAAGAGGTTGCTAGCTCGTCAGAGCAACAACCTGAACAGTTCCTGTAAGGAAGACCGACAAAGATGCCTCATGATTTACTCTGGACATCTATTTAAATTACCCACTTAGAGAGTAGGTCATCGCCTTCTAGCTTCTTTAATGTATTAAAATATGGTAACAAAAAAAGCGACATATTCATGAGCATCAATGCTGTATGTTGGCGATGACCTACTCTCCCTTTCGAAAAAAGTACCATCGGCGCGAAGTGGCTTAACTGCCGTGTTCGGAATGAGAACGGGTGTACCCCACTCGCTGATTCACCAACATACAAAATTCATACTGAATTTGTCGCTTTTTTTGTTTTGAATTCAGTAAAATGGTCGGGATGGTTGTCATGGATTTGGGTGACACAACAACCATCCCGCTGATCAGTCTGCTAGACCAAGATGTCTCCCAACGTCGGGGGGACATCGAGAACACGACCCCTTGGAAGCAGACGACCATTTTACTGAATTCAAATCAGTTGCATATCCTTTTATTTTTACACACAATTACTATAACAAAAATGTTCAGTAGCTGTACAACATTCCTCGCAGGAAATTACGTCCTATTAGTACACCTTGGCTACATACATTACTGTATTTACACCTAGTGCCTATCAACCTGGTAATCTCCCAGGGGACTTAATGATACCTAATCTCCAAGTTGGCTTCCCGCTTAGATGCTTTCAGCGGTTATCCATTCCGAACATAGCTACCCTGCGGTGCACCTGGCGGTACAGCAGGTAGACCAGAGGTTCGTTCATCCCGGTCCTCTCGTACTAGGGACAACTCTCGTCAAGTATCGACGCCTGCAGTAGATAGGAGACCAACCTGTCTCACGACGGTCTAAACCCAGCTCGCGTAACTTTTTAATTGGCGAACAGCCAAACCCTTGGGACCTGCTCCAGCCCCAGGATAAGTTGAGCCGACATCGCTGTCGTAACATTTATTTTTTAAAGTAATTTAGCGTGAGATAAAATACTAATAAATGCGGGTCTCACATTACTGTGAGGATCGGACTATATCTTCATCCAAATATCATTGTGGAAACCACTAATTTGGAGATTGGCGTGTAGTCTCTACGGATTCTAAACCAATTTTGTATTGCATAGATGAGATTATGTGTGGATGTATTAGACTAAATAATCTTTGAATACTTTCTTTTAAAAAACGAATTCTTTGATATTCTTTGTCCTTGTTAAGAGTTGCTTTTAATCCAAGCTCTGATAAAGCTTTGAGTAAAATTGTTTGACTCTCTATATCGAACTGTTGTGTGTTTAAATACACGTCAGATTCTCTACATCGACTTCCATCATCCATAAACCATACTGCTAAACTCACTGAATTGAGCAGAAGATCGCCTGGAATCACTTTTGTTTTATTTTGATAAAACTGTCTGTAAATTTCCGTTAGTTCTTCTGACTGTCGAGTGTGAAAACGTACTGCTTTTCTATTGCCATTACCTATGCGCACCTTTGGTGCACCCGCACTGACATTTTGTAACACAGCATACTTCCAATCGACATATTCTCGTTGAGAGAGAGCGTGGTTAACCTCCAGAAATGCATTTTGGCGACCAGGAACGATACGCATGTATCCATCCCCTAGTATTGTGCCAATAATTACTGATTTCTGAAATTGGTTTAGCCTTTCCACGGTATTGTCCATATACATATTCTACTATAAATATAGTAGTGGCTTTATATGGAGTTCACCGTTATAGCCAATTTGTTTTTGTATGACATTACTGTCATAGGCACCCCGATGTATAGATGGTTATTATCCATCCATACAGCTTTCGCTCGCTTGGTCATGCTGAAAAATAAACTGGTAAGTTTATTTTTCAGCATGACACTCACTCGCTCAGCTGTAATGTAACTTTCATAAACATAAGTTAAGGTGCCGAACCGTGCCGTCGCTATGGACGCTTGGGCACGACTAGCCTGTTATCCCCAGGGTAACTTTTATCGGGTAATCTCCGGCCGCATCTAAAGCGCACCATCGGTTCACTATGACCCACTTTCGTGTCTGCTTGGCACCTACGCCTTACAGTCAAGCCAACTTTTGCCATTACACTATCGGCACGGTTTCCATTCGCGCCTAGTTGACCTTGGTACCCCTCCGTTACTCTTTAGGAGGGTAGCGCCCCACTAAAACTGCCTGCCACGCACTGTTCCTGATAGGTTTTTCCTACCAGGTTAGAGACTACCAAAAACAAGATGGGTATTTCACTGACGACTCCACGGTACCCGAAAGCCCGCTTCAAAGTCTCCCCACTATACTACGCATGAATTCAATAGCCCCAATACGAAGCTACAGTAAAGCTCCTGGGGTCTTTTCGTCTAACTGCAGGTACCCGGCATCTTTACCGGGATTGTATTTTCACCGAGCAGGTCCTTGAGACAGTTTCCCGGTCGTTACGCCATTCGTGCACGTCGGAACTTACCCGACAAGGAAATACGCTCTATCTTTCCTTCTTTTGCTACATGAACCTTAATCATGTGTGCACAATAGGACTCTATCTTCACCCAGCTCCACTTTTGTAACTATTACACTTATTTTCATAAGATAATATTTCTAAAAAATATGAAGCCTTCCCACTAATGTCCGTATGGACAAAAGTGGGGCGGGGTGCCTAGCATTTGGTCTCTCGTTGGCTAGGTATGGACTATGTTAAGTATTTCTACAAAACAAGGTAACTATGGCTGGGTCTGTTTAATCTATAATCGTTCCAGTCCGTAGAGCGTACTTACCGAAGCAAATGCGCTCTACCTTAGAACGATTATAGTTATCGCTGACATTGACCGGGGCTTATACAGTCCAGCAATACAAACCGAAGTTCATATCACCCCCCGTATTTAACCTTCCGGCATTGGTCAGGCGTCACCCCCTATACATCCTCTTACGAGTTCGCAGGGAGCTATGTTTTTGTTAAACAGTCGCCAGGAAATCTTTCGCTGCGGCCCAGCCCTACTTTTGCATTTTGAATATCAACAATTCACCGTTCTCAAACACTTAGTTTAAGTACATTGTGAAATTGACACTCCACTTGCAAAAGTAGAGCTGGGCAGGCCTTATCCCGAAGTTACGGCCGCTTTTTTGCCGAGTTCCTTAAGGACCTCTCACTCGTTCGCCTTGGTCTTCTCGACCTTACCACCTGTGTCGGTTTAGGTACGGAACAGTACGCGTACTACCTTAGAAGTTTTTCTCGGAAGCGTGCTCCCCAAATTTGCTTGCACGTATGCTCACATTCAGACTGACCTCGGAGTATTGTTATCCGGATTTACCTAGATAACCTCCTCAGCCCTCCAGCACCAATCCAATAAGATGCTTTGAGTACAACGCTCCGTCCCTCCATCGGAACGAATACTGTGTGCAGGAATATTAACCTGCTATCCATCGCCTCCCCCGTTCGGGATCGGCTTAGGACCGACTAACCCTGGGCTGATCACCATCGCCCAGGAAACCTCGGTATTTCGGCGGGAGGGGGTCTCACCCTCCTTGCGGTTACTTGTGCCGGCATTCTCACTTCTATACGCTCCACCGTGGGTCACCCCTTGGCTTCATCGCAGAATAGAACGCTCTCCTACCACTCGTACTTCCCGAAAGAAGTACGAATCCGCAGTTTCGGTAATATGCTTGAGCCCCGATCATCTTCGGCGCAAGGACTCTCGACCAGTGAGCTGTTACGCTATCTTTAAAGGATGGCTGCTTCTAAGCCAACCTCCTGGCTGTTGGTGAATCCTCACCTCCTCAAGTTGCACTGAGCATATATTTAGGGACCTTAACTGGCGATCTGGGCTGTTTCCCTTTCGACCAATGGAGCTTCTCCCCCATAGTCTAACTGCCGAGCTATAACCAAACGGTATTCGGAGTTTGATAAGAGTAACGAGGTTTCCCCCTGTTTACTCTTTCCAGTGCTCTACCCCCGTTGGGACCACTCGACGCCAACCCTAAAGCTGTTTCGGAGAGAACCAGCTATTACGGAATTCGATAAGCTTTTCACTCCTTACCACAAGTCATCCGATGATTTTGTACGGTCAACCGGTTCGGGCCTCCACGAAATTTTACTTTCGCTTCACCCTGCTCATGGCAAGCTCATCCCGCTTCGGGTCGTACCCCTACCCTATATTCGCGCTTTTAACGCTCGCTTTCACTGTGCCTGCGTGGGGTTACCACTTAGACAAAGGATAAAGGTACACTCGCCGGCTCATTCTTCAATAGGCACGCCACAACCCCGCAGGGCCGTGACTCCTTGTAAGTGTATGGTTTCAGATCTATTTCACTCCCCTCTCCGGGGTTCTTTTCACCTTTCCCTCACGGTACTTGTTCACTATCGGTTTATAGGAATATTTAGCCTTACCGGTCAGTACCGGCAGATTCATTCGAGCCATTCATGTCTCGAACTACTCAGGAGCAAAATCAAGAGAGTCGTAAAAATTTCGCATACGGGACTATTACCCACTAGGGTGTAGCTTCCCAGCTACTTTTGCTATCCTTACGTTTTGTAACTCTCCGCAACTAAATGCAGACTTTGTCCTACAACCCCGCACATGTAAACACGTACGGTTTGGGCTGTTCCCGTTTCGCTCGCCGCTATTCAGGGAATCGCAAGAACCTTCTTCCTGACCGTAATGGCTTATTGTGTACTACCACAACAAATCCGATCAGAAAGAAAGTTCCGTTTATTGCTTTCTATTCCTCCAGGTACTGAGATGTTTCACTTCCCTGGGTGTGCTCCCTACATACATAGGGTCACAAGCCTACGCTTGTGGGGTTTCCCCATTCAGAAATTTCCGGGTCGAAGGTTGGTTGGCACCTCGCCGAAACTTATCGCAGCCATTCCACGTCTTTCATCGCTTCCTATAACCTAGGCATCCACCATACACCCTTACATTCCTGCAAGGAATGCTGTACACCGCTGTACATTTTTGTTTGAGTGTCGTCTTCGCATACCTGCGAAGACTGTGTGTGTTTGTTGTATCTTTTGAAGGATACAACATTTTGTTTGATTGTTTGCCGGGGACGAAAAGACCCGGGTCGATATGACCCTATTGGGATCTAATCCCGACAAACTACCTGATGTTCGTATTGCGATCACGAGTAACGGAGCAATACGAACCTGCCTAGTGGGCGTCGATTCCACACTAGGACTTCTCGAGACCCCAATCCTGTTGCGGGGTCTCTAAAGGATATGCATATCGTATCAATTTATTTCAAAATTGACCGATAAGTTTTCAAAGAAACTGCATTACCCTCATGAGTTTTTGGCCTTAAAAAAACCGCTTGACGCGGCTCAAAATCGCAAGACGATTTCGCTCCGCTACGATTTAATTAAAGTGATACTCATAGATAATGACCGGTATTATACAGATGTCAAAAAATAATGCAAGTATCTACTGTTGGGTATTTACTTCTAATTTAGAAAATTGATTGTTTGTTTGAAAAAGGTGAGAAAAGGACCGGAAGAGCTTCGCTCTTCCGGTCCTTTTTTCTTCCCTTTTACCGTCTCGGTAGCTCATCTTTAATAGCAATCCGGTCAACAATTATTTGGTGCGGATAATCGAATACATCACGGGTAAGTTTGTCATACATCCCTACTCGGTAAACTAAATCTTCACTTGAAAAAGCAGCAAAACGAATTTCCATTCCGAGCTCTGACTCTAATGTTCGGATAGCATTCTCGATTTTTTTATCTGACATCTTTTTCATAGCTATCAAAAGATCCAGACGTTGTTCAAAGTCACGGACAAACACTCCTGATAAACAAACAAAGTCTACTGGTCCAGCATTTCGCAAATGTTTTAATACTGTCTTGCCGTTGATAGGAGCAGTCTCGAAAAGGAAAGTTTGTAACGCTTGGAGTTCAGGAAATTTTTTATTCAAAGAGTAACCATGTACTCGTACTTTTTTATCTTTATCTTCTAGTTGTTGATAAATTTGTTTCTTCTTAATGACACCAGCCCTTTCTAGAGCATTCATTTCTGTCCTAGCTGTTCGTCGCACCAAACGGGCACGGCGACTAATCTCGTCAAAGGTAAAATCTGTGGAAGGATTAAAGAGAAAGAAACGCAATAATTTAACGCGTGCCTGGTTACCAAACAGAATTTCTAGTGGATCAGATGCCATAATTTCAATCGTGCTTGAGAGTATATCATAGTAAAATTTTCTTTGGTCTGGACAGAAAAATAAGGGGGTGTTGTAAACAAAAAAACCAGACATTTGTCTGGTTTTTTTGTTTATAGTGGATTATTTAAGTTCTACCTTAGCTTCGTCGCAAGTTACTAAGTGTTCTCACTAGCTTCGCTAGTTGCGAGCACTAAGTACTCGCGACCTCGGCTCGCCTGTTTTCAATTCTAGGAAAAAAATTGAAAACATGGCTCCGCCCCTGGAGCTTGGTAGAACTTAAAACTATTTAAGTTCTACCTTAGCTCCAGCCTCTTCTAGTTTAGCCTTTAGAGCTTCGGCATCTTCTTTCTTCAATCCAGTCTTAACATCCGCTGGAGCTCCATCAACTAACTCCTTAGCCTCTTTAAGTCCCAGACCACATACTTCTTTAACAGCTTTGATGACAGCGATTTTCTGTGCACCAGCATCAGCTAACACCACAGTAAATTCTGATTGTTCATCACCAGCATCACCGGCAGCTGCTGGACCAGCTACTGCTACCGCAGAAGCTGATACACCAAATCGCTTTTCAAGTACTTTAACTAATTCATGTAGCTCAAGTACAGTCATGGTTTCAACCTGCTCTACAAGCTTCTTGAATTGTTCTGGTACTTCTACTGTTTCATCTATATCTGTAGCTTTTTCTTCTGCTGCTTCTGGAATGGCCTCTTCCTTCACTTCTTCTACTACTACTTCTGGAGCTGCAGTTTCTTCAACTGTTGTTTCTTCTGCTGCTACCACTGTATCTTTTTCATCACTCATAATATTTTAATTTTTAGTTTGTATATAAGATATTGCCCATTCTGTATAATCATAAGAAAGCTTCAGAATGGTGCTCGTACTACTTTCTTATTTTATCCGCAAAACCGATTTTAATGCTCGGAGAACGGATAAGAAAGTTTCAGAATGCCCGAGATGCGAGGCGGAACAAAATTTCTGAGGAAGCGGTAGTTACCTACCGTGACCGATGAAATTGCAGTTCCAACAAAGCAGGTTGGGTATTATGATGCTTTCTTTTCGGCAATAGCGTTCAGTCCTAAAACCAGTCCCTGGATTGGTGAATTGATAACATTAACGAACATACCACGCAATACTGGTAAAGCTGGAATAGATGCGATCTCTGTCATCTCTTCCTTATTTTTATAAACACCTTGGAAGACTCCTCCCGCGATGATTATTTTGTCTTTAAACTGACCCATGAAAGCTTTGATATTTTGTGCTGGAGCAATTGCATCATTGCTATAAGCTACAGCTATCTCACCTTCAAGTTCTGGTACGTCTCCTTCAAATTCCCCTGCAAAAGCTCGGGCAATCAAAGTTTTCTTGGCTACGAAGTAACCTACTCCTTCATCTCGTAGCTTTGCTCGCATTGCAGTAATGTCGTTACCAGTCATTGTTTTGAAATTAACAAAAACAATCGAGTCAGAGTCTTTTTTGATTCCCTCTAGTTTTGTGAGAATTTCTTGTTTCTTTTCTTTAGTAATTGCCATTGTAAATATTGATTACAATAATATTTAACAGACCCCGAGACATAAAAAATGCCCCTGACGGGCTCGACCTTCCATACTAAATTAGCTTAGCTGGACCTCGGCTGGCGAAGCAATTGCTTCTTTGAGATGAATCCTTTACGAAACACCACCAACTGTCATGAGCCTGTTGCCCGCTACTATAACAAGCACAAGGGAAAAGTAAAGTATACAACCGTTTTCAAAACTACTTATATTTGAATATTTGAATTAGTGGTAATTAAACTCGCCTTGTTTTCAACCAGACACGGATGATTATGATTAAGGAGATAGTGAAATGTATAAAAAAGAAAATTGGGTAAAAGAGATAGCCCGGATGGAACTGACCAGGCAAACCACCACCTTCTCCAACTGTTTCAATCCAAGCTACTAATATCAAAATCACCGGTATAGACCAGATAGCGTACCTCTTCCAAGCGTCGAAGACCGCTGGTTTTAGGGGGAGGGTTAACAAAGATATTGGTAACGTAAGAATTGTAAATGATATGAAGACCATTTCCACACTATCTTTTGCAGGGATAAAACACCCGGTATTTAAACCTAGGACATTTCTGCAAAAGCCTAATTCTTCTGTCATTAGTAAGGCAACAATCAGTGAGATAATTGAGATAGTTACAAATGTTAGTTTATTTATATATTTCATAGTTTATTTTTTATTTTCTCTAATTGAGATTTAATTTCACTGACTGTAGTATCTTCAAGTATTTTCCATTTTTGATAGTGGTCAAGTATCCCCTCAATATTCTTTATCTGCCTTAGAGCAATCTGTTTGTATAGGTCAGAATTATTGAAAAAATAAGAATAGTATTTTGTTTTGATATTATTCGGCTGCTGGTCAATTTTTTCTAGAATCTTTAAATTTCTTAGAAGATAGATTTTTATATATCTGTTGGATATATTTTCTTCTATATAATTCCTCAAAACAATGACTAGTTCAGACAAACTCAATTCTATCACTTCTTCTGACCCAGTCGGAACAGATATTATTTCACCTGGTTTAGGTTCCAAAGTCAGGTCATCTATACCATCACCCTCATAATCTACCTTTAAAGGACCAGTGTTTTGTACGGAATTACCTGCCACTGCGATACTAGCTAGCGTACTCGTGCTAGACGGGATGGCTGAGTAGGTAACGAAAGAAGTAGCTCCTGATGAGTTCTGCTCTTCTAATTCTAAGGTGAAGGAACCGGTCGCTTCGCCCGTCATTTGGATTGATCCAGTGTTACCGCCAAATATATCCAAAAGCTGTACTTCACCATATCGTGAATAATGAGCTTCCCTACCTTTCGGATTTTGTTCATTAATCAAAGTACCATCGCTTTCTTTATAGGAAAGAGCTAAGGGTGAATGAAGTGTAGCAGTGAGGTAGCCAGGTGTATTCAGACCAGGCTCTGTATCACTAAGGTAATCAAAAGAATAATCAGTTGAGGTACTAATAACATTAGCAAAAATGAAATCCCTGATATCTTTTATTTCTAAAAGATTTTTGTGTCCACGATTAAGGTTATCATCGTTATATTTTTCTAAGTTAACCCACCACCTTTCCACCTCCTGAGACTCTGGTATTGCTACCGCACTTGGTTCTATAACTGTTTCATCACCGGCCAAAGTCCGAACTGGAGAATAACTTAAAGTTTGTCCCTTTTCTTTGCAGTATAGAGAACCGAGAATTTTTGATGGTTTTTGACAGAACTCGATTTCCTTGTACTGGATACCAGCCAGCGTCTGTTCGCCTACTCCGGCAATTTGGTAGATTTTTACACCGGCTGGAGCCTGCCACGTAGAATCTATGTTATTGGTTATTTGATTATTACTATTTTGTAAAAGGTTCCCGTTAACCACGGTAGGGTTGTCCAGATCATCATAGGCAGGAGCTACTCTCCCTTCCTCTCCTTTTAGAAAACGTTGCAATTCAGAGATATTATCTATTTCTGAACCATAGAAATCTCTAAATGGTTGAGTGGCTTCGCCGTCGTCAAAAGTAATCAGCGGTGTACTGATGCTTACCCCAGAATTATCAAAATAATCTTGGTGTGGAAGTAAATTGTAGGACATCGGAGAATTATACGAAAAATCCCTCGCTCTTTCGGGAGACATCAAAAAAGTCAACCAATTAAAAGGCAGACCTGTATCATAGCCGTGAAGTAAAGCACCGATAGCTTGTGGTGTACCTAGTTGTGGGACACCAACAAAAACTATCTGATCAATGAGGTCGGAGGCTTCGCCTCCGACCTCATTGACCAACTCTTTTGCTAACAAACCACCATTACTATGAGCTACAATAGTGACTTTGCCAGTTTTCGAACTCTGAGCAAGTTCGCGAAGCGTATTTGCCAACTCCCCACCGGCAATCACATCGGGTAAAGATAACCGCCAATCGTAGGCATAAGCATTATAATCACCAATAATTCCAGCGGTTTTTTTGTCTGCTAATTCAGTTAAGAAAGTTTTATATAAGTTTAAATCCAGGGCTGTACTGGTAATAGAAAATTCTTCAATAACATCACCGACAGCAATATTATTAATAGTCTTGCCACTCTCGTCTAGATAGAGCCGCCCTATATCACCCTCTCCAGATGGTTCCCAGCGTTTTTGTTCGTCTTCGTACAGTTGACTACTCATAATTCCCGGCAAGAATAAGACAGACGAACAACAATCCGGCTCAGATATTTCATTAGCATCAGTTACGGTAAATCTGATGGTGGCGATTGGCGGTAATTCTGGAAAAGATTGAGCAAAAGCCACTTTCGTTTTGAGCAAAGCTAATATATTTTCATACCAGGATGGTCTCTGGACCAAATTTGCACATTGAAATTGAACATCAAATTCATAAACACCAGGTCCGGGCCAAATAATACCACCGAAGAAATCTTGCTCATCACGCATTACAACTATTCTTTCACCAGTTTCAGGACTGATTTTATATAACTCCCCTCCATCATGATAACTAAAGTAGTCACAACCAAGATCAGGAGGTTCAGCACCTGACACTCTTAATTCAGCAAGTTTAGTCAAATTCAGAGTAACTGTATCCCCATTCTTAAAATTCTTCCTTTCAATATTAGCTTGATCAAAATAACCACAATAATCAGGATCATCTTCCGGTAAACAGTCACTAGTATCTAGCACTGTATCAAATGATATTAACTGGACATCAAACTCATCGGCTGTCGGAAAATCCGGCATACTCTGACCGAAAGTTGGAGAAGTTGAAAAGAATAAAATTATAAATAAAAAACCAACAATACCCAGAATTTTATTTTTTAACATTAAACCTTAGATTATCAGAAAAACAACCCAAACTAACTCCAGTTATCCCCCACTCTGAAAATGAAGGACCTGTTCAGATGAACAGGTCCTTCATTTTCAAATTAATAATTATTTAACAAAATTACCTATCAACAGGATGACTATCAAAGTACCGGCCACTATTGAGATGAAGCTGAATAAAAAACGATAAAAACTTCGATTAAATAATTTCATATAAAAATAAACAGATCTTAATGAATCTTACATTAAGTATAACAAATAAACTTTTTATTATTCATTTTTGTATCCCTTAGTCTGACTAAGGAATAATTAGGTATGATAGATGTAAAAATAGTGTTTATTTTATGAGTTTAAAATAATACCTTAGTCAGACTAAGGTAAAAATTATTCTAAATCCTTTGGAGAAACGAGCTGCGGAGTCCTACCCAGTATCATATCCTTAGCAAACACCTTAAAGTCAGCTGAGCTAGAAAATATTTCCCCTAATAAACCAGGGGTTAGAATAGGTGAGCTATCACGATATTCCGTATAATCACCTAAGCTAGAAAACTTATATTTAGCTGCCCAATCCCAAACTTTTTCAAAATTGTTAACACCCTCATCTAGTCCTCCGTCTGGATATAATTCAAAAGTGTTTTTAACCATTACATACGCTGCTACGTACCGAAAATACTCATCGCTTTCAATTGTGCGTGAGCGATAGGCACCTTGAAACAAACTCCCTTTTTCCTCATATTTCTCATTTGCATGGTTAGTCATACTTTGTCCAAGCCGTTTCATAAAAAGACTAACTCCTCCATCTTCTATTTCACGTAGAATCAAATGGAAATGATTGGGTATGAGAGTGTAGGCCAGAATATCTACGATTGGTCTGCGTTCTTCCCAATGCTTAGGTCTAGAGAAAAGTCCAACCAAATTGGAAGATTTCCAGTCTGGGTTAAAACTCTTATCATTCAACAAATACAACGTGCGTAAAAAACGATAGTGATCAGCCTCATCTCGCACTATTAGACCACCGCGGGCTCCTCTTTTAATAATGTGTAAATATGATCCTACTGTATACTGCTCAACTCTCATTCCATTATTATACCTTAGTCAGACTAAGGGATAGGTAAAGGGTGTTTATCTCTGCGCTTTTGTATATGTGTGTATCCCTTAGTCAGACTAAGGGATAAATTAGGAAACAAAAAAGCCCCGCAAAGGGGGCTTTTTTGTTTGAGCCGAGGCTCAGTTTTTAGCTTTAGCTATTTCTAGCTTTTAGCTCTACCTTCTAGATCTTTGCCATCAGGCAATTAGACCGGGTTGGTTTAACTTAGACAAGCTAAGTTAAGTCAAACGAGGACTAGTTGTTGATGTACACGTTTCCAGAACGGTAGCTGTTCTCTGGAGTAGCGGTCTGTGATGAACCAGTACCAGCATTGGTTGTACCAAAGCCGACACCGACTACACGAGCACGCAACTGTCCAGCAGCTGTTGGGTCATAAGTACCAACGAATTCGAAGGTAGCTGTTTGCCCCTCATCAATTCGGATTGAAGAACCATCAACTGTACCACCACTCTTAAGAGCGAATGATCCAGAAGTACTTGAAGCCGTGTTGATTTGGTTACCAGCTGTGTCTTCAAATACGTAGGATAGACCAGCTGTTGTTGAAGCAACTGTTGTTGAAGCAGCTGTTTCTTTAACGTAGATAGTGTCACCAATAGATGTTACTTTAACTTCCATTGTGAACTTACCGTAGTTTCCAGCTGTGTTGTTTGCATCTACGATTTCAACAGCGCTTGTGTTACCAAGAGCAATGTTGACACCAGCAGTAACAAGAGTGTGAGCGTCAGCTGTAGCAGAACCTGAACGGTCTGTAGTAACTAGATTATCGCCCTTCTCGTCTTCGACTACCCATGTGTTCTTAACATCGCTAGACTCAACCTTTGCATCGATTTTAGTACCTGAAACAAATGGGCTAGTTGCCTTCAAGAAGTCAACTTTAACGACGAAGTCGTATTTGTCTCCGGCATCAAGATCTAGATTTAGATCGTCGAAAACGATTGTAGAAGTTGATGTTGTGATGCTTTCAGAACCAACTTTTTTACCATCCATGTAGAGGTAAGCTGTTGAAACAACTTTATCAATGGTGGTGTTTGTTGTTGAAGCAACTACTACCAACTCATCTAGATTCAAGTCAGAACCACCTTCAGCTTCGACTTCGAAAGATAGAATTTCTACCTCGTTTGTTCGAGCTGTAGCTGATACTTCGATAGTTCGAGCTGTGTTGATAGCTGTATCACCTGAACGGACACGTAGACCTAGGTCAGTAGCGGTAGCGAAGCTAACGAAACTGAAGATTCGGTATGTACCCATATCACCTTCAGTAGTTTGGATTGTTGCACCTTGAGCGTCCTTGAAACGAACACTGTCGATACGAACTCCCCACTCTTCTCCAGCGTCGTTTGAGTCTAGGTTTCGAAGACCAGAAACAGCAACTACTAGGTCACCCATATCACCGTCACGAATGACAGCACCTGAGCTAAGTGAAAATGTGTTGTAGTAAACTCCTGTCTTGTTCTTTGTAAAGTCACTTGCGTCAGCGCGAGCGATTTCTTTACCATCAAGCCAGAGAGATACCTCGTCAGCAAACTTGTTTAGACGAGAAGAATTATTCTTGTCGGTTCCTTCATCGATGTCAAAAGTAACTTTGATAGCTGTAAGAGCGATGTCAGAGTTTTCTGCAACTACTCCTAGTCCCATTACTTCAACATCTTCTGTTCCCTCACCAACTTCTTCGTTGTTTAGAGAACTGATGAAGTTAGCTTCGTCGATGTAACCTGCTCCACCTTGTAGAGCGTCAGAACCTGTTCCTGTTGAACCTGTTCCTGTTCCTGTAGTAACACATAGTGAGTTAGCTTTAGCCATTGATGATGGACCAAAGTAACCTGTAGGGTTTACTAAACCAACTGGTGACAGAATTTCTGTTCGGTACTTAACTTGGAAGTTAGATACCGCTGCTGCTGTAGCAGGACCGTAGTAAGAAGTTTCCATACCAGCTGAACCAGCGGCACCAGCGGCGGCAACTTGTGTATCAGCAGAACCGTTTAGGAACTTCTGAAGAGCCATTACATCTGCTCCTGTTGACCCTGAAGATAGGGAACGTGACCATGTGTAAGGACATACAGTAGAAGATGAACCTCCACTGATTTGTGAGCTTAGACTATTGATCTGAGCCATTAGGCTGTCGATCAGAGCCTGTAGTTCTGCAACTGTTTGCGCCTGTGCAGGAGCAACAGAGAAGAACATCATTGATGTTGCTACAAATGCTACTGCTAGCTTTGCAACAACTTTGTTTGTTAAAGTCATAACTTTTTTTAAATTTGTAATGAGGTAATTACTACCCGTTATTACTAATACTAATAATATGAATTAATTCATATTCGCAAACAAAACAAAATTTTGTTTACGTATATCACTAAGCCTATATACATTAAGAAGTCATTCATGATTTTAATAAATTAAAATGAACAACCGCTTTTAATTCGACACATATATAGGTTAGCTGTGAGTCAAGTCTGAATATCTGAGGAGCGGTCAGGACGGGAATAAGTCAAGCAGAAATATAATACTTATAGAGCGTCATTAAAACGCTTTATTATTTGGTTGGTTGTTATGTAGAGAATCTTTTCTCGTTATCAAAGTACACAACATCCCATCTTTTCTGACACTTTTAGTCTTTAGAAAAAAAGCGTGCCAAAGATGGACACTGCTACAGTATAGCGTCTTGCTGCTACTCTCCTCAACAACGTTGTGGATAGTAGAGAAACTACTATATAAAATCTGTAGCGATTCGTACGAGGATACGTGTTTAAGCTTTATAAGTCAACCGAAAATGGTAACTGCAAGCCAAATAAAATCCTACTTACGATCTGCTCTTTATGACGACTGAGTAACACTTTTCTTACTAGACTTTATACCAATAAGCAATATATTTGGTGAAAAGCAAGTTAAGGTACTTAGGTCGTCTTGGTTGGGCGCGTTTGAAACAAAACGGACACAATCAAGACGATCTTATGGCTTTGATAAAAGTAACTAACTGTCTTTTATAAACTATATGAGACAAATTAATTTAATTTTATTGTAAAGAACAAACCAACAAGTAGGTTCTAGAATAAAGAATATCTAGACCAACGTCTTTCACCTTGTCTTTTAACCTGATTGTCCTCTATCAAGGTATTTAATTCACGTTGGATTGTCTTTTCACTACAGTCGGTGATTATTTCAGAAATGTCTTTGATAGTAGCCTCACCTTTCGCTTCTAAGATAGTTATGATTCGCTGTCTGCGATCGGCGGCAGTACTTTTAGCAACGCTGTCTGTTTTTGGACCAGTGGAAGCACTACTGGTAACAGCCGCCGGCTTAGACTTGGCAGGGGTGACTGTTGCGTCTGTTGAACCAGCAAAACTAAACGAGTCGGTACCTATGTAGGAATTGATTCCTCTTAAGACAGCATCGATTTCATTAACCACTACCGTCAAGACGTCAGAGGAGATCAGACTCATCGCTGAAGCGACCCGTAGAGTACTATCTAGACCAATCAAGGCTTGAGCAAACTGTTCAAGAATTTCTTTAGCTGATGATTGGCGAGCTTCCAGTGTCCGAAGAGCATGCTCGTGAGTAAGGTGAGCTTTAGAAGCGAGGTTACTAATCTGTGTCTCTGACTTTTTATCAAAGTCTATATTATTGATAATATAGAAGACAACCGACACTATTTTTTCTGTCTTTTTAAAAATATGTTGATAATAGTTATCATTGTGAAGCAGCTTTTGAAAGCTACTGTCGTTTAGAATATTGTCCTTTGTATTCATATATCTGTCTTATAGACTGTCCCTATTTTTATATCGGACACTGTCTTTGTACTATATACCTAATGTCTTTGAAATACAAGGGTTTTTGGACCTTTTGGTACCTTCTAATCTAATGACCAAAGACTATCTAAAATCCGGTAGGTTAACTAAAATTGTGAATAACAGGCTCCGGACGTGATATTATTCATACACTTACTAGAATTTATTTATCTCAAACAGTTACACTATATATATGGCGCGGAAGAAAAAGAAAAAAATAACCGTAAAAAATAACCGACAGCAGAGTAAACCTTTTTTCGAAGACCTCTCTCCTCACACCAAGCAAGCAATCGCAGCGGTGGGCTTTGTGTTGCTGGGAGTGTTCGTTGGGCTTTCGCTAGCTGACTTGGCCGGTATGATTGGCTCTTGGACCCACGTAGCTTTGGATCAACTATTTGGTGGTGGTAAATATCTCGCTCCTGTACTGTGTGCTTTTTATGTGTACGCCATGATGAATCCAAAAGAGAACGACGAGGTTAGTATGTCGAAAATAATTGGCATCACTATCCTGTTTTTATCTCTGCTTGGTTTCTTTTCTCTATACGAGGTTAGTTTCGGTGGCTGGATTGGTTGGGCACTATACACCCCTTTGACTTACCTAATGGGTAATCTCGCAACTGGAGTAGCTCTAGCAGCAGTACTGCTAATTGGTGTCTTCTTGACCTTTGACACTGGTCTGCATTTATTGAAATTCTTTAAACGCAAGGAGAAAAAAGAGGAAGATGACCTGGGGGTGGAAGAACTACAGAAGATGAACGTACCGGATGATATTGGTGACTCTGAGGAAGATGGTTACGAACAAGAAGATGCGGTAGAAAATAAAGAAACTAAAAAGAAAAGAGCGTTGCGGATAAGTGATGGAAAATCTGCATTAGATAAAAAGGGAGAGTTCGCTGTCTCAAACTTTGAAGGACCTTATGCTCCGCCACCATTGTCTCTGCTGCAAAAAGATAAGGGTAAAGCAAAGGTGGGTGACGTTAAGGCAAACGCCAACATCATTAAGCGCACTCTGAAAAACTTTAATATCGATGTAGAAATGGATGAGGTAGCCATTGGACCAACTGTCACCCGCTACTCGCTAAAACCTGCTGAAGGGGTGCGAATTTCTAGAATCGTTGGTTTGCAGAATAACCTGGAGTTAGCTTTGGCTGCCTCACCAATCCGTATTGAAGCTCCAATCCCAGGTAAGTCACTCGTGGGTATAGAGGTGCCTAACACTGCTAAGGCTATGATTGGTTTGGCTTCCCTCCTTAATTCTATTGAATATACTGATTCTCCTAAGCCACTACAGGTAGCTCTTGGGAAAGACATCACAGGCAAGCCACACTTCGCTAACGTAGCTAAGATGCCGCACTGCCTCATCGCTGGTACTACTGGTTCTGGTAAGTCAGTTATGATTCATGCACTAGTTACTTCTCTACTTTTCCGCAACTCACCAGAACAACTACGGTTTATCATGGTTGACCCAAAGCGAGTGGAACTGACTCTTTACAATGATATTCCACACCTCTTAACTCCGGTCATTACCGACGCCAAGAAGACATTGATGGCTCTAAAATGGGCTACCAAGGAAATGGAAAGAAGATACGATATATTACAGACCGAAAAAGTTCGCGACATTGGTTCGTATCATGAAAACATTTACCGGCCGGCTAAAGAAGAGTTTGTCC
>Ga0265293_10001122_pt1 | contig 60160 bp, 45 predicted proteins | sample Munlanlewell138R_FD_192505 | JGI IMG/M metagenome (GOLD analysis project Ga0265293, IMG submission 192505) | Leachate microbial communities from a municipal landfill in Southern Ontario, Canada - Leachate well 138R | ecosystem: Engineered > Solid waste > Landfill > Unclassified | place: Canada...
TATTATTCAAATTACCTGATTTTCAAACCAATGAACAAATTTACTATGAAGAAATATATATTTTTAATCTTATCCCTGACATTTTTGTTGACAAGCCATACCGCTTGGACAAATCCCATACATGATACTGTTGTGATGGGACCCGGGTATGAATCGGATGTTTTTTACAGCATGCAACAAGGTGTCATCAAAGTTGAACCCCGAAATAACTGGGATCTGGGGTTTTATACCAATCGCTGGAGCGCCGGTATCATTATTAATGAAGGTACTGGTGTACAGTTGTTTACCTATCCTCATGGCGATACCACTGCCTGGGATTCTATGGATTTTACAGATATGGACGAATGGCAGCCTATGCACAACTCGGATACGATCTGGGAAGATGGTGCTTTTAGCTACCATGCGCTTGGCCATCCCGACTATGGATGGGGAATATATAATATGATCACCCATGATGTGGTGGGTGATTCATTATTTGTGTTGCAGTTAGCTAATGGAAGTTTCAAAAAACTATGGATGCAACAAAAAAACTCAACCCTCAACATATTCTATTTTAAATATGCCGATTTAGATGGCAACAACGAGGTAGAAGCTGTTTTGGATGTAACACCGTATCAGGACAACCGTATGTTTATCTATTACGATCTACAGATGCAACAAGTTGTTGATCGGGAGCCTGATATCAACGAATGGGATTTGATGTGGAGCCGCTATGCCGCCATAGTTTACGACTTGGAAGGAAACCCTTCTTATTATATAGTAGTTGGGGTTTTGTCGAATTTAGAGGTAGGTGTATCCAAATTCTACCCTGTGGCACCCGACTTTAATGAATGGTTTACCAAAGATTTTGAAGAGTATATGACTCCTATTGGCCATGATTGGAAAGAGTTCGATATGAATCAGTTTGCATACGTCATCCCGGATTCATTGGCTTATTTCGTGCGTAGCCGCCAGGGTGATGTGTATAAGCTTGAGTTCGAATATTTCAGTGGCACAGCTACTGGTCAAACCGGATTAGTAAAAGAGCTGATCTCTATGTCGGATGTGAAGGAACTCAGCCATTCATCGGTTATACGAATCTATCCCAATCCTGCCACAGATCATGTTCTGATCGACCTAAGTCAGGTAGAATCTCCTGCGATGCTGCGGATTTATGAATTGTCGGGTAAACTAGTTGATCAGCAGTATCTGACTAAGGCAGTCAGCTTCAACTTACCATTGAACGGCTTTACTAAGGGTATGTATATCATTGAGATCGAGAGTGATAAAATGCTTGAACGTCAAAAGCTATTGATCAGATAAGCTAGTCTATCATGCGATCCTTACAAGTTTTAATAGCTGTAGGGCTGCTCTCTTGCTGGACACAATTGCTTGGCCAGAGAGCAGGCATACAGCTTTTAGACGCACGGTCAAAAGAGCCGGTTGCTTTTGCCCATATTCAGTTGAGCAGCAGTAATGGCGATAGGCTTCAAACCCTTATAACCGATATGGATGGAAAGGCTGAGATTCAATTGGCAAATCCGGTTTTGTTTGCTGTTTCTGCCATAGGATATGAAGCGATACAAGATACGATCAAGCCGTCGGAAAAGAAAAAAGTATTGCTACAGCCATTGTCATATACTATAGATGAGGTGGTTGTAACAGGCCAATATACGCCACAGCCTGTTGACAAATCTATTTTCAGGGTGAAGGTGATAGGCGCTGGAACTATCAGTCAGAAAGCCTCGAATAATTTAGGTGATCTCATGTCGGGTGAGCTGAACATACGTACCTCTTTTGATGGGGCCTTAGGTTCGCGCATTACTTTACAAGGCTTGGGCGGTGAGCATATCAAGTTTTTAGTGGACGGTGTTCCATTGATAGGCCGTATGAATGGAAATATTGACCTGGGTCAGCTGAACCTGCATCATGTGAAGCAAATAGAAGTGATTGAAGGTCCTATGTCGGTTATTTATGGTAGCAATGCGTTGGCTGGTGTCATCAATATCATCACTCGTGATTACGATCAGACGCGATATACTGCGCAAGCTACCTCTTACCTTGAGTCGGTAGGAGTGTATAATTTCACTGCCGGACTATCGGCAAGTAAAGGTCGTTGGTCGGGTACGGCAGGAGCTATGCGCAACTTTTTCGATGGCTACAGCCTTTTTGACACTATCCGAAGCAAACAATGGAAACCCAAGCGGCAATATAGCGGCGAAGCCGGATTAGCATATAGAACGCCCTCCTTGCATATGCGCATGAACCTTTCTTATTTCAACGAGATGCTAAAAGATAATGGGAATCTGTTAAAACCTTATTTTGAAACCGCATTCGACAGCGATTTCATTACTAACCGCTTGACTTCCAGAATAGATTTGACAAGCCGGCTACGTAATAACCGGTATCTGACCGCCTTAGCATCGTATTCTTATTACAACCGGGTGAAGAATACCTGGTTTGTGGATTTGACGACCTTAGATAAGAACCTGACGGCTAATGTGTTTGATCAGGATACCTCGTATTTTGGTCAGTATCTTGTTCGTGCCGAATACAGCAAGAGTGCATCGGACCAGCCGTTTAACTATCAGATGGGATTAGACTTAACCTATGAGACCGGATATGGCCGCCGTATTTTAGATCAGTGGCAGGCTATAGGCGATTATGCCGGGTTTCTGAGTGTGAAATGGCAGCCGGGTTCCCGTTTTTTACTTCAACCAGGATTGCGTTATGGCTTCAACACACGCTATCAGGCACCTTTGGTATATTCTCTGAACCTAAAATATGAACTGTTTGAATCAATGAGTATCAGAGGGTCGTATGCCAAAGGGTTCAGGGCACCTTCACTCAAAGAGCTGTATCTGGAGTTTGTGGATGTGAACCATAACATACGCGGGAACGAAGATCTACAAGCCGAGAGCTCACAGAATATCAATATGGCCTTGGTGTATCAGCTATATAAGCAAACACATGATCTCAGTATTGAACTGAATACCTTTTATAATGCGATTACCAACAGCATCACTCTGGCAGCAATTGACCCAGAGACGGCATTATATACTTATGTGAATCTCGACCAGATGATCACTCAGGGATATCAGCTTCAATGGACGGCTAAGCTGTTCCCATGGATAGAACTGAAGACCGGTATTGGTCAGACAGGAAGAAAGCAGAGCCAGCAGGATGCCCCTGAGGTGGATATGGTGTATAGTACCGATGTGTTGGCTACTGTTAATTATCGCTGGCAGAAACCGAAAATTCAGGTTGGATTATTTTATAAATACAATGGAAAATATCCGGAAGTGTTTGTAGATCAGGATGGGACGATCCTGCGGTATATGATGCAGCCATATCATATTATGGATGTGTCGGTAAGCCGCTCGTTTTATGGTAACAGGCTTCAGCTTCAGGCCGGTGCGAAAAACCTGTTTGATAACACCAATATTCTTATCTCTGGCGACAGGGGAGGAGGCACAGCACATAGTGTCAGTGAAGGCTCCTCGCCGGTTGGATGGGGACGTACGTATTTTGTCAAACTGACTTTTAACCTGTATCAGACAAAGTGATGAAATGGATACGCAACTTTAAACCTGTTTTATTTTTTAAGGTATGACCAAAAATTTTAGACCGATGAAGCAGATTTTTATAGCTATGGTCGCAATGGTGCTGCTGCTTAGTTCGTGTTTCAAAGAAGACGAACGAATTTTGCCTGCTCCAAGAGGCGGAAAAGTGACACAAACTATTGAATTGACCCAATCATATAAGTATCAGGTGTATTACAGCCTTGAAGACAGCGCAGTAGTAGGTACGGTAGAAAAGAAAAGTTTTGATCTGATGTTTCAGGCTGATGAATATGGCTCACTCATACTGCTGAATACCGCCAATTTTATGATGGCTGCCCTCACAGGAACTGACAGCTTTGATGAGGTAAGCAGTCCAGCCGGACTTGAAATGCAGTTTGACCCCTCAGACGGTAATCTGAACGAAACAGCTTTACGAAACTGGATCACCGTTAACCAGTCTGATACCATATACTCATCTGAGGTATATGTCATCCATAGAGGATATGATGAGTTAGGAAATAATTTAGGCTATAGGAAGATTATCTTCGACAGTTTAAAAGCCGATCGCTATTATTTTCGCTATGCCATGCTGAATAGTACGGAATACACTTCCGCTATGGTACTCAAGCAGCCGGAGAAAAATTTTTCATACTATTCGTTTGACAGTCAGGAGCAGGTGTTTCCCGAACCGGATAAATCTTCTTACGACTTGCTGTTCACACAATATACTACCTTGCTGTTTACTAATATTGGTGAGCCGTACCCATATCTTGTTACCGGTGCTTTGCTCAACCGAATAGATACTGAATGTGTGAGGGATACGAGTCTGGTCTTTGATGAAGTGACACTTGAAGATGTGATAAACCGTTCCTACTCAACAAATTTAGACGAGATAGGTTACGACTGGAAAGAGGTGGAAGGTGATGTGAACAGTGGGGCAGTGGTGTATGAAGTCAAACCGGAATACACTTATTTGGTGCGTAATCAGCATGGATTCTATTTTAAGCTACGGTTTATAAGCTATTATAATAAGGTGGGGGAGAAAGGCTATCCGACTTTTGAGTTTCAACGGTTATAAGCCGCTCAATTGACTTATCATACGCTATAGTTCATCTTTGGATACTAGCTTAGTCAGTGATGTCTTTATGGGATTTTATTTCTAAGAGTCACCATCAGCTCTTCCAATGATTCGTACATCTCTACCTCATATTTCTCACATACTATATCCACATTCCCTTTCCTCCAATATCCTTCGGGACACACAACCATCAGCTTGTCTGTTCTGGCATAAAGCCCAAGCTCCAATAAACTGATCGGGCTCTGTGATTCGGGCAAAAAGTACATAATGATATTATCTGCTTGTTCTAATGCCTCTAATTCCCATGCTACCTGTGTCCTGAAATCAGGATCTGTGCTGACAGCTTTCCAGTCATTCTGCCAGTCATCTCTTCTGGGATTCAACACTATCACATTTTTATCCGATAACTGACGTTCAACCTGTGCCTGCCAGTTTTCCGCCTTCCCCATATCAATACTTCCGCCTAAGAAAATTTTTATTCTGTTATCCGACAACGGTATGGCTTCAGGCGACTTGATAAGTGTCGCCTGTTGTGCCCATAAATTAGTTGAACCCAACCCTAAAAGGAGGATACACAACCATGATCTGCAAATAGATAAGCTGTTGTTATACGTACAATCGGATAGGTTAAAGCTTTTCATGACAAATAATTTGAACGAACTGTTTAAAACTTACTGCAAATATTAAATTTTTTGTTCAGTGGTTAGTATAAAAGTTATACTATCTATTTGTTTCTATAGTAGTTTTGTTGGGTCATGGGCAAAAATTTCATGTACATTTGCAGAAAAAGCCGGCTATGCTTCTTCATATTATCTGGGATGTTTCTCCCGTTATCTTTCATTTTCCCGATTGGCTCCCGCTACTAAGTGGTCATGAGGTTCGGTGGTATGGGTTGCTGTTTGCAGCCTCATTTGTAGTAGGCTATATCATTATGCAGCGTGTGTTTAAGCGCGAAAACATTTCACAGGATGTATTGGATGTGCTCTCTACTTATATGCTTTTAGCTACTATCATAGGGGCCAGATTAGGGCACTGCCTGTTTTATGAGCCTGACTATTATTTGGCGCATCCTATAGAGATACTCAAAGTGTGGGAAGGCGGATTAGCAAGTCATGGAGCTGCAATAGGGATCATTCTGGCATTGTATTTCTTTTCAAGGAAATATAAAAAACCACTTATCTGGATATTAGACCGGATAGTGATAGTAGTAGCTTTGGCAGGGTTTTTTATCCGTACAGGTAACCTGATGAATTCAGAAATATTCGGTCATATAACCCAGCTTCCCTGGGGATTTCAGTTTGTACGCTATTACAATCCCGATCTGAATACCGATCCAAGGCATCCTACACAGATTTATGAAGGGTTAGTGTATTTGGGTACATTCCTCTTTTTGATGCATAGCTATTTCAAGGCAAAGAAAGCTGAAACGCAACCAGCTTATATGTTTAGCTGGTTTTTGATATTGGTGTTTGGATTCAGATTCCTGATCGAGTTCCTCAAAGAACCACAGGTTGGCTTCGAATCTGCTATGACACTGAATATGGGGCAATGGCTGAGCATTCCGTTTGTGATAACCGGTATCATTCTTTTGATCAATAGCTATTCAAAAAGGAAAACTGTAAAAAGGTAATACAGCTTTTAGTAAAATATGTGTCATCCGAAATCTGTAAATCTGCATTACATAAAGTGTCGTCCTTCTTGAGAAAAAAAATCCTTTAGCCCGACTAATGACAGTGGCTGAAAATATAATTATTTATATTTGTGTGTAAATTGAATTATCTGATCTTTCAGATAATGTTAAACACTATAGTTCATGCCGTTGAAAGCTATTCGTAACCCTAAAAACTATCTGCTGCTGTGGATTATAGTTTTAGTTATTTTCTCAGGATTTTTATTCTGGGCAGTCCGATGGTATCTGCACAGCCAAAAACAGCAAACAATACATAGCCTGACAGATATCAGTTATAATCTGTCTAATGCCGTTACTGAAAACTTTATTAATGATATGATGGAAACGCAGTATGATGCTTCTGATCTGCGTTATAGAAATTATATCAATCAGCTCATGCTTTATCAGAGCCATTTACAATGTGAAAATATTTTTGTGTTGGCAGTAGAAAACCATCAGGTTCGCATTGCATTAGCTACTACTCCAGAGCTGATGGACTATGAGATTGGGAATATCTATCTCGATGAGGGCCAGATATTTGATGCCTCAAGCCAGATACAGCTACCTGTAGTATCCAAACCTTATTTTATTGACGAATTGCAAGTGATAACAGTACTCACACCTATCAAGTTATCGCTGGATAATGCGATGGAGTTATATATTGGTGTTGATTTTCAGGCAAGCAGGTTTACAAAACAACTAAATAAAGGTAAGACACAGGCTGTCATATTGATCAGTATTTTTCTGCTAATCAATATGTTTTTTATTGCCCTGATTTATTGGCGTGATAATCAGTCGGTTGATATTGGAACTAAGCTGAGGCATATCGAATCAGTAGCTATCTTACTTAACTTTTCTTTGTTCTTGTTTATTGCCGTCAGAATTACCGATCGTATTGATGCCATTGAGAGACAGACCTCTTTCAGGAATGTGGCGCTGCCTGTTCAACAGAATTTACATAGCGCACTAAGCGAATTGAAGAAAAACTTAGCTACGGTGGTATCCTTTATCCAGAACAGTGAAAGTGTTGAACCCGAGGAGTTTGAGAGTTTTACTCAATCTCTTTTTGGGACAGATCTGTTGGAGACTTTATTATATTATCAATCAGTTGACGAAGAAGACGAAAGACAAATAGAGCATACGTTACCAACTATCAGGCTGCAACATCGGCCATTTTATTTAGCTAACCAGTATAATCCTAAGCAGCACATATCTGTTGCCCAGTTTGTGAAAGACCACAATAAAGCTATTCAGCGTGTTCAGCTCAGTGCGTTTCTCTCGGGTAAGCCATCAGCAAGCAGGCTTTTAAACGATAGAAATGACACTCTAACAGAAAACCTCATCCTTGTAGCCCTTCCGTTTTATAAATGGGATAAGGCAGAAGACCATCTCAAGACATATGAGTTGGATGGGGTTTTACTTGCTGTGGTCAATCCCCAGTATATCTTGAAAACAGTGTTCTCAAAATCATACTTTGCTCATGATATTATTGCCCTTGCTTTGGTTGAGCTACTTAGTGATACCCATAGTGAGTATCTGACCGGCCTGCCCGAAGCCCATCTTCAACACGTCGGACAAGATATTGGATTGACACATCTTAACGGGCTTTCTTCAAAAAATGTGTTACCTCTATTTTTGTTTAATAAAACCTATCTGATCGTTGCCCATACCATTAGAGCTGAAGTGGGATACTTTAAAAATATCCGGTTGATAACTATACTAGTGTTTGGTGTGTTAGCTGTTGTCGCAATTTTCTTTGTGGTAGCTTTTCTGAAAAATCGTTGGGCTTCTTTAGAACTTTTAGTGGCTAATCAAACATTAGCTTTGCGACAGCGCCTGACTGATATGAGCTATCTTAAAAAGATTTCTGATGAGCGGCATCAGCAGCATAGCATAGAATCGTTTTTGACAGTCATCATAAGGATATTGCGTGAAGTGTTTCCATCAACAGAGTCGAAGTTTGTGTCTTTGCGATTGAATGATGTAGAATATGGCGAATCAATTAGTGAATCGCCTGATAGCACTCAGATCAGTGCGAAGATCAGCGGCGGTGAGGCTGGTAATGGTCAAATATGCGTTGTTAGCAGAGAAGCTGATCCGTTTATTGAGGAAAATCAAGAGTTCATAAACCAAATTGCTGTCAGCGTATCCTCCTGGCTTAGCCATGAACGTGTGCTGCACCAGCTACGCGAAAGTGAAGAAAGATTTCATGCCCTGATCGAAAATGCATTTGATGGAATTTATTTGGTTGAAGGAACCCAGTTCGTATATGCCAATAAATCATTCCTCAATATGTTAGGCTATAGCAAAGAAGAACTGTTGTCAGACACTTTTAGTATGGATGTACTATTGACCGACAAAAGCAAGGAAATTGTTGAGAGGAGAAGAATAGCCCGAGCACAAAACAAAGAAATCCCTGCCCGTTACGAATTTCAACAGCGAACCAAAACAGGCACTATACAAGATGTTGAAGTCAGTACGTTAGCCCTTACATTAGGAGGGAAAAAGGTGATCATGGGTATCATACGTGATATGACCGAGAAGAATCAAACCCAGCTTAAACTCATCGAAAGTGAAGAGTTGCTTCAACAACAAAACGAAGAACTACGGGTGATGAACAATGAGCTTACCCTGAGTAATGAGCAGGTGCGAAAGATGAACCACGAACTGATCATCGCTAAGAAAAAAGCTGAAGCAAGCGATCAGATCAAGACACAGTTCCTGAATAATATATCCCATGAAGTAAGAACACCTCTGAATGGAATAGTTGGAGCTGCAAGCTTGTTGGGTGACAGCCATTCAGCCGATGAAGAAATACGGGAACTGACATCTATAATTAACCAGAGTACCAGACGATTGCTGCAAACTATTACACAATATGTGGATATTGCACTGCTACATTCGGATGAGATGAAAAGACATGATGAAACATTCGATATCAGTGAAATAGTAAGTAAATTAGTAAACGATTATACCTCAGAAGCAATCAGCAAGCAGCTCAGGTTGAATGTGAATATCAGCCTGAAAAAACGCGAGAGAAAGATCACAACCGATAAAGAGTTGGTAGAAAAAATATTAGTTCATCTGTTAGATAATGCCGTTAAGTTCACCCATAAAGGTGGGATCGACCTGCTTGTCAGCAGGATACATCATCATTTGGTGTTCGAGCTTAAAGATACCGGTATTGGTATTGACCCTGAGTTTCAAAAACAAATCTTCGATTTCTTTACTCAAGAAGATTCCGGTAGCCGGCGTCAGTATGATGGTAACGGACTTGGACTAGCAATTTGCAAAGGCCTCACACGACTGTTGGGTGGATCAATTTTCTTCAACTCCATCAAACATCAAGGTAGTACTTTTGTGGTACAACTGCCGATAACAGAATACTATACAGCCAGCTACCCAATCGAGCAGGATTCAACAGATAAGGAAAAAGATGTTGAACTAGGCCCTACGATCCTGATAGCCGAAGACGAGGACTCGAACTTTAGCGTGGTAAGCATATTGTTTAAGAAAAAACTCAACGCACGTATCCTTAGAGCCGAAAATGGCAGAGAAGCTATTGAACTAGTGAAAGAACATCCCGAGATTAATCTAGTTGTCATGGATCTGAAAATGCCTTTTGTAGATGGCTTTGCAGCAACAAAAGAAATCAAAGCCCTACGAGCAGAACTACCTGTCATAGCTCTTACAGCACATGGCATAACAGGCGATGAAAGCAAAGCCTTAGCAGCTGGATGCGACGAGTACTTTGCAAAACCAATCAATATCAATGAGCTGATTGAAGCTATTCAAAGATATTTGAACCGCAACTAACTTTCTACACCTCATATGTAGTGAATAATATTCTTTGCTTTATAATAAAGCATAGAAAAATAATGTACTTTTGTAGCTGAAAAGGTATAGCAATCCGTGCAGGATTGATTATTTAATAGGGAATCAGGTGAAAATCCTGAACAGTACCCGCTGCTGTAAGCTCATTGAACAACTTTTGGTAATCCCTGCGCCACTGTCTTTCAGATAATCTAGTAACAGGATGGGAAGGCCGCCAAAAGTGAGTAAGTCAGAAGACCTGCCTTTCAAACGAGTAAAGCAAAGCTTTCGGGATAAAAGCAGTCGAACATTTTTCCTTGTTTCCGACATATTTCCTGAAGTTTTGAGGTTTAACCAATAGCCTTAAAATCAGTTGTATGGGTAATATTATCTTTATCAGTCTAGCCTTAAAAGTAGGGCGAAATAGCAGTACCTACCTGTTAAAAAAATCCGCGTTCAATAATCATAATAGCATTCACGACTTTGATACTAAGTCGTGAGATTGATGTTTCTATGAGCTTGTTACGCATTTTGTTGGCTTGTTTGTCAGGCATTTGGCTTTTATCTGTTGAGGTATTGGCTCAACTACCGGATACACTGTTATTGGATCAGGTAGAAGTTATAGCCGAGCCATATAGTATCGCTTCTCAGGCTCAACAGCAAAAAATAGATGCCGTCCCTTTGCGAATGACCCTTACCTCTGATGTGGGCGTACTGCTACAGCAATACAGTCCGCTGTTTGTAAAGTCCAATACCCCTGGCGGACTTACAACAGTATCTTTTCGTGGTTCGGGTGCAAGCCATACGATGGTGCTCTGGAATGGATTCCCTATCAACAGCAGCCAGCACGGACAGGTTGACTTTTCGCTCTTACCCGTCTTTCTCGCCGATCAGATCGAATTAGCATGGGCTATGCCAGTAGATAGCTATACAGGCGGATTAGGCGGTACGGTAACATTGAAGAACAATCCGAAATATCAGGACGGATTGAAGCTTAAGCTCATTCAATCAGCAGCCAGCTTTGGCAATTATGGAAGCTTTGCTGATGTTTCCTATAGCGGGAAACAAGTGCAGTTTCGTACCCGGGTATTTAACCGCTTTGGGAAAAACGATTTTCGATTCCTCAACACAGCCGGATGGCCACCCGAATACCTTCGACAAAAAGATGCAGAATATTATGACAGAGGGTTTCTGCAGGAAATCAACGCATTCAAAGCCAACCATCGACTGAACTTTCAAAGCTGGAACCAATGGAACGACAGAAGTCTGCCGGCTATTATGACAAATCTTGAAAGGGGAGGAGCACCACATGAAACACAAGGTGAAAACTACAGCAGAAATATCTTGTCGTACAAATATTATTGGCATGACGGCTCAGCCGAGTTGAATACGGCAATATTTTTTAATCGCATGAATTATGAGCTGATCACCACCACTCAATGGCCACCTTATAATATAGTAACCCATATCGAATCGGAAAACAAGGCTGACTCATGGATGAATCATGCAAAGCTTAGTCAAACATGGAATAAAACGAACGAGCTGACTGTATTGATGGGGTTTGATAATGATTATGTGAATACAAACAATTTTGCGGATAAGGTTTCCCGTATTCATATGTGGCTAAAAGCCGGTAGCGAGCATCATTTTTCTAAGGCTGTTCATGCCCGGCTGAGCTTGCAGCATACCTGGGTCGATCGCAAAGCAATAGGCCTGTTACCCGCTGTTGCGATAGATGTCTATCCATTACAAACACCTGATTTTGTGCTTAGTGTCTTTGTCGGCTCTAACTATCGTCTGCCGGGCATGAACGACTTATACTGGAACCCGGGCGGAAACCCAAATCTGCAGCCCGAGAAAGCATCAAGTATTGACCTGGGTTTGTTTCATCGACTAACAACAGAAGCTATAGAAGTTGAAAGCCGGATATCAACCTATTACTCCCTGATAAACGACTGGATACTGTGGCGCCCTTCTGCCTACAGGTATTGGATACCAGAAAATATTGCAAAAGTAAAGGCAAGAGGTCTGGAGTTGACCGAACGGATCACACTCAACATAGGAAAAATTCAAAGCTATCTCAATCTTAGCTATGCGTTCACGCTTACAACGGATGAAAGTGCAGTAGACCGGTTTGAACTGACTACCGGAAAACAATTGATGTATATCCCGCTACACCACGGAAATGCCTTGCTTCGGCTGACTGCCGGAAAACTAGGAGTATATTATCAGTTTGAATATACGGATAGCCGATATACAAATTTTTCTGCCGATGACGCCCATTATAGCCGGCTACCGGCTTATGCCCTGCATCATGCCGGGCTGAGTACCCAACAAATAAAAAATTTCGACATACAATTTGGCATCAATAATCTGATGAATAAAAGCTATCAGGCAGTGTTGTGGAGACCAATGCCTGGAAGACATTTTCAACTACAAATAATTTATTCTATTCCAATAAAAATTAAAACACAAAGCAATGAATGACATGAATTCTTTTTTCAGATTGTCTCACAATCACAAGCTGATCTTTTTCAGCCTGCTATCTGTATTAGTATTGATATCAGCTTCCTGTTCCAAACCTGATAACGATTTGCCGGAACCCATCAAACCCGAATACATAGGGAAAGGTTTCTTTGTATTGAATCAGGGGAATTTCACTGCGGGTAATTCCTCCCTTTCATTCTACAATTATGATTCAGCCAGGATGATCAATAACTTCTTCTATCAAAAAAACGACCTGCCCCTTGGTGATGTAGGTCATAGCGTCAGTATCTGGAATGACTATGCGTTTATAGTCGTTAACAACAGCAGTACCATATGGAGCATGAATGCTACTACGGGTAAAGTAGTAGCCAAGCTAAGCGGATTGTATTCGCCTCGTTATATTCAGGTCATAGATGCTGAAAAGGCCTATGTGTCTGATTTTAACTATACAGGAGTTACTGTTATCAACCCTTCTAATCTTCAAATATTAGGTAACATCAATACTGGTAAGACCACAGAAAATCTGTTACTCTATGATACCAAAGTTTTTACTACTAACTGGACGAACTATAACCAAACTACTGAAAATAATACCGTACAAGTCATTGACGCCAGATTCGATAAGGTATCAGATAGTATAGTGGTGGCAAAAGAACCTAACAGCATGGTGTTAGACAAGAACGAACGGTTGTGGGTCTTATGTAGTGGCGGATTTATGGAAGAAGAATATCCGGCTTTGTTTCGAATCAACCCTAAAACCTTATCTATAGAAAAGCGTTTCAACTTTCCATCCAAATCAATGGCACCGGAAGCGTTGACAATAAATAATACTGCTGATACACTGTATTTTATCAATTACCATATATATCAGATGGCACTGACCGATGATCAACTACCCGATACGCCTTGGGTCGAATCGAATGGCAATAGCTTTTATAGGGTAGCTGTTGACCCTAATAACAATATGATACTTGTTTCGGATGTCGGTAATTACATGGAAAATGGGTATGTGTTTAGATATAAATATGATGGCATGCTTGTTGATTCCATAGGCGCCGGTATCATCCCAGCCTTTTTTGCATTCAATTAAAATGAGGATCATACCATGGTTTTTGACTTTTAAACACAAAGGACCAAACGTATATGTCCTTTTAAAAAAGTATATGGGAAAACAAGGCGGTTCCATCAGTTGAACATTTTGGAATTGCTATAAAATATGGACAATTTCAAAACTATACTCAGATGAAAAATAAAGTTGATTTAACCTGGTCAGGTGATATGTCTTTTGAAGCTGAAGTGAATGGCTTCAAATTAGTGTTAGATGCTGATGAGCATGTAGGCGGTCAGAACAAAGGACCTCGTCCAAAACCTCTTACCCTGGTATCATTAGGTGGGTGTACCGGAATGGATGTAGTCTCTATCTTGAAGAAAATGCGGGTCGAACCTGAATATTTTAATGTAGAGGTAGAAGCCGAGCTGACCGATGAGCACCCTAAATTTTATCATAAGATCATGATCACCTATACTTTTAAAGGCGACAACCTGGATAAGTCAAAACTTGAGAAGGCTGTCAGTTTGTCACAAGACAGATATTGTGGCGTAACCGAATCTTTACGGCATAGTGCTAAAATCGAAAGTAAGATAGTGATTCTCTGATTGGTTTTATGCTAAAGCTTGTTTGACTATCTCAATAAACTCGCTTATGATCATCGATGTGGCACCCCATACTATTTGTTGGTGAAAGACATAACATGGAACCTGAAACAAGCGACCGTCAGCTAACCTGACGGTTTCTTTTTTTACTAAAGCCGGATTCAACATCTCCTCCATTGATACGGTAAATATTTCAGCCACCTCATAAGGGTCGGGTGAAAATTGAAGTGCATGACGGCTGAAACCTACTACAGGCTGTATATTGAAGTTGCTTGGTGGTACATACAACGGGCTCAGGTTGCCTAATATTTGAATCTGTGTCTCAGCAACGCCTATCTCTTCCCTTGTCTCACGCAACGCAGTACAAATATGGTCAGGGTCGCTTGCCTCCATCTTTCCACCCGGGAAAGATACCTGACCGCTATGCACCCCATTGTAATCGTTTCGCTTGATTAAAACTGTATGCAGACTGTGGGCCTGCGGATATAACAACACCAAAACAGCACTCTCACGCGGTGGATCAGCAGCTGATGGCCTGTCAGGAAACAGCTGGCGAGTAGCAGGCTCTAACTGCATCTGAGCCGAAACCCCCGGCAATGGCCCCTTGAGCAACGAATCTAACCTTTGTATGAATAAATGATCTTTAGTAGTCATGGCACAAAAATAAGCAAAGCAGGGAGTTGTTGATCGAATAAAACGACTGAAGCAGCTAACCAAGAAAAAAAGATACGAAGGCTCACACTTTCCAATTTATTTTTATTCAGTAGCTTAACCGGACAAGCCTGACTTTTATTTTTCTCCCGATTTAAGTAAAATGGTTGTCACAATATATTATTTGTATCTTTATCTTTTTAAAACAAGCAAGGCTTCGTATGGTAAAAGAGAAACAACTGCATGAAGTAGAGACAGATCAGCTGCGCAAGCCCATGAATAAGCTGATCCTTCATAATGATGACTTTAATACTTTTGACTATGTGATTCAGGCTCTTATAGAAATTTGCGACCATAGTCTGGAACAGGCCGAAACCTGTACAATGATTGCACATTACAGAGGAAAATGTGCCATAAAATCTGGAGTGATATCTGAGCTAAGAGCTATGCACCGTGAATTTGTTTTAAGACAGCTTACAACAACTATAGAATAATATGTGGACAATTATTTTTGTTTTAATCGGCGTTGGATTAGCTATGGTCTTATTAGAGATCTTTGTGATACCAGGTGGTGGTCTTGCCGGTATTATCGGCTTTGGATTAATGGTGTTAGCCGTCTATTTAGCTTTTCAATATCATGGCACAACGGCAGGATTCTATACGCTTGGAGCCATACTGTTGATCAACCTGATCGCATTGGCATTGGTGCTGCGCCCTAAAACATGGGATAAAGCCATGCTTAAGACCAATATCGATGCCCGGGTGAATATCATTGACACCGAAAAAGTGAAAGTAGGTGATCAGGGCATCACCATTTCAAGATGTACACCAGTTGGAAAGGCATTGATACATGATGAGTTTTATGAAGTTCATGCCCGCTCGGAATTTATTGAAGAAGACCAGCCAATTGAAGTGATTAAGATAGAAGACAATAAAATTTTTATTAAATTAAAAACGTAATTTTATGAATGAGACTTTTCTTATTGTAGCAATAGGTTTAGGAGCTATATTTCTGATATGGTTTCTATTTTATTTCATCCCTGTAGGTTTATGGTTTACCGCCCTTGTGTCGGGTGTTCGCATCTCACTGCTTCAGCTGATCCTGATGCGGTGGAGGAAGGTACCTCCTTCGGTGATCGTCAATAGCATGATCGCCGCTACCAAAGCAGGTCTGAAAGTTGAACGCGATGATCTCGAAGCGCATTATTTGGCAGGGGGAAGGGTTCAGCAGGTAGTCAATGCACTGATCTCGGCTGATAAGGCTAATATCAGTCTGAATTTTAAAACAGCTACAGCTATTGACCTGGCCGGCCGAGATGTGTTTCAGGCAGTACAAATGTCGGTAAACCCTAAGGTGATTGATACCGAAAAGGTTACAGCCGTAGCTAAAGATGGGATACAACTGATCGCTACCGCAAGGGTAACCGTTCGGGCTAATATCCGACAACTTGTTGGAGGAGCCGGCGAAGAAACAGTATTGGCACGCGTAGGCGAGGGTATAGTCAGCTCTATCGGATCAGCCGACTCACATAAATCAGTACTAGAAAACCCGGATAGCATCTCAAAGGTAGTCCTTAGAAAAGGCCTTGATTCAGGTACCGCATTTGAGATACTTTCAATTGATATTGCTGATATTGATATAGGTAAGAATATTGGTGCCGTACTACAAATGGATCAGGCACAAGCCGACAAAAATATCGCACAAGCCAAAGCCGAAGAAAGACGTGCGATGGCCGTTGCATCAGAGCAAGAGATGAAAGCCAGGGCACAAGAAGCACGAGCTAATGTGATACAGGCCGAAGCACTCATACCACAAGCAATAGCCGAAGCATTCAAATCGGGTAACTTAGGTATAATGGATTACTATAAATTCCAAAATATACAAGCCGATACAAAAATGAGAGACAGCATCTCAGAAGAAGGAATGAAAACACCAAAAGATAAAGAAATAGGCACTAAAAAGTAAAGCCATTCGTTAGTAGTACATACTGCTTTTTCTTGCACTGTTGAATTATGCTGCGGTCTGGCCGGGCTCTATTTTTACTGAATGACAAATCCAATCCAAAACAGCTGGAGACTACTAAAAGAAAGTCTGGAAGCGGTTACACATGCAGAGGAACTGGCATTGTTAGATCAAGCTTTTGATGAAGCATTGAAATACTGTGACAATCAGACGAATGTTGATGGACAAACATTCATCATGCACCATCTGAATGTAGCCGAAATAGCAGTCAATGAATTGGGTTTAGGAGTGCCAACTGTTATTGCTACCCTTTTTCATAATCATCAGATAAAAGATGAAGCACACTGGAAAAGATTGACCGAGACCTACGGTGCGGATGCAGTAACGATTTTATCAGGATTTCAAAAAATATCCGAACTACCTACCGACAGACTATCGTACCAATCTGATCAGTTTCGCAAACTCTTTTTATCGCTTATAGAAGATATACGGGTGATCCTACTCAAAATTGCTCACCGGCTTTACGATCTGCGTAATATTACCGCATTGGATGAGCATCGGCAGCATCGCTTTATTTTAGAGGTCAAGCATTTGTATATACCTATCACTCACCGCTTAGGACTTTATACGATTAAAGCCGAGTTTGAAGAACGTGTGATGCGCTTCGAACTGCCTGATGTGTTTGCCGAGATAGAAGGGAAAATAGCAGCCAGCAAAGACAAGCAAACCGCTTTGATGGAAGCGTTTATCCAGCCTATCAAAAAAGAGCTTGAAGCACATGGATTCGATTGTACACTAAAATGGAGAACCAAGTCAATACCCAGTATATGGGTTAAAATGCGCGATCAGAAACTGCTGTTCGAACAAGTTTATGACTTGTTTGCGATGCGTATCATCAGCAAAAGCACGCCCAAACGTGAAAAGGAAGACTGCTGGCGAATCTATTCCATAGTAACTGATTTGTATAATCCGAACCCTAAGCGGCTGCGCGACTGGATCACTACTCCCAAAGCATCGGGTTATGAATCATTGCATACCACCGTAGAAGGCCCTGAAGGTATATGGGTAGAAGTTCAGATACGCTCTGAAAGAATGGATAATACAGCCGAAAAAGGACAAGCAGCACACTGGCTGTATAAAGATAAACCCGCAAAAAGAGAAGCAGAGCAGTGGCTGAATCAGGTAAGAGATGTGTTGGAAAACCCTGGACAACTCCAGTTTAATGCGTATAGAAAAGATACATCAGGAGTAGCAGACAAGATATTTATTTTTACCCCAAACGGCGACCTCAAACAACTGCCATATGGATCTACTGTGCTCGACTTTGCCTATGAAGTACATACCGAAGTAGGAGCCAGATGCAACGGAGCTAAAGTGAATAATAAAATCGTTCCCATACGACATGTGCTGAACAATGGGGATAAGGTAGAGATACTCACCAATAAAAGACAAAGTCCTAAACATGACTGGCTCTCATTTGTCGTTACAGACAGAGCTAAAGCCCGAATCAAACGACACCTAAAAGAAGAAGAGCTTAAAGAAGCTGAAATAGGTAAAGCTGAATTGCTGAGAAAACTCAAAAATTGGAAAATAGCATATACCGATGACAGCATCAATCAATTAGTGAAATACTATAAGCTGAAGAATGCGATAGAATTATATTACAGGATCGCTACCGAGAAGATCGATATGCTCGAGATAAAACGCTATCTGATTGGACTAGCCGATGGGGAAAAAACTACTGTAAAAACTAGTACCGAAGAAATCGTACACACAAAACCTACCGTCAAACACAGCGGGAGTGACGATTATTTGGTGATAGATGATTCCATCAGCAATGTAACCTATAAATTGGCTCGTTGCTGTAATCCTATCCCGGGTGATGAAGTACTTGGGTTTGTAACTATCAACACAGGTATTACCATACATCGGGTGAACTGCCCTAATGCACGTAGGATGCAGGAACGATATCCATATCGTTTTCTAAAGGTCGAATGGAAACAATCTATTGATCACCCTAACTTTAACACTGGTATCAAGGTCTCAGGCAAAGATACGCTTGGCATAGTAGGTGAAATCACTAACCTGATATCCAATGACTTGAAGGTGATTATGCGTAGCATCAGCTTCGATACCCGAGATGGACGATTTGAAGGGAAGATAGGGCTGATGATCAAAGATACCACTCATTTAGAACAGCTGATGCATCGAATAGGCAAGCTGTCTGGTGTAGAAAAAGTAGTACGCTTCGATTAAAAAGCATAGAAATAGGGTATGACCAATACATCCATTAGCTCGAATGCAGCTTAAACCATGAATGTATCTTAGAAAATTTATCTGCCGGATCGTGTGTATGCCTGAACTCGTTTTTATACTTGTCATACACATAATCCTCTGACCATTTCTTATGATGTGTGTTGATCTCTTCTACTGCATGTATCAAATGATGGATCTCCTGATCGGTAGTAGTAGGATGAAATGAAGCTCGTATCCATCCGGGTTTTTCCGACAGATCGCCAAAATTGATCAGCTCTGTGATTTTTTTTGAACGTTCGTAGCTGACATCGAGCAGGAAATGACCGTAGGTGCCGGCACAAGCGCATCCACCCCTAACCTGTATCCCAAAACGATCGCTTAAGAGTTTGACAACTAAATTAAAGTGTATGTCTTCCAAATAGAATGATAACACGCCTAAGCGCTCTTCAACATTATCAGCTAAGATACGTAAGCCTTTGATCTGCCGCAAGCCTTTGAAAGCCATATCTATCATTTCTTGCTCGCGTTGACGGATCAATGAAGTGTTCATTTGATTTTTCAGATCAATAGCAAGGGCAGTACGTATGGCTTGTAAAAAGCCAGGGGTACCACCATCTTCCCGTATCTCTATATCATCTATATATTTATATTCACCCCAAGGATTGGTCCAGTCCACCGTGCCGCCACCAGAGATGTCGGGTGTAGGACTATCGTATAACGAGCTGTCGAATATCATCACGCCTGAGCTTCCGGGCCCTCCTAAAAATTTATGCGGACTAAAAAAAATGGCATCCAATTTTTTCATCTCATCGTCTTTGGGATGCATATCTATATCTACGTAAGGGGCCGAGGCAGCAAAGTCAACGAAAATGATACCACCATACTCATGCATGATCTTCGCTAACTCGTATATAGGCGTCTCAATGCCAGTAACATTGGAGCAGGCAGTAAATGAACCTATCTTGAAAGGTCGGTCTTTATACTTTTCTAACTGTTTGCGTAACTCCTCCGGATCAACAAGCAAATCATCGTCAGGCTGCAACACTACTAAATCTACATTAGTTTCAAACCAGCTTGTTTGATTGGAGTGATGTTCCATATGTGTGATGAAAACTACCGGACGTTCGCTGGTTTGCTGACATTTATCTCCACGATTTAGCATGCGGCAGTTTTTTAGTCCCATGATGCGTTGCATCTTGTTGATCACCGTCGTCATTCCTGTTCCGGCAGTAATGATCACATCATTAGGTCCCGCATTGACATGCTCTTTGATAAGCTTGTGAGCGTGATGATAAGCGTGGGTCATTAAAGTACCTGTTTCACTAGTCTCAGTATGGGTATTGGCAACATAAGGGCCAATGATCTGGCTGATCTGGTTTTCAATAGGGCCATACAAACGACCACTGGCAATCCAGTCGGCATACATAAGTTGTTGGGCACCATATGGACTTTGATACACAAGATCGTGACCTATGATCCCTTCGCGAAAAAACTGAAAATGGCGGCTGAGTTCAGTCATGGTATTGCAGCTTAGTTAATACAAGTTTTCCTAAAGAACTATGACAACCTGATTATCAAAAAAGGTGGCACACTCTATAGATAGCAGTCGTGCAAATCTAAATTTTTTGTTTGAAAGCCCAAAATATTTGACCCTATCATAATAGGTTCATAAACAAATACTCGTGGGTATATACCTTATAATGCTCCTTTGGAAATTTGTATCTGGTACAATTCAATCTGGCCATTTTCTGGAAGCAGTTCAATCCAGGTATTGTCTTCACTGAACCATTTATACTGTGATCCTATGCGCACTATGAAGTCGTTTGTCAGAGCATTGTCGGGTATAGGGAGTACAAAGCCGCCGTTACGACCTGACGGACTGCCAAAATTGACTAATAAAGTAAATGTGTTTTCCGTCAGGTTCTTAGCTTTGATGAGGATATAGTTTGATCTTCTTTCAGCTACGTCAACCGGCTCGAAGTCGAATTTTTCAGATTGATTGCTTTCAATGCGTAACGCAGTGCTGAGTAGCTCACGTATTTTGTTGGCTTCCATAGCATCAGCAATTTTACCAATCATCTCACGAGGATAGCTCTCATCAGGTTTGATCCCTTCGGCCTTTAGATAAAATTCTATAGCCAGATCGTAATTCCCTGATCTGTAATGCCTGTCAGCCTGACTGAGCTCTTGGTTATACGCGCTTCTAATTGCTATCAAACGCTCTTCTTGTATCTTTTCAACCTGTAATATACGCTCTTTGGCAACCGCATCATCCTTTTTATAGCCTAAGGCAGTCTTATAAGCAATGATTGCATCCTGATACGACTTTTCCTCTACTAATACATCACCTTGTTGAATAGCGTTTTGGTATGATTGTTCTGTTTGTCTAACCAACTCATCCATGGCTGACTTAATTTGCTGTTTCCTTTCGACAGCCGTACTGTTTTGAGCGTCAAGCTTTAAAATTTCGTTGGCAGTTGTATTGGCCTCGTCATAAGCACCGGATTCATACTGTTCTTCCATCTGATTGATCAGCTGCTCAATCTGCTGAGCTAAAGCCTCGGCAGCAGCCTGCTCACCTATGAGTATCTTTATCTCTTCTATCTTTTGTTTTGGATAGCTCTCCTCCGGCTTTAGTACGGCAGCTGATTCAAAACGCTGCATTGCTTGTTCCCATTCTTTTAGCTGCATCAGCTGGTCAGCCTGTGCGATATGCTCCTGATATGCAGCCTCCTGTTCTTCCTTTTCGGCTTGTCTGGCAATCAAGTCATCAATAATACGATTTTGCTCCTTAGGATATGCCTCGTCAGGCTGAAGCACAAGAGCTGCTGTATATTTTTCTTTGGCAGCCCCCAATTGCTGATTATGGAGGGCTTCATCTCCCTGACTGATCAATAACGCATACTCTTGCTCTATCTTCTTTTTGGTGTCAGCTTCCTGAATGATAAGGCCGATGGCAGCTATTTTTTCTATAGGATAGTTTTCCTCAGGCATGATTTTTTGAGCCTCTGTAAAAGTTTCTAATGCCTCTTCCCATCTTTTGCTTTCAAATAATTGATCGGCTTGTGCAATGAGATCGTGATAGCGTTTTTCCAACTCAAGAGCTGCTGCTTTTTGGGTTTGAATCGCCCCTATCTCTTTTATTTTTTCCTTAGGCAGCGATTCAGATGGCTTTAGTTGTTGTGCTTGATCGAATGCCTGATAAGCAACATCATAATGTTCGTCCTCCAAAGCTTGTATGCCGTGTTGCATCAATTGTTCGTATTGGGTCTCAACTGCAAGGATTTCTGATTCTATACGTTGTAACTCTGTGCTTACCCGCTCCATTCGCGTCTTGGCTTCTTCCCGATCGGGCAAAATGGCAATAGCTGCTTCCAATAAAAGCTTGCTCTGAGTCCATTCTTTCTGTACTATCTGATCATCGGCTTGCTGTATCAACTGATCATACTGCTCTTGCTGTTGAACCATTTGTTTCTGTTGGGCAAGTAATTCTTCTGTTTGGCTCAGCTTGGTCTGTATAGCTTCCCTGTCGAATATTTTCAGCGCCTCACGATATGAATGGGCAGCTTCTGTCAAGGCATGCTGTTCAGAATAGTCATCCCCTTGTTTCACTAATTGTTGGAAAGCATCTTCCTGTTGAGCCAACTCCTCTACTTGTTTCAGTTGAAAGCTTATTTCAGTCACACGTTCGGTAGCTGCAATATGTTCCGGTTCAATATCCAATACCTTATGGTATAGTTCTAACGCTTTTTTCCATGCTTGATCCTGATATAATCGTTCGGCTTCTTCTAAATATTGAGCCAATGCGATGGTACTCAGGTAACTATCGCTTTCAAAATACGCATCTATCCTACTGATCATATCTGTCGGATAAGCTTGGTCCGGCCAGAAATCAAGAGCTTGAGTGTATAGTTGTCGGGCTTGCTGCATTTGTTTGTTTTCATATGCCTGGTCGGCGGATGCTAATAATTCTTCATACTGTAGAGTTTTTTGATGAAGCTGCCGGGTCTCTGCCAATTGGATACGAGTAGGGGCGTCGTCAGGGAATTGTTGTAACGCTTCTTCAAGTTTTTGAATAGCTGCCTCATAATTTTTTCGGGCTATCCATACTTGAGCCTCTTCTTTCAGCTGATGAAATGCGTGTTCAATTGCCTGTTGTTCTTCTAATAGAGCTTTGGTTTCTGTATGCGAGTTCTTTGCCTCGGTCCGGTCGGGGAATAGCTGTAGGGCCTGATCGAACTGCAGCAATGCTTCTTCGTATTTTTTTGCCTCCAACAGTTGCTGTCCTATATTCATCGCATGTACATAAGCCGATTCTTTAGCCTCTGTTTGGGCTATCTCATCCCGTATTTTGTTTGCCTGAGCTTTGGTATATTTATCTTCCGGGAAGATCAAGAGTGCTTGTTGATAGGCCGATAGTGCTTCTTGTAGCTTGCCTTCCGAAAGAAGTCTATCGCCATAGTCTAAGTGCTGGTAAAAGCGTTCCTGCTGCTCCATCTGTTGACTTATTCTGGTGATGGTCTCCGACAGTCGCTTCTGGGCTGTAGCATCGTTTTCACGTATTCGCAGCGCCATTTCAAAATACGTTTTTGCACTGATAAAATCACCTGCCTGAAAACGTTCATTTCCCGATTGCATATTGCTTTCATACGATTGGCCTTGTTGGGCTACTACTATTTGGCTGCCAATGCCACTCAATATAATGAGTATCAGGATTGCTGAGATGAAACTACGTAGCATGTTGAGAGAAAAATTACTATGTGCCATAGAAAACGATAGGTATCTGCGTTTAGTGTGGATGAGAGATCATTCCGTCGAGTATATGTAGTTTTCGGTCAGCCATATCTGCTAAGACAGGATTATGTGTAACGATGACAAAAGTTTGTTGGAAGTTGTCGCGCAGCTTGAAAAACAACTCATGTAAAGCTGTGGAGGCTGTTGAATCTAAGTTGCCTGAAGGCTCATCGGCTAGGACGACTGCCGGTTTGTTGATCAATGCCCGGGCAACGGCTATGCGTTGCTGTTCGCCTCCTGAAAGCTCGGAAGGCTTATGAGAAGAGCGCTCTACAAGACCGAAAAAATCCAAAAGCTCTAACGCACGCTTAGTGGCTTCTGCCTTTGAGACACCTGCAATAAATGCCGGGATACAGATGTTTTCCAAAGCTGTGAACTCAGGTAACAAATGATGAAACTGAAATACAAACCCTATCTCCTGATTCCTGAAACTTGAAAGAGCCTTATCTGTCAAGCCGAACAAATCCACATCATTTATCTTTACCATACCTGTGTCGGGCTTGTCCAACGATCCTATGATATGCAGCAAGGTTGACTTGCCCGCACCCGAAGCACCTACTATAGAAACTATTTCACCTGCCTCAACCTGCATATGAATGCCTTTGAGTACCTCAAGCCTGCCGTATCGTTTAGTGATATTAGAACAATGGATCATACTTCTCCTTAAACAAATGCAAAAATAGGTTTTTTCAGGTTTTAGATACAGTTTTGTCATAAACAATGACTTCAATCGACTTCCCAGAGATAGTCAAGAATAGTCGAATGAAAAAATAATCACCCCAATCAATACAAATATGCTATTTTTGACCTCTTAAAAAGTAACAAGATAGTTTTATGAATTTACATGAGTTTCAGGGAAAACAAATTTTAAGCAATTATGGTGTAGCCGTCCCTATGGGTATCATAGCTGATTCGCCTGCCAAAGCTGTAGATGCCGCCAAAGAGATTCAACAAGCCACTGGCTCGGATAAATGGGCTGTCAAAGCACAGATTCATGCCGGTGGACGTGGCAAAGGTGGTGGAGTGAAGATAGCTAAATCATTAGAAGAAGTTGAACGCTTTGCCGACCAGATCATCGGGATGATGTTAGTTACACCTCAAACTAGTGCAGAAGGAAAATTAGTACGTAAAGTTTTAATCGAGCAGAACATCTATTATCCCGGTCCTTCACAGGTGTCGGAAATATATATGAGTATACTGCTCAACCGCAGCCTAAGCCGGAATATGATCATGTACTCTCCAAGAGGTGGGATGGATATAGAAAAAGTAGCTGAGGAAACTCCCGATCAGATTTTTACAGAGATCATTGATCCCTGTACTGGCCTCTTGCCGTTTCAAGCCAGAAAGATTGCCTTTAACTTAGGATTATCCGGCACAGCATTTAAGGAGATGGTGCAATTCGTACAAGCACTCTATCGGGCTTACGAAGGCTCTGATGTCAGCCTCTTTGAGATCAATCCGGTGATCAAGGCTGCCGATGATAAAATATTTGCTGCCGACTCAAAAGTGGTAATCGATAATAATGCACTCTTTCGCCAGTCAGATATAGCCGCTATGCGCGACCTGCATGAAGAAGACCCTATTGAAGTGGAGGCCAGCCGGTTTGACCTGAATTATGTTAAGTTAGATGGCAATGTAGGATGCATGGTGAATGGAGCCGGATTAGCTATGGCTACTATGGATATGATTAAAATGTCGGGCGGTGAACCGGCAAATTTCCTGGATGTAGGTGGATCAGCCAATGCGAAACGGGTAGAAGAAGCATTTCGAATCATATTGAAAGACCCGAATGTAAAAGCAATCTTAGTCAATATATTTGGCGGTATTGTTCGAGGCGAACGGGTAGCACAAGGAGTAGTAGATGCATATAATAATATAGGTGAGATCAAAGTGCCTATCATAGTCCGATTGCAAGGAACCAATGCCGAACAAGGGAAAGAGATCATCGATCAATCAGGCTTGAAGGTGTATTCGGCTATCAGACTTGAAGACGCTGCCCGTTTGGTAAATGAAGTGCTGCAAACAACATCCTGATCATATAGGCTGTTTGATAAGGATAAAAACAACTTGATTGTCATCGGGTTACAGCATCTGATAGCTTGTCAAAGATTTTATCCAAACTGCCGTAACAATTCTATAAATACATTTCAACACATCATTAATTATTGTGTGTAGCTCAGAAAGATGAATACTATTTCTGATTTATGCGACAATAAGGAAATAGATTGTCTTATTTTTTGGAAGGGTTTCAACAGAAGACAGCCTCAGATATATCCTCTGAGTTTATAATAGCTAATGGCGGTTAGCTCACGCATCACAATTATTTGATACTGAAGGTAGTTCCACATATTATAACGCAAGTCTAAATAGTTTTCGGCATTCAGGTAGGGTCGGTTATCTTTTTGATCTTCACTGATCAGCAATTGGTCATCGAATGTGCCTTCAAAGGCAGGGATGCCGTTCACCTGTTGAAACCCAATCTTACGAAATGTGAGTATGCTTCGGTACATATGCTCGGGCGAGGTGATGATCAATAGCTCTGCTTGTTTATCCGAGATGAGTTGCATGATATGTGTGGCTTGTAAAAAAGTGTTGGTGCCTGCTGTTTCAGATATGATCCTGTTTGGTTCAGTCCCTCTCATCACTAGCTCATCTATCATTTTCTGATGATCGGTTTGCAAAAAATCATTGGTATCGGCTGGTAACGCAATGATGATCTGGCTTTCCGGATATTTGTTGGCTACTAAAGCGGCGTAGGAGCATCGCAACAGGCTTTGCGGGCCCGGCATGCCACCGGCACCCATCAACACTATATAATCCGGTGACTTTAGCTGAGGCTGTTGCAAAGCAGTTCCCAATCTATGATACCATAAATAAGGTAAGTCAGTAAAACTCAGTACGATCATAAGACTAAAGATCAATCCATTGATAAATACAATAGTTTTTATGATCTGCAAAATGATGCGTGAGACCTGCTTTAAGCGTTGCATAGGTTTTCTACCAAAGAAAAACAAATGTAAGCAAAAAGCTCATCAGCCAACGAAGGAAAATCTTGTTACATACCACCTTAGTTCATGGCCTGTTGATCAGTACATACATACCAATGGGGATATGGGTATAAATTATTTTGAGACAACTTCCGTAAAGTTATCTATTTTCATTGGTATCTGCATGCCTTCTTGTTCGATAATGGTTTGTATGGTTTGATGCACCGCAGAATCTATCATCCACCCTGTGCGGATGTCTATTTTACTTTTACCGGTGATATTCCCGCTTATGTTGGCGTTTTGTCCCATAATCTGACTTCCGCTTAGCGTTCCATCAAACGAAATAGTTGCCTGATTGCCTTTGATCTCTTCTAAAGTATAAGTGGATGTGATGATAAAGTCGCTATTGGAATCAGGTTTAAACTCTGTTTCCCAACTTTCTCCTGGTTTGATAGGTTTGTTTGGGAAGACAATCATCATACCAGATTCAAAACCAGAGATATTGCCTTTATCAATCTGTAGCTCTGACCCTTCCGTATGGATTGGCATTCCGTTTTTTTCTATGGTGGTGTAGGTTACCGATTCGATAGCTGCAATCAACTGATTTGCAAGCTGTTTAACCATAGGATCGTCTGTCTCAGGATATTTACTATCCCATTTGAACTCCATGCCCATAGTGTTTTGTTTGATCTGTATCCGTTTGGATTCTATCTCTAATTTATAGCCTTCATTGATTTCATCGGCAATACGTATTTCCTGATCTACAGTAGAGTGCTGTTTAACAGTCATCGTCTGCCCCATTAACTCCATAGTGATGGTTTGTACCGAAACTATTTCAAGTGCATATTTTTTATTTACCTTCAGATTATAGCTCAGCTCGATATCTTGTAACGCAAACAGACTAATGCTTTTCAGAAGGAAAACAAAACTGAACAATAGGTAGCTTTTTTTCATGGAGTAGAGGGTTTTATACGATTGAAATTTATGTATGTCATCAAAAGGGATTGATCTTAACAATATATTATCCTGAGAGTTTATAACAATTGTGGGAAATCTTAAAAGGGTGGTAGTTCCTGATCTTTATCTGGTGGTGTATCGAATCCATCATCTAAATCTTTATTCATTTTTGATGGCATGGTTTGGGTTTTAGGTGGTATAGCAGCAGTACGCCTTCCTCCGATTAAGCTACGTGTTTGGGCTCTTTCTTCAAACTTGGTTATTTCACCTTTAAACGTTAGTTCAACGGTTGCTAACTGTCCGTTGCGGTGCTTAGCTATTTCAAGCAATGCCAATCCTTTCAGATTATCGTTGTTTTCATCTTCTGTCAGGCCATAATATTCAGGTCGATAGATAAATAACACCAGGTCAGCGTCCTGTTCTATAGCTCCTGATTCACGAAGGTCGGACAGCATAGGTTTTTTCGAGCCTGCCCGTTGTTCAACCTGCCGGCTAAGCTGTGATAAAGCAACAATGGGTATGTTCAACTCTTTTGCTAAGCTTTTTATGGAGCGTGAGATGATGCTGATCTCTTGTTCCCGATTTCCTTTGTGGTCGCTGCCCGAGCGCATCATTTGCAGGTAATCTATGAACACTATTTGAATATCGTGTTGTTGCTTTAACCGCCTGCATTTGGCTCTAAGCTCAAACACAGTCAGCTGAGGTGTATCGTCTATGATCATTTTTGCATTGGTCAGCATAGATACTCCAGTGACTAATTGCTGCCATTCGTATAGAGCTAAATGTCCCTGCCGTAGTTTTTCGGATGGGAATCCTGTCTCGGCCGAGATAAGTCGGGTAACTAATTGAATGGCTGACATCTCCAATGTGAAAAAGGCAACCGCTTTATCGTGTATGACAGCTGCATTACGCGCCATATTCAGTGCTAAAGCTGTTTTCCCCATCCCCGGACGGGCAGCCAGGATGATCAGATCGCTTTTTTGCCAACCTTGTGTAACCTTGTCTAAATCAGTATAACCTGAACCCACGCCTCTGAGCGTTTGGGTGCTGTCTTTGGCAGCCTCAATCTCCTTGATTGCCAATTGAACCAAATCCGACATAGAAGCAAGGCTACCCCTTAAATTCGATTCGTTGATGGCAAACAGCTGCGATTCAGCCTTATCTAACAAATCAAAGATATCCGTGGTGTCTTCATACGCATCTTTAATGATCTCGGACGAGATACGTATCATCTCACGTTGAATATATTTTTGAATCAGTATTCGGGTATGGAACTCAATATTGGCGGCAGAAACAACCCTATTGGTCAACTGGGAAATAAAATAAGGACCTCCTACTAACTCAAGATGCCCATTCAGACGTAACTCACTGGTTACCGTGAGTATATCTATAGGCTCCGATTTGGAAAACAACTGCTGTATGGCTTCAAATATGCGCTGATGGGCATCTTTATAAAATACCTCCGGTTGAAGTATGTCGATAACACTTGTAAGGGCGTCTTTCTCAATCATAATAGCACCTAAGACCACCTCTTCCAAATCAATGGCTTGAGGAGGGATACGTCCATGGCCAAGCATCATATCCCGCTGTTGATCAGATATATTGACTACGTATTTCGGGGTTTTTCCCAAGGCTTTTTCCATGTCTCAAAGATACAAGTTTCTATCAATCATAAAGAAAATTCTAAACTTCTTTATTTTTTTGAAGAGATGTTTTGTTGTTGATTTCCTATGCAAACAGATGTTTTTTCGCATGTTTTCTATCTATAAGGATATCTGACAAAATGTATTGAAAACCCCTACTTTTGTAAAAAAAACGATTTGGTTAGCACCATACGTACAGGCTGTCGGATCAGGTAATATTTCACGATCCCGGAACGGATAATAGCGATACGTGCAACCCAAATTATTCGTACTAAATGGATAAGAAATTGATATGCTGGTTCATTTCATTGCAATAGGAGGGAGTGCCATGCACAATTTAGCAATGGCATTACAGGATAAAGGATACACGATCAGCGGATCGGATGATGAAATTTTTGAACCTTCCTACAGCCGGTTGAAAAGCAGGGGGCTGTTACCGCAAGCTTTAGGCTGGTTCCCTGAAAAGATTCATTTACGGCTTGATGCCGTTATTCTTGGCATGCATGCCAGAAGCGATAATCCGGAGCTTCTCAGAGCACAAGAGCTTGGAGTGAAGATATACAGCTATCCCGAGTATCTGTATCAACAATCCATAGATAAGGAACGTGTTGTCATAGCTGGAAGCCACGGCAAAACGACCATTACTGCCATGATACTGCATGTGTTGAAGCAAGCCGGTGTTGACACAGATTATATGGTAGGAGCCCAGTTAGATGGCTTTGAGGTAATGGTAAGGTTGAGTAAGTATGCAAAATGGATGATCCTTGAAGGAGATGAGTATCTTACCTCACCTATTGATAGACGCCCTAAATTCCTGCACTATCACCCTCATATAGCTGTGCTGAGCGGTATTGGATGGGACCATTATAATGTATTTCCCAATTTTGATCAATACCTTGATCAGTTCAGGCAACTACTTGCTCAATTAGAGCCGGATGGACAGTTGTTTTATTTCGAAGAAGACGAAGTGTTAGAAAAATTATTAGCCGACTATACTCTTCGTTCTCAACCTTATGGCGTACACCCGTATCAACTCTCAGATAAGGAGCTTAGCTTGGTTGATCGCAATGGAGCGAAGTATCCGGTTAAGCTGTTCGGTAGGCATAATTTTGCCAATATCTCAGCGGCTAAAGCGGTATGTAGCGCAATTGGAGTAGCTGATGATGTGTTTTATGATGCCATACAAAGTTTTGCTGGTGCTTCCAAAAGGATGGAGCAAGTGGCTGTCAGGGGCGACCGATATTTGTTTCGTGATTTTGCTCATGCCCCATCAAAGCTACAGGCCAGTGTAGAGGCGTTACGCGAACGTTTCCCCAACCACCAATTGGTCATTTGTTTTGAGCTGCACACTTTTAGCAGCATGAGTGAAGGATTTATTGACCATTATAAACATACATTAGATAAGGCAGATGTCGCCTGTGTATTTTATGATTCTCATGCAGTAGCCATGAAACGGCTTCCAATGATGTCGGATAAGCGAATTAGCGAAGGGTTTGGAAGAAGTCTGCCGGTAATTAAAGATAGTGCAAGTTTGGTCAGAGCGCTGAAAGCTATATCTTCGGATAACAATGTAGTAGCTTTGATGAGTTCGGGCAGCTTCGGTGGTTTGGATGTGCAGGCTTTACTTTCAGAGATAGGTTTTTAAACACAAACGCCGCTACTAAGTGTGCGGCGTTCTGATAGTTTAGTTATCTGCTATGCGGTTATCCATTCATAGATATTAAAAACTCCTCATTTGTTTTGGTGAACCGCATTCTGTCTTTCAGGAACTCCATAGCTTCTATGGGTGTCATATCTGCCAGATGATTTCTAAGTATCCACACTCGGTTCATTGTATCTTTCTCCATCAGCAGGTCTTCTCGTCTGGTACTTGATGCGACTATGTCTATAGCCGGCCATATACGTTTATTAGATAGGCGACGGTCGAGCTGCAGCTCCATATTACCTGTTCCTTTAAACTCTTCAAATATCACCTCATCCATTCGGGAGCCTGTGTCAATTAGTGCAGTAGCTATGATTGTCAATGATCCTCCGTTTTCTATTTTCCTTGCAGCTCCGAAGAATCGTTTTGGTTTTTGCAGTGCGTTGGCTTCCACCCCACCGGATAGCACTTTACCTGATGCGGGGGATACGGTGTTATACGCACGTGCTAAACGGGTGATTGAATCGAGCAGTATGACTACATCATGGCCGCACTCGGTTAGCCGTTTGGCTTTTTCCAATACGATATTTGCAATCTTCACATGTTTGTCGGCCGGCTCATCGAATGTAGAAGAGATGACTTCAGCCCTTACGCTGCGTGCCATATCGGTTACTTCCTCCGGACGCTCATCGATCAATAGGATGATCAGATATACCTCAGGATGATTTTTGGCTATAGCGTTGGCTACTTCTTTGAGTAAGACTGTCTTACCTGTCTTTGGCTGAGCTACTATCAATCCGCGTTGTCCTTTACCTATGGGTGCAAACAAATCCATGATACGGGTTGAATGGGTGTTTTCGGCATGCCCGGTAATATTGAACTTCTCGTTTGGAAATAATGGTGTCAGAAAGTCGAAGGGGATACGATCGCGTATTTCTTCAGGTTGCAGTCCATTAATCAAATCAACTTTTATGAGTGGGAAATATTTTTCGCCTTCTTTGGGTGGCCGTATTGAACCTCTTACTGTATCTCCGGTTTTAAGGCCAAAGAGTTTAATTTGTGATTGTGATACATATATATCATCCGGTGAGTTAAGGTAGTTGTAGTCGGATGATCTGAGGAATCCATATCCGTCTGACATAGCTTCAAGTACTCCTTCTGCTTGTACGATGCCATCAAACTCAAATGGTGGCTCTTCTCTTTTGGGGCGGGGCTGTTCACGCTGGCTGTCGCGTCGGCTGCTGGCATGATCGGCCTGGCGCTCCTGCGCATACTCCTGATGCCTGCTTCGCTGCCCGTCTTGAAAACGCTTGTCGTCTCTTCTCTGCTGCTGACCACGTCCTGAAGGTTGTGTACGTGCTATTGGATGTGACTCACGAGTAGGCGGTTGCTGCTCTCTTGGTGTAACCGGCCTATCGGTTGTTGCCATATCTTTTGATGGACGCTGGGATTCTTTTTGCTGATAATGAATATCTTTTTGAGGTTTAACAGCTTGACCTTGCCTTCTTTCGTCAGGCTTGCTTGTACTCAGTGTCTCACCTTCCAAAGGTGTAAGGGTTCTTGATGAAGGCTGAGATGCTGTGCTGGCCGTCTGAAATTCTTTGGCAGGTTTTTCTTTTGCGACTACGGGTTTTTCTTTTGCGACTATAGGCTTTTCTTTAGCAACCACAGGCTCTTGTTTAATCTGATGGGTCATAGTAGTTGGTTTCTCGGTTTCTTTTGCAGCTGGTGTAACCGGCTTTTCCGGACGTGTGACAAGCTTTTTAGGCTCAGGCTTTACTGCAACGGCCTCCTTCTTCTCAACCTCTTTCTTAGGCTTTGTACGCTTGACAACGGGTTTCTCAACAACCACTTTGGGTGGCTCCGCTCTTTTAGGCTCTTTGACTCTGGGCCTTAAAGCTTGCTGATCAAGAATTTGGTAGATAAGGTCTTGTTTTAATAATTTTTCCGGCTTGGGAATATTTAATGTTTTTGCTATTTCCCTCAATTCGCTTACGAGCTTTCCGTTAAGCTCAACTATATCATACATGAGTTTGAAATTAGATAAAAATGTGTGAAAATTATGAAGTTTTCGGAGAATTCCGAATAATGAAATCTTATAGTACAATAACCAGTAGCTTCGATGCTAAAGTGCAGCAAAGATAACCAAGTTTCATCGCATACCAAGTTTTTTTTAAAAATAATGATCTCAAAAGGTGTTTTTATTATGTGTTGTTATAAGCTATCTTTGCCATAAAATAGAAAAAAATATGATACAAAGGATACAAACGATCTATTTGATGCTGGCTACCCTGGTGGCTGTATTGGCATTCTTCTTTCCAATAGCTTGGTTTTATGGTACTTTACATACTATAGAGTTTTTTGTATATGAGGTGGTAGATCATGTAAAAGATAATTTACCCGTATTGAAAACTGTAGCTCTCTTACCTTCAATTATCATTGCGGCTTTATTGATTTTGTTGCCATTGTATCTGATCTTTCAATATAAAAAACTTGCTCAGCAATTGTATTGGATCAACTTGGTTATCTTTTTAGCTTTGGTTCAGATCGCTTTGCAGTTTTTCTTTTATATACCGGCCATCACTAAAACTGTATCTGCTGAGCCTACTTATTCATTTGGGGTTTTTAGCCCTTTGCTGATTATCGTATTCCTGCTATTAGCCCGAAATGGCATACGCAAAGACATCCGATTGCTGAAATCTATTGACAGGATCAGATAAGTGTTATTATCAGGCTCCATTATTTTTAGTATTGAATGTTTAATAAGTATAGTTTCTGTTTCTATGAAGCTTTACTGATAAGAAAACACCCTGATATGAGTGGTATCAAGGCATTTTAAGCGTATTGTAAAAAGCAGCTTAGATCAGAAAGTATAGCTCAGACCTAAACTGAATACTTCTTTGAATTGAGTTCTTGGGCCTATGTTGCCGTCTTTATCCATGATCATAATATCATCATCATAGATCAGATGGGTGGCAATATTAGCATTTAGCCAACTATTTACCTTCATTGTTAATGCTGCTTGCCAATCCACGTCAATATTTTGAGGATTCTTCAGATAATCGGTAAAGAGTTCTAATTTGGTACCTATTTCAATATTTTTCGCTATTTCTTTGCTCAGTCGGGCAACCATTTTAGCACCTAACTCAAAACGGGCAGTATTGCCTGGCTCTACACCAAATGCACCTGCTTCGGATAGCTCTTCTTTAGTAACTACGGTGACTCTGCCTGTCAATGGGGCAAGACTGATAGTAAAATGTTCCGAAGGTTTCCAGTCCATTCCAACACCTATGGTGAAATAGCCGGGTGCTAATAAGCCCGAGATAGGGTGGGTAGAATCATTGGCGTAGTCAAATCCATTGGCAAATTGCGATTTGAACGAGAAGCCTAAACTATAAAATAGTTGTTCGGTAGCTTTTAACCCAAATTGAGAGCTGAATTCAATACGGTCATCAGTTTTGATTGGTTTGGAAGTGCCTATCACACTGTATCCAAGGGCAAGGTCTAAAAAATTATCCCATTGATGTTTACCTTTGGCATAATTGGCTTTATAGCTGAACAGCCCGAGTGTGTTCAAAGCGCTTTGACCACCGGCAGCCCAGTTGGATAAATGACTTTGTGAAAGATTTAAACCAATCTTTCCCTCCTTCTTCCAGTTGGAAGGCAAAGCTTCATCTTGTGCTGTGAGATGTGGTGTTACAAAAAACAGGGCTAACCCCCAAAGAATGTATTTTTTCATAGTGCAGATTTATTATTCTAATTCGGTATTAATTTTAGAGCCCGCTGGCTTGTCTGTTTGGAATGGGCTGCTGCCGTGCATCCTCCAACTTAAATGTAATATGTAAATAAGAGTACGAACGTACTGCCATCCCTGCCCGTATCCCGGGCTTCCATCGAATGGATTGCAAGATACGTATGGCTTCCTGATCACAACCTCCACCCACAGCCTCAGTGACTTGTATGTTGGATACTATCCCATCCGTTTCTATCACAAAATCTAAACGAACAGTGCCTGTGATATCCAACTTCGCAGCAGCCTCAGGATACTGTAACTGCTGCTGAACATACCATTTCAGACTTATGGTGCTATCTGGAAGAAGTGGCTGAGCTTGCATATCAAGGGCGGCAAAATTATAAATATTTCGGTTTGTATCCTGTTCTATCTCAAAAATTCCTGGAAGCTCGTATCCTCTCTCTTTTACAATACGTTGGTAGTGCCTTTTATTGAATGTAAGGCTCATAGTTTTCTGATCAAGCTGTGGCACCCCATTTTTTTTGCTTGGAAACCATATTAACAAAGAGATCAGGCGTATTGCCTCACGGTCTAAAGAAGGGAATACACTTTTTTTTAGGTGAAAGTCAAAAGGGAATCCTGCAGTGTCTATCTTAAAAGTTACTTCAACCTTACCCGATTTGTTTAAGTCATAAGCGTCTGAAGGATAGACCATAGCCGCATCAAAGAAATTTTTTATCAGGATTTTTGATGCAACCGGCTTAGCAGGCTCGTAATATTGTCCGAAGACATTAGTAGCCAATAACAAGAGATACAAGATAGTCCATCTTTTAAAAGGCATATTTTTTTGCTGTAAAGTTACAATGGAATTTGTTCCAAAGCCAGTAAAAACTCATTGATGTATGTTCTATGATCAGTAAAGTAGCAGAAAAGAATGTAATTTAGCCAGCTGAGGGTAAAAGCGGAATTCTATTTAGTTACCACTTACCTTCAATATATGTGTCAAATAAAAGCTGTATTAAAATAAGGTGCTTTCATGTCAAATGCTTCTACACGATCGAATGAATTTATTTATGGTATCTGGCCTGTTATTGAAGCTTTAAGGGCAGGCACCGAAATAGAAAAACTACTGCTTCAGTCGGGTGTACGTTCGCCACAATTGTCTGAAATCATGGGATTGGCCAAGAGGTTATCTGTTCCGTTTCAGTGGGTTCCACCCGAGAAGTTAAACCGTATCACCCGTAAAAACCATCAAGGAGTAATTGCCTTTATGGCTTCGGTTGAATATCAAAAGATAGAGCATCTGCTTCCTTTGTTGTTCGAAGCTGGTATAGACCCTTTTTTACTGCTTTTAGACAAAATCACTGATGTGCGGAATATAGGTGCTATAGCACGTACTGCCGAAGCAGCTGGTGTGCATGCGTTACTGATCCCTGCACGTGGAAGTGCACTCATAGGGGCTGATGCGGTAAAAGCCTCGGCAGGTGCGTTGACCAGAATAAATATTTGCAGAGAAGATAATCTGAAAGATACCATAGGCTTGTTGAAAGAGAGTGGAGTAAAAGTCGTTGCTATTAGCGAAAAAACGGATCGTTTAATTTGGCAGTCAGACTTAAAAGGTCCTATAGCTCTTTTATTAGGGTCTGAAGATCAAGGTGTTTCACCTGCCTATTTGGAGCTTGCTGATGAAAAGCTAAGCATCCCGATGTTGGGTGAGATCAGATCGCTAAATGTTTCGGTAGCTGCCGGAATCGCTTGTTATGAAGTGGTACGCAACCGCATGTATCTGCCATCAGTAGAGTAGTAGATAGGATGGCACAGGCAATCAAAAAATCCCAATTGAAGTTCAATCGGGATTTTTTTAAACTATATTGTTTCTTAATGTCGGGCAGCTTTGATACGAGCTTTTTTGCCACGTAACTTACGCAGATAGAAAATTCTGGCTCTGCGCACCTGACCCTTTTTGTTGATTTCAATATCTTCAATAAATGGTGAGGAAATTGGAAAGATACGTTCTACACCTATATTGTTCGAGATTTTGCGTATAGTGAATGTTTCAGCAGGACCTTCACCTGCACGTTGCAACACAACACCCTGAAACTTTTGTAGTCGCTCTTTATTTCCCTCCCTGATCTTGATGGTAACAGTAATAGTATCACCCGAATTGAAATTAGGAAAATCTTTAATCTCAACCTGATCTTCTACAAACTTAAGTAAAGCGTTCTTGCTCATTGTACGATGATATTTAAAGTAGTGCTTAGCTCAAAAATGAGTGCAAATATATAACATTATTTGATTGACAAATCATTTTCAATGATTTTTCTGTGTGTTATTTTTTTTTGACACATGGTAAAGCTTTGATGACACCTAATATTAATATAGCGAGATATGAATCAAAAAGCCCGAATGAAGTTTCGGGCTTTTTGATGATGCGATAGTCAGATTGTTTACCGCTGTATCAGGATTTTTTGAGTTTCTTTTGAATGCGTAGAGGTAACCGTCAGGAAATAGACTCCTGTTGGAAGATTAGCTGTTGAAATTCGTAATTCATTACCACTAAATGCCTCAATCTTTTGCTCAAAATGAATGGTGTTGAGCTTGTCCTTTAACTGAACGACAAAATGGTCTGAAACTTTGTCATTGAGATTTACGGTTATATAATCCTTAGCGGGGTTAGGATAGAAAGAGAACAACACCTGATCGATTATGGTAAAATAATTATCGCTGAAATCATTGATATTATTGCTATGAATACTTCTGATCTTGATAGTATATTTATCGCTGTTGATAATGTCATTTGCAATATCCCAGACCCAGGTGGAGCCTATCACATTATTAGCCAGGTCTCTGTATCCGACATCATCTTTGTATAGTACGATCTTGACCGGTTCGGGTATATCGTCTATCCATGAGATAAGATATTGGGTTCCTTTAAATAGTATTTCACCTCCGTTGGGCTGAAGTACTTCGATAGAGCCACCTGGCGTATCGTCTATGCTGAAGTTGTTTAAGCTCTCGCCAGAAACGGTTCCATCTATAGTTTGTACTTTGATCTTGTAATCATTTCCTTTAGCGATATTGGCCGGAATAGTCCATACCCAGGTTGAACCTTCATAATTATCCTTTAACTCTTGAACTTCTACTCCACCTTTCATCAGGATAATCTTCACAGGGCCAGTTTGGAAACTAGGATCCCATGCAATATAATACGGCTGACCCCTGAGCCATACAAGATTAGCTACTGTTGGCTGATTAATTATTATAGTACCACCGGCAGGATGGCTTATGATGCTAAAGGCATTTTCAGCTATTTTAGTTAAACCACTTTTCACGATTTTAATTTTATAATCGCCTGTTGGGAAATTAGCCGGTATAGCCCAGGGCCATGTGGTGCCTTCTACGTTTGTAGCTAATTGTTGTCCGTTATTTCCGTTAGCATCTGTAATAAAGATCGTGGCCTTGCTGGGTATGTTATCTAACCAGGATATAAAGTAGGACGTGCCTCTTACCCATTCCAGGTTAGCTGTGTTAGGCTGGTCAATTTTAATAAAATGATCGGGTGAATAGTTGAGTATGGAGAAAGGAAATTCACTCTCACCAATAATAGTATTTGTCTCGGAATCGCTGATGCGTATTTTGTATTTGGTACCTGATGGCAGATTGTTTGGAATCGTCCATGCATAAGTTGAACCTCCCACATCCTGTGCAATGGAGTAATCATATTCATTTTGAGTGATCTTCAGGTTGTTGAAATAGCTAAATTTCTCTGGATCGTCTATTTTTTGATTAGCATACACATTAAAATACACTCCATAAGGTGTAGCTGGAATAGGATAATCTTTGTCGAGCATTTCAACTCCATCCCGTCCATTGGCTTTTACATTGATTATATTATTTTCTTTTAGGGTGAAGCTAAAATGCATCACATTGGTTCCATGGTTTAGGAAAATAGGTTCGGAGTTATTATTATCCCACCAGAAATAAATAACATTATCATCCACTTCAAGTGTAGGACCGAAATATAATATATTATTTTCATCATATTTGAGGCTAAACCATTGCCATCCATCATTAAATTTATTCACGGCCCAATCTACTGAAAAGGTTTGTCCAACTTCTAAGGGTTGATCAAATTCACGAGCAGCAAATACATCATTCCCACCTTGAGTATCAATACTTTGGCCAAATGATTCGATATCCATGCCAACTATTCCTCCGGCTGCAGGATCAACAATTTCATTGATTGGGGTTGCGTTGCCCGTTGAAGACATCTCCCATGGTTTAAATCCAATTCCTTGGTTTGAACCGTCAGTCCAGTTACCATTATAGTTTTCACCTTTATCGAATGCTACTTCCTGATCAAAAAATATTGGGTCTTCGCTGATCAGTTCAATATCTACTTTCCCCGGCAGATTATCTAGCCATGAGATCAGATAGGTTTCGCCTTTAACCCAGGTTATTCCATTATCTGATGGCTGTAAAACGGCTATTTCTGCATCACCGGGGGCATTAGAGATAGTAAAGTCATTATCGCTAATGTCTTTTTTATCAGGATCTACTTCACTGATGACCCGAATCCGGTAAGTGTCTTTTAATGGGGTGGCACCATCAATTGTCCAGTAAAATGTAGAGCCTGCTACATTGGTGGCTATGATGTATTCAACGCTATTATTGGAGTTGTCAACCAATTCAATGGTAAACTTCCCGGGTATCTCCTTCTCCCATGAGATCAAATAGGTTTCGCCTGCAACCCATGTAATTCCTGCTTCATTGGGTTGTTCAACTTTTACATAGGTATCGGGATGTGAAAGAACTAAAGAGAAATTGTTATCACTTTCCGCTTTATAGCTGTCATTGACCGTACTGGCTACTCTGATTTTATAATTATCACCAGGAGTAAATTCATTAGGATCAATATGCCAGGAATAAGTTGAACCCACTACATTATCGGCAATCAGTTCTACAACTGGGTTACCTATATCAGTATAATCTACTAAGGAAATTTTAACCGGTTTAGTGAAATTACTATTCCAGACAATTAGCTTGTGACTTCCAATTTCCCAGAAAATACCAGCTTCGGTGGGTTGCTCTATTTCAATGAATGGAGCATCCTGACTGTAAATAGTACTTCCCAGACCAAGAAATATCAACAGGCAGGTAAGTTTTGTAAAGTGTAAGATTTGTTTCATAGCTATAAAAATTATGGAGTTGTTTTCAATTTTATTTATTTATGATGATTTTCTTTGTTTCAACAAAAGCATCAGTCTGAATGCTGAGGAGATACAATCCATTTTGTAAAGATGTTAGTTGAATGTTATCAGGCAAATGACTTACTTCACCTTCAAAAAGTTTTGTAACATGTTTACTGTCAATGGTATATAGATTTATCTTTACTTTTGTGTTTTTTAGTAAATTATTTTCTATGTAAATAAAGTCTTGTACAGGATTAGGATAAATAGAAAAAATTGGCTGCTCACCTATTTCCGGACTGCTTAACAGCATTGAAATATAAGTAGCTTCGGCTCTGTAGCCTACGAATGTTTCACTTAACAGACTGTTGGAATAATAAAGTTCAAGCAGCCCGTCTTTATTTTGCTTCCATGTTGAGCCGTCCCAATGAAACAGATTCATTGCAAGCGTGTTTCCCGCATTATCATATGAATAATCAAACAGTTGTTGATTAATCCATGTGTTGGACTCCCATTTTTGAAACAGGGCTGAAGCTATTCCGCCAAAGCTGTTGTAAGAGTATTGACTGAAGCTGTTGTTAACCCATTGATTGCTTGTCCATTTTTGCCCGATGGCTGAAAGAACAAAACCGCTACCAGTATATTCATAGGTGTATTTCTCGTCGTTCTGCCATTCGGTATCTGACCATTTCATGCCTGTATATTCGCTCAGACGGTTGGCAGTATAAGTGTAAGTCTCTTTGTATGAATTGACCCATTCGTCTTCTATCCAGTTTTTTATGGTAGCTGATAACAAGTTTCTGTTTGCGTCCCAGATAAAATAATACTCCTGATTGTTCAACCAATACACCACATTCCAGATTTGACGCAGACCATAGGTCAAATTATTCTGTGCATCGAAGGTATAGATTTCATAAATATCATTGATCCAATCGCCTTCACTCCACTTTTCTATTGTATGGGTTAACCGATTTCCATATACATCATATGAATTAGTGGTTTTTTCAAAGTTTTTCCAGCCAGTTGATTCCCAGTACTGTACAATAGAAGTGAGAACTTTATTACTGCTATACGTATAAGTAGTCCTGGAACTGTTAACCCATTCGTTGTTTGACCAACTTTTCCAGGTAGAGCTAAGCAGATTGCCATTTTCGTCATACACACTTGTCTCATACAAGCGATTCGTCCACTCTTCATTTTCAAACAACTTGATAAAAGTGATCAACCGCTCACCTTTTTGAGAATAGAAATAAGTGTATTGCCTTGGATTTTGAGCAAGAGAATACACTAATACCGTGTCGGGGAAATAACTCAAGCTTCTGCTCTGATCCGAAACAATATGATTGAAAGTGTTGATCCTGTCTGTATTGTTGCGTAAATGAAATGGCTCATCAAGAATTGTTAGAGTAGATTTTTTGTCTAAATCTGGGAAAATATCTGCATCTACTGTAGGATCAGATAAGGCAGCCCATAGCCCCATATGAATAAATAGTGCTGCCAATACAGGTATAACTAGCTGGCAAAGACTGTGTAACGAATATAATCGTTTATAGTCCGACTTACTCATATGATGTTGGTTTTCTGTTGTAGAAAAATGTTTAGCTTGTAGGTGAACAAGAATTATTCCATAATTTTTCATTAATCCCGAAAGTATTACTATCACTGAAAACAATCTTTTTCCATCCCTTAAGTACAGACCTGACATTTTCCTAAAATGGGATGGTTTTTCCCAATTTTATAATCAGATGCTGAAACTATCTAAAAACTCCGTAGTTGTCGTACTTTGACTGTATTTTTAATTAGCTTGGAGATGGTTGTTTCAATTGATGGATAGCTCCCGATTTTTGTTGGAAATAGTCAGGTTTCGCAGCTTTACTCTAAGTTTTTTTTTTGCTTGTCATGCCTTTATTAACGCTTGGTGCAGTTTCAGTATTTGTGGCATCAGCAGTTGTGTTTCATCATTGCGTATTATATAATTCGATAGAGGGATTTTTTTCTCTTCCGGCCATTGCTGATGCATACGTGCCAAAGCTTGTGTTTTACTTAGCTTGCGGTACTTCATCACTCGTTGCAGACGTAGCTCTTCAGGGGCTGTTACCAAAATAACTGCGTGGAAAGTATGGGGGAGACCTGATTCAAACAATATGGCAGCTTCGTATAAGGTGTATGGATTAGAAAACTTCTGTTGTTTCCACTGCTCGTACATGATATAAACCTGAGGATGGATCAGTTGGTTTACTGATTGTAATTTTTCCGGATCATTAAATATCAATGCGGCTAACATTGCTTTATTGATCTGGTTATCAGGTTGATAGATTTCTTCTCCAAATAGGTTGATCAGTTGTGCTTTTATATGTGGAAGTTCATAAGCTTTATGTGCCTGCTGATCGGCATAAAAGACGGATATTCCCAACTGTTCGAATATCATACAAACGGTTGATTTGCCGCTTCCCATATTTCCTGTAATGGCATAATGTTTCATGGCATGAGGATCAAATATTCTACCTTGTTTGGCATTAGTTGAATAAGTTCGGCATATGGGTGATCTATAGCTATGTTAAGTCGCAAAAACTGACGTTGTGCCTGAAGCCCGTTAGTATCCAGGATAACTTTTAGCGATTCAGTATTTATCTGATCAAAATCGCGGGTGAATATCCGAAGTATGACCTCCACCTCATCGGGAAAGAGTTTTAATACTGGACTTTGCTCCTGTTGAACAGGCATAATAAATCGCTTTTCGGTAAATGGTTCGATTGGGATAGTTACCGTAAGCTGCTCAATAGCAGGTTTGATCAGATTAGATGTGAGTTCAATATACGCTGCTTGAGTTATGGTTTTATGCAAAGGGTTTTGCAAATTACTGCTAACACCTATCCATCTGATAGTGTCAGCCACTTCGGCCGGAGCATGTATCCAAATGCTGTCAGGCTCCATACTGATATCCCCATAAAGAGCATATCCTGCCTTAGGCTGTATCGGACTAAGAAAATGCAGCGCAACTTTTTTTCCTACAGTAGAAGAAGCTGAAAATATCATATCCTGATCGTGAAACCGAATCTCGTTTTCGGCTAAATCAAGTTTTTCCGCAATCAAAGCAGTAAGGTATCTGGTCTTGAAAGAAAACGAATAATGATTTTTTTTCTCCCATGGGATGGTGTTCAATGAAACAGGGATGCCTTTTTTTAATCTGTTTTCTAACACAGCAAGCTGAATTTGTTTGAATCCGTTTGTGCTTACTGATGTTTTCAGTGGATAATTGTTTTGATCATCCAACAGCCATAGCTCGGGTGGGATTTTTTCAAGTATCAGATTAAATGTATAAGTTTCGGTATAAGTTTCAGAGAGCCTGATGAGCAACCACATCAAGATTGAAAACAGCAGGAAACTGCTAAAGACGAAGATTTTTTTTCGCTTTTTGACTTTTTGTTCCAACACAATACTGATTTATTACTGCAGGAATATGCTGTAATGCATCCTCCTGGCATATATAGGGACTGAATAAAGCAGGTTGGAGCGGCTAAGCTCATGAGCTTATTTATTCGTCCCTATTTGTGAGCCATCGGAAAGTATGGCTGATTTTTCGACAGTGATACGGATATTGGAGTCTAACTCCAAAATGACAGTTGTTTCTTTGATATCGTTAATTTTTCCATGGATTCCGCCTATGGTCACAACTCTGTCACCTTTTTTCAGAGCTTCACGGAAATTCCGCTGATTCTTTGCTTTGCGCATCTGAGGACGGATAAAGAAAAAATAAAATACCACCATGATCAAAATCAATGGCAGAAAGGATATAAGGCCGCCGCTTTCTTTGCCTTCGGCCGGAGGTGCTAACAGCAAAACGAATAATAGGTTTGTCATATATGAATTGTATTAATAAGAACCGGGTGTAACCACTTGCGCTTTCAATCGGAGTACAGTTGTTGAAGGAGTACCATTAGTCAATATACTGACTGTTTTGTTTTGAATACCACGTTGACCATTGCTGTCAAAGGTGATCTCTACTTTACCTTCTTCACCAGGCCTGATCACCTCTTTGGTGTATTTGCTGGCAGTACAGCCACAACTGGCACTCACTTTACTGATGATCAGATCTGAATCACCTGCATTGGTGAATTTGAATACATAACTAACTATCTCACCTTGGATAAGACGCCCAAAGTCATGCTCTGTTTTCGCAAAACTGATCGAACCCATCTCACTGCCCTTTTCTTTGCCGGCAGTCTTAGGGTTTTTGATAAGATTTGCCGGTAACTTCGACTGATCATTCTGGCATGATCCTATGAGAACCATCAAGAACAAGAGCGAAAGAACCGTGTGAAAAAGTTTTTTCATCAAATTTGAAATTTCATATCTTCTGTTACTACCAGTGATCCCAAAGTTAAACCAATGGAAATGCCTGATGTTTCCTCTGACTTTGATTAATCATATGCCAAAGTCAAGCTGTCATCAGCAAAGTTTATTTTTGTTTCACGCCACAAAATTATTGATTTTTATCTGAATTGATGTAGCTAAACGAAAAAACAAAGCAAAGACCGGGAAATACAGATAAGTTTTGGAGGTGTAAAATTTTGTAACTATTAGTATTTGAAGTAATTCCAAAATTTTAACTAACAGATTTATGCGGTTCTATATCGACTTTTTAAATCTTTTCTGTAGATATTTTTCACTAAAAGGCTCTGTCACTCCATTTCCATGTATTGATCAATAATTCTGACTGCCCATGATAGTGATAGAGCCACGGTACACTTCATTGCTTTTAAATCCTTCGCAATGAAGAATATAGAAATAAACTCCGTCTTTTAGCCCCTCAGCTCCCCAATCATTATTATAGTCGCTTGACTCGTACACCTTTCTGCCCTGCCGATTGAAGACAACTAATGAGGTGCGTGTGTAATAAGCTGAAAGAGGCTTCACTCCTTCATCAAAAGCAACCGATCGGTTAGTAAGCTCCGAATCATTGCTTTCACCTGCTGCAGGTGTAATGACCAACACATCATTAATGTTGTCGCCATTGGGAGTAAGGATGTTTGGAATATTCAGTTTGATGGGTAATACTTTGATGTCGTGAAAATAAACAGTATCGCACCCTTGCGAATTATACACTGTTAATAAAACGGTGTAATCATCTATTTCTGTATAAGTATGTACGGGTGTTTCTAATTCGGAGCGTGGACTGTTATCACCAAATTCCCAGAAATGGCTGATCACTTCCACACTGTCGGCCGATAAGTTTTCAAAAGCTAATTTGACATACGGATTTTGTATATATGCGGTATCAGGGTCGGCAATGATTTCTATGACCGGGTTGGGATAAGCTCGAGTAAATATTGAATCAGTTGTTTTACAGCCATATTCGTCTTCTACCTCTATGAAATACCATAAATGCGCTTTCAGACCTATAGCCAAAGCTGGATCGTCAGGTGCGATATGTAAGGGAGAGATATCCCAGCTATAAGTATATGGCGCTGTTTGACCGCTTGCTTTGGCCCGTACCATAGCTGTTTCACCGTTTTCGTTATCGCCATTGCTACAAGTGAGCTGCAATTGTTCAAACTGAATACTGACAAGTGGATGATAATATACTGTAAATGGAGCACTCAAGCATGATTCACCAGTTAAAGTGTCGGTTACCATCACCTGATAATCAATAGAATCAGTAACGCTAACCCGGATAGAAGATGTCTGCTCTTCTCCCGGTATCCATGAATACAGATAATGATCGGCCGAATCAGTTACAAAGAGCTGAATGCTGTTACCGTAACAGACAGGTAACGGGATATCAGATTCTATGGCACAATCCAATTGGGCCAACAATAAATCATTATTGAAAACTAAAAAACTCAGGATGATCCCTGTAAAAATTAATGTGCGGCGCATTTTGTTCATAGTAATTGCCATCAGGCGACAAAAGTACGATTTATCATTTAGTTAAAACCTATCTCTATCTAACATCAAAAGGGTACAGTCGCGGATGATCTGTATATTTTTTTCGGTAGCAATCTTTTCAAAACTAAGATTTTCAGTTCCAGGGTTGAAGATAATCCGTGTAGGAGTAAGGTCTAACAGATTGGTGATCAGATCAGTTTGCCTGACAGGAGATAAATACATGCAAACAGTGTGTATGTCGTAAGCTTCCTGCCAGTTGTCATAAATCGGAACACCTGAAACCTCTCCTGTGCGAGACCCAATAGCTACGACCTCATGTCCATATGCAAGCAAACTACGGATAGCCATATTGGAAAACCTGTATTCTTTCTCACTTGCACCTAAAACCAACACCTTATATCGCATCCGGCTTTAATTATTTAGTTTCTAAGGTGTAAAGCAACCCCAAAATAAAATATAGACGAAATTGCTGCTTAATACACTTAGTCATCTTAATCTATCAACTATAGATAAAAATAAATCAGACGTATGTTGATGTAGTATGATAAGTTTCTCATGTACTTAATGCAAAAAATGCTGAGATATTGTATCAACCCAATAAATGTTTATGTGAGGGGATGAGAGGAGAATAAATGGCAGCACCGGGTAAAATTCTTTTCAAAAAACAACTAACTAAATTAATCCATTGTAATATAGATAGTTGTATTAAATTCCTTGAAAAAAACGACTTTTTGGAGAGCGATAAAAAGTATATACCGAATCGGAAAAGTTATTACTATCAATCTAAAGCAACAAGTTTTCAACTGTATTCCATTACGGAAGAATCACCGTTGTACGAAAGACTGGCAAAGAAGTACAAGGCCAAAAAAACGAATTGGGTAACGAAATTATTGAGCTTGAAAACTACTTTTCAAAGATAGATTTTCCGGCCGATCCTGTGCGGTTGAACCAATATTGAATTTAAAGATATACTCACAAGCTTTAATGGGATTATAAAAGAAGCTGAGAATGAGTAGTTTACAAACTAACCTCGTACCGTTCGTACTGGGTACGAATGGTACGAAAAGTGCGACTGAACACCTAAACATTTTACAGCAAAAACCGGACTTCGGAAAGTTCCCTACCTATTTGCTGAACCCCTTGCAAGATACGTTTGGTCTGACTTGCAGATGGTTTTTTTATCCCCTTGATGTATTGAGCCAAAAGACTTTGATTCATTCCTATACGTTCAGAAAGTGCCTTTACATTGATAATCCTGTAAAAGTCAAAAAAGCTTTCCAAATCATATTCAAAGTTTATTTCTTCAATGGTAAAGGTAAAGCCCAAGTCTTCAAAAGTAAGATTGACCATTTCTATAATCATTTGTTGAAGCTCTTCCCAGGAATCGCCACAGGTAATAAGGCTTCTGTTTTCCCATTGTCCTACTGCCGTATAACCCAAATCTTCTTTGATAACTTGAAGGTTGATTTTCGGTTTTTTAAGTGTTACATTCATATCTTTTACCTTTTATCGGTTTTAATTTCAGCAAGCTTTAGTATGGCTTGTAGAGTTCCTTATCAGTTCACTTGACTTCATAGGAACAAAAGTAATAATTTTATTACTTTTTAGATCTAACCTCAACAAAGATTTTCATGAGTAAATATCAGTATATTTTAGAAAAAGGCAGCAAAAAGTATCATTGCCCGGATTGTAAAAGTAAGACATTTGTAAGATACATAGACACGGAAACAGGCAACTATTTACCTGAACACTACGGACGTTGCGACCGTGAAAGTAAATATTCTTATCACCTCAACCCTTATTCTGATGGGTACGAAACAATGATTTCGAAGAAGGAAAACGCTAACCATTTAGTAAACTTTATGAGTTGGAAACCTCAACGAATACAGCCCACTGAACCAGTGTTTTTTGACTATGAAACATTCAAACAAACACTACAGCACTATGAAGATACTATGTTTATACATAACTTATTTACAAACGTTTTTTCCCTTTTGAAGTTGAGGATGTTACAAAAGTTATTCAGTTATACCGGTTGGGTACGGTTGCAGAAGGGTACAGAGCAGGAGCAATATCATTTCCTTTCATTGGTATAAAGGGTAATGTAAGAACTGTATTTCAGTTTCGAAAGTATATTATAAAGGGGAGTTGTGTATCAAATTGTGTGCACAAAGAAAAAACCACTTACCGAAAAAACACTGTAAGTGGCTGATTTTAAAGGTGGGAGCTACTGGATTCGAACCAGTGACCCCCTGCTTGTAAGGCAGGTGCTCTGAACCAGCTGAGCTAAGCTCCCTTTGTTTTGGGACTGCAAAGATACACCAAGATTTATTACATACAAGAAAAAATTAAAAAAATTCACCTGACGAAAATCAGGCTGTATCAATTTAAAAATGTGGATCATTCGGGTTGTATAGCAAGGTTTAAATGTAAACTCAGAAATAGTATCATACGTATAAACGCGATTAAAACTTATTCGTTTAAGTAAATTCTGCAAAAAAAATAATCCGCCTTCTTCAAACAAATTCATGTATAGACTAAATTGCATATACACGAATTTGTTGAAGAAAATAGTTGTATGTCAAATGATTGTATTACACATCGGATATAGTTTTATTGGACACGTATCAGCTTTCCTTTAAGATAATATTGTTTTGCCCGACCGTTGAGCATGACTGTATAATGATATACTGCACTGCCGGTTAAGCTGTTACTGTCAATTATTAGTTGATATGTGCCCGAACTTGCTTCTGTAGTTTTGCCATACACCATCCTTCCTAACTCATCGAACACTAATAAGCTAAGTGTCCCTTCTTCAGGCAATTGAACCTGAACCGTTGTATGTTCAGTAAATGGATTAGGAAATGCAAAGGCAAGCAGATCAGCATTAGCGGCTTTTCGCAGGGCTAAAGTTTTTAATGTGAGGTGCGACAGTTCTATCGCTTCAGGAGAAGCAAAAGAAGTATTGTCCGAATTGACAGACAACACTATTCCATCATCCGGCAACTGGTGTATCACAGCTTCAATATGTGCGATAGGAATATCATGTGCCAGATAAAAAGGCTCATATTCAAGCCAGCCCATAGTGATCATGTGTGTTTCTGCATTATGATAATATATTGGAGCTCCATATATGGCTTTGACCTCTATTTGCTGTGGATCGTAATTGAAACTGATGTTGCAAGCCGACAATTTAGCTGCTTCTGAAAGGAATAGCGGGAGTAGTATTGTGTCCGCTTCATAGACTGTTTTTTCAGCATAAACACCTGGTTTTCTATGACTTTGTTTGTTATGCTGTGGAGCAAAAGAAGCATTTACATCTCCCACCGGGCTGAAATAAATATTGAATACATTTGTTCCTGCTTGTAGTTCAGGCAATACTGCTTCATAATAAATCTCATTTAATGGAGTGGTTGGCTGATAATTTCCTGCAGCTTCAAATTGAATATCAGGTGCGGCAGGATAGCGCAGACTGTGATGGTCTTCTACTAAAGATCCTGCTATATGGAAGTTGTGCTTATTACCGGCAAATGGGTCAGAACCCGGCATTCCAATAATACGGTTCATCAGGCTCAACGCATCGGATGCATTGATTGAACCATTACCGTTGACATCAGCTACCTGGAAGGCAAAATCCGATAAACTCGTTCCATCTACACCAAGTAGCCAGGGGAATGAGTTCACAAGAGGGCTCATCACTGACATATGATTGATCAACAGTGCGTCAACAGAAGTAGCTCCACCCCAGTTATTCCATAACCAGCTAAGGGAGAGATTGTTATATTGATTAGACTCCCAAATACGTAAAGTGTAGTTACGGCCGGATTCTAAATTGACAAACGAAAAGTATGACTCCAATTGTAAGGCCTGATTGGATGAAACGATCTGGCGTGGACGTACAGCCATTCCATTTTCAAACAGTTGAACATAAAATACGGTCTGTGGCGTAGGTGACTGTATGCTGGTCTCGGCTGCATTAAATATCTTAAGCTGCCCGCTGAGAGAGCTTTTGTCGTCTTCTTCACCTAAGTTGAGCACTATTACTTCATTCAATCCACCCGTTGGATTGCTGGTAAAAGTATAGTCCCATATCCCATTTTCGGAGGTGTGAACCTTTATAGTATTGCCGTTCAGCAAGCTTCTTTCTTCAATTCGCCTGACTCCCGCCTGATTCATATTGGGTACAATTCCTCCCCATGCTCCAATCTGGCCGGCAACCTCATTACGATAAAAAGCCGGATAGGTAGTGTTGGCTGCAAAATCTATATCTGTTACCTCAATGCTTGTTCCATACAATGGTCGTCCTGAACCTGTTATATTATTATATATCAATGCGAAGTTCTTTGGTGTGGCAGAGGAAGTAGCCCGTATGGCAGTACCTGCTTCGGGAGTATTGGTCTCGCCAAAATTGAGAACAGTAATATCGCCGGTTGTCAGGTAAGTAGCAGCTGTAGTGCCATTATTTCCATCATTTAGACGGATACGCATTTGAATGGTATTTCCCGGAGTGAAACGGATATTGCCAGTAGGCTCAATCATAAACCATCCCGTATATTCTCCTGATGCATTAGTAGAAAACACACCATATTGTCCTTCATTTACAAAGCCTGGATTAGTAGTCCTGAAAAAGATGTTTCCGTTCACATAAATAGGATTACCTGCACCTGCAGCTGAAGGCGTGTCAGTATTGCTTACAGCTTGATTGGTATATCTATAGATGGCATTTGGTATCAGGTTACTTAGTTTGACACGGAACGCAAAAGGTAGGCGGGTATTGTTAGTTCCGTTAACACCTTGAATGAACTGTGGCAGGATAAGGTCTGTAAGCATCGCATCACCGAGTGTAGCAGCAAAAGCTTGAGGTACCGTTCCATCAGTCTTATATCTGATCCTATCGCCCGAGCCGTTGAATGGAAATATCTGGAAGTAATATGTGGTAGCTTGTTGCAGACCAGTAAAAGCAACAGTTTGTATTCCGGCAGTTGCCAGCTTGACTGATTGACTTTCGGTCTCAATCTGCCCATCTATGGGAGCTTGAATATCATTAAAACCAATCGAACTGGCCTTGACCACATAACCCTCTGCCGCAGGAATTGCATCCGTCCAGCTAACTGTTAATTTTGTTTTGGAGTTTACGTCTGCTGTGAAATTTGTCGGATAGGCTTCGGGTGTATAAATAGCTTCAATCACATTACCGCTCAATGTCAGTGTTTTCTGTTCGGTGCCCGGCGAAGTGATGAGGATATTCTCGTTGTAGTCGCCTACCGCTAATCCGGCCTTCATGCGGACAAATAGCTGAGTTGGTGTGAGCGTGCCTCCTTGCTGAGGAAGGTTAAGTCCGGGCTCGGCAATGAAAGCAGCTCCGTCTGTCAGCGATATTTCAAAAGCTACAGGCTCGGCGATATTAACCTGATCTTCCAATGCACGTCCGGAAATGGTGAACGATTGCGTGAGCGAAGGCCCTTCGTCAAAGACATACTGAAATCCGGTCAGCTGATGCGGTTCAAGTGTTAACTCAGGTTCCTGATCAGTTTCAATGACTAATATATTGGTCAGACCACCCCTTGGATTCACTGTATTAGTCTGATCCCATAATCCTGTAGGGTTAGTCAATACCGAGATGGCCTCTCCCGATTCCCGGCTTCGTTCTTCAATACGTATTACCCCGGTAGGATTATCGTTAGGCACTATAGTACCCCATGCTCCAGCTATCCCGTTCACTTCATTTCTGTAGAAAGCGGCATAGCTGTTTATAGCAGCAAAGTCAATCCCACTTACTTCAATATGCGTACCGGCTAAAGGCCTGTTGTCAGCTCCATAAAGCATGACAAAATTACCCGACATGAATTTGGAGGTGCCTCTTATTCCGGTTCCTGATTCAGGCCCTGCTTCTGTTCCAAAGCCTATCATCTGAACTCCTTCCGATGTAAAGTACCAAACCGGATTATTTCCGTCTTGACCATCGTTCAGCCGAATTCGCATATAGACTGTATTTCCCGGTGCAAAACGAGCATTCGTCGTAGGCTCAATCATAAACCATCCGGCAAATTCACCATTGTTATCGGTAGTAAACAGCCCGTGCTGGTCAGGATTAGAGAAGGAAGTGCTGCTTGATCTGTTGAATGAGCCATCGGCCTGAACAAAGATAGGAACTCCGGCACCGGCAACAGTTGGCCCGTCATTATCGCTTACAACCTGATTGATGTATTTATAGGTGGCATCAGGATTTAATCCATTGAAAGCCATTCGGAAGGCATAAGTCAGCCTGTTGTTGTTTGCTCCGAAATAGAGTGGTAATATCTCAGTTGTCATAGAAGGCCCGGTCAGGGTAGTAGCCGATGCCTGAGGCACTTGACCATCGGTTTTGTAGGTAATATGTTCTCCGTTCCCGTTATAGGGATATATTTTGAAGAAATACTCCGTCAGTTGCTCTAATTCAGTAAAGGTACATGTTTCTGTTCCGGCGGGTAGGTTACGTACCATATCGGAATTGATTTCTTCTATTCCGTTCACTGGAGGTGTTATAGCTTCAAATCCATCTTTGCTGGCTTTGATCAGATAAGCTTCTGCCTCTGGTTGAGCGTCAGTCCACTCCGTTCGTATCTTATCGAATGCTTCTGCAATAGCAGTAAACAGGGTTACATGCGCCTGCGGCGGATTGATACCTTCAATCACATTACCGCTCAATGTCAGTATTTTCTGTTCGGTGCCCGGCAAAGTGATGAGGATATTCTCGTTGTAGTCGCCTACCGCTAATCCGGCCTTCATGCGGACGAAAACCTGAGTTGGTGTGAGCGTGCCTCCTTGCTGAGGAAGGTTAAGTCCGGGCTCGGCAATGAAAGCAGCTCCGTCTGTCAGCGATATTTCAAAAGCTATAGGCTCGGCGATATTAACCTGATCTTCCAATGCACGTCCGGAAATGGTGAACGATTGCGTGAGCGAAGGCCCTTCGTCAAAGACATACTGAAATCCGGTCAGCTGATCCGGTTCAAGTGTTAACTCAGGTTCCTGATCAGTTTCAATGACTAATATATTGGTCAGACCACCCCTTGGATTCACTGTATTAGTCTGATCCCATAATCCTGTAGGGTTAGTCAATACCGAGATGGCCTCTCCCGATTCCCGGCTTCGTTCTTCAATACGTATTACCCCGGTAGGATTATCGTTAGGCACTATAGTACCCCATGCTCCAGCTATCCCGTTCACTTCATTTCTGTAGAAAGCGGCATAGCTGTTTATAGCAGCAAAGTCAATCCCACTTACTTCAATATGCGTACCGGCTAAAGGCCTGTTGTCAGCTCCATAAAGCATGACAAAATTACCCGACATGAATTTGGAGGTGCCTCTTATTCCGGTTCCTGATTCAGGCCCTGCTTCTGTTCCAAAGCCTATCATCTGAACTCCTTCCGATGTAAAGTACCAAACCGGATTATTTCCGTCTTGACCATCGTTCAGCCGAATTCGCATATAGACTGTATTTCCCGGTGCAAAACGAGCATTCGTCGTAGGCTCAATCATAAACCATCCGGCAAATTCACCATTGTTATCGGTAGTAAACAGCCCGTGCTGGTCAGGATTAGAGAAGGAAGTGCTGCTTGATCTGTTGAATGAGCCATCGGCCTGAACAAAGATAGGAACTCCGGCACCGGCAACAGTTGGCCCGTCATTATCGCTTACAACCTGATTGATGTATTTATAGGTGGCATCAGGATTTAATCCATTGAAAGCCATTCGGAAGGCATAAGTCAGCCTGTTGTTGTTTGCTCCGAAATAGAGTGGTAATATCTCAGTTGTCATAGAAGGCCCGGTCAGGGTAGTAGCCGATGCCTGAGGCACTTGACCATCGGTTTTGTAGGTAATATGTTCTCCGTTCCCGTTATAGGGATATATTTTGAAGAAATACTCCGTCAGTTGCTCTAATTCAGTAAAGGTACATGTTTCTGTTCCGGCGGGTAGGTTACGTACCATATCGGCATTGATTTCTTCTATTCCGTCCACAGGAGGTGTTATAGCTTCAAATCCGTCTTTGCTGGCTTTGATCAGATAAGCTTCTGCCTCTGGTTGAGCGTCAGTCCACTCCGTTCGTATCTTATCGAATGCTTCTGCAATAGCAGTAAACTGGGTTACATGCGCCTGAGGCGGATTGATACCTTCAATCACATTACCGCTCAATGTCAGTGTTTTCTGTTCGGTGCCCGGCGAAGTGATGAGGATATTCTCGTTGTAGTCGCCTGCCGCTAATCCGGCCTTCATGCGGACGTAAAGCTGTGTTGGAGCTATGGTACCGTTTATCGGGTTCAGTGTGATAGGTGAAGTGGCATTGAAATTGGGTTCATCGGTTTCTGAAATCTCGAATGAGTTACTTCCGGTAATAGTAATATCGGTATTTAGATTTGCTCCTGAGACACTAAATGATTGTACATCTGAAGGACCCTGTCCGGTAATATATTCAAAGCCATCTAATTGTGTAGGATTCATCGTAATTAGCGGTGTCTGCCGGATATTAATGACAAGCACATTTGCTTTGCCACCATCGGGATTGACAGTGTTTTGATCATCCCACATCCCATCAATTGATGTCTCGGATGAAACAATGTTTCCTGTTATCAGGCTTCTTTCCTGCATGAGTTTTACCCCATTGGGATTTAGGTTAGGTATTATACCACCCCATGCTCCGTTATTTCCGGCAACCAGATCTTTATAAAATACTGCCCATGTATTATCGGATTGAAAATCAATACCGGTAGATTCAATGCTCGTACCATAGAGCGGTCGCCCATTGCCAGCCATATTATCAAACAGCATGGCTAAATTATTAGGGCTGAAGTCGGTTAAGCCTACTATTCCTGTTCCTAAGGTGTTGGCAGCATCGGTACCAAAATTGATTACTTGTACTGTATTGTGCGTAGTCAGTCGTGTTTGAATATTGTTTCCACCATCACCACCATTCAGTCTGATACGCATAAATATTTCCTTGCCGGCAGCAAATCTGGCGTTATTGGTTGGTTCTACCAAAAACCATCCGGTAAAACTACCATTTTGATCAGTAGTGAACTCTCCGTAGCTTCCGGGTACATTAAATGAGGGATTGGCTGTCTGGCGTGTGATAGTACCATCAGCATTTGCATAAATTACGTTTCCAGCTCCGTTTGTTGTAGGAGCATCAGTCTCATCAACTACCTGATTGGTGTATTTATACACTGAATTCGGTAGCAGATTGGATAGTTGAACTCTAAACGCATAAGGTACTCTGTTTCCGTTAGCTCCGTTGGCTATAAATTGTGGCAAAAGAATTTCCGTTAGTGCTGGTACGCTGCTGATCGTGATGGGTTCACTTTCTGCGGGAGTTAATGTGCCCGACTGCGCAAGTAGTTGATACGTGCCTGGCTCACTGAAAATAATATCATCAAAATTAGCGATTCCTGCTACGGCAGATTTGGTTAGGGTGCCAGTCAGATTGTCGTCTCCTTGTGATACAGACAGAGTGATATCACCGTTATAGTTGTTGTCAACGGTTTCATCATCTCTTTTTGCTTCTACTGTGAATCCGGCTATGACTGCAGCTGTCTCACCCTGGTCTGGAAAACCGGAAAACACTAAATGTGTTGCTGGTATATCCACATTTTGAAAGATATGAATATCATCTACACGCCAACGGGTTGGCGCCCCATTAGAATAGTATTTGAACGCAAAATGAACGCTCTGACCATTGATAGCCGAAATATCTATGTTACCTGAAGGCGCTGAAAGTTCATTATCAGTTACAGCCGGTTTGTCGAAAGCAAGCTCCTTCCAATCGGCTTGCTGTACATTGCCTATGCCCTGATAATTTGTTGAATAAAATAGCTTCAGATAATTTTCTGCATCATAGGTGCCAAATTGTGCATAACTGATAAAAGTAAGTACCTCATTGGAATAATTATCTAAATTGATACCCGGCAATACGAGCCAGTGTTCTTCAGGGAAATCGCCTTGATGTGCATTTGCGGCAGCCGATTGCTGATAATGATACCATGGCTTGGTTCCACTTACGGTATAAGTATATACGCCACTCAGGTCGTTGTCAAAAGTCTCGTTATAGGGTAGGGTAGTGGTCAATGGGTCTTTTACTGAATACGATTGTTCGCCACTGTAGGCTGTAGCCCCATCATTGTCGATAGCCTGAATACGGTAATATACAGTAGTGCCGTTTGGTTGAGCCGGAATATCGGTTAGCGTTCCGTATGTATCGCCTGTTATGGCTTGCATCTGTATAGTATTTGGGTACACACTGCTTTGAGTTCCCCAATCCAGCTGAGCCGAAGCGATAGTACCATCGGTATCGGTAATACTGGCTTGAATTTGTACGCTGGTGGTTGAAGTGATATCCTTTGCTGGGATCTGAACGATATTGGCAATGACGGGCGGGATATTGCCACCACCAACGAAATCAGTCAGGATAATATCATCTATATTGAGCCTTCGATTCGTTGTACCGGTTTCAGTGGCACGTTTGATGCGGATTCTGACATTGCCGGCTATATTCAGTGTTTCTTCAAACTGTTGCACCTCATCCGTAGCAGGTGAGATGAATGTATTACCAGCTTGAATCCATGAGCTGCCCCCATCGGTACTGTATTCTACCTTCCAGTCCACCTGATTTTCTGAACTATATCTGCGATAAAGAAAACTTAGCGTGCCTAATCCACTTTCTTTATCTTCCAACATGCTTATTGATGAAGTACCATACCCACGCAGACGGGCTGATCGAACTCCGTTTTTAAAATCATTGGTGTCTGTACCTATCAGTGCATTGGTCATGTCCCAGTCTAAACCGCTTAGCTTGACTGTACCGGTGGCATAACCAGTCTTGGTCTCTCCGACACCTTCAAAATCAACTATGTATTGGCTGAAGGTTTGACGGCTTATTAAACTAATCAGGATCAATAATCCTGTAAAAAGTACTTGTTTTATTTTCATGGCTTTCATTTATTTTTTTCAGATGGTTATTGTGAGATCTTATTATCAGACTTGTAGCTGTTTGGCATTAGCAATTTGAAATCCACGTTGCTGATTAAAATGTGTATCGCTTTAGTGGATGAATCATAGGTGTCAGTCAAACTGAATTTTGGATTTACTGAAAAACGAATTCAGCCTGACAAAGATAAAAAATTAGCATCAAAAATCATAGAGCTTTCTTCGCATTAGCTAACAGCTTATGAATGAGTTGAACCGGTAAGTAAGTGAAAAAGTGATCAACTGTTTATCGGCTATGTTTTTTCCTTGTTTTACCTATGATAATAATCGTCTAACTACTGCTAATCTATTAATTATCAATGATATATATTTGATGATATACTCTCCTAAACCTCTGAATGACAATTCTGATTTAGTGCTTGAGCTAAAGATTTATTTCTTGCACACTGATCGGATGGTTTGTGCAGGATACTCTAACAAAAAATATCAGACTTATTGCTTACTGATTTGTTCAAAGAATTTTGATAAGAATTTTGTATTGGTTTTGGTTTCAAATCGTCGAAAATATGTTTGTATCGCTTTTTTTTCGCTTTTTTTTCAAAAAAACTTTATGAGCAAACATATTGAATATCAGTGTTTTATAGACGGAGCATAAATTTTTTTAAAAAAAAGTTGAATTTAGGTGGTTAGATTTAGGGGTCTTTTGGTATTAATGAGTAGATGGCCCATTTTTGCTTAAGTTAAAACTTGCAAAAACGTAAGTGAAAAACTTGACAGTATCTGCTTGACCAAAACGAGCCGTTTTAGAAGCGACAGTTGCTTGCCTAAACATGGAAGTTCAATGCTGACGTTCGGAACTCCTTATCTTAAACTGTCGTTTCGGGGTGTGAGGGTGATCAAGTTTAGCAGGTTTATCCTGTTCCCTCACACCCTTTCCTCTTAAAAGGAGGTATGGAAATAGTTTATTCAGTTGAAAAAAAATTGTTGGCTAAACCGCTGAATCAGTTGATACCAGGTTTTTTATGGACTTGATCAATCTATACTGAGGGATATACCAGATCATCACATTGATACCTCAAGATCAAAAAAGAAATATAGATTTCACAAATAAGCTTTCCCTATTTCGGGTTGGAAAAGCAACAAGTTGGAGTTAAATTCAAGGGTATGCGATTTGATCAGTTTGTGAGGTTCGGTAGCTACTACAAAGCGAATGCGATAAGTAGGTATTTGTTTGTTCGTCATTCCGACTAAAAGCTCCCGTTTTTTAAACAAGAAGCGTATCTCTTTCGTATCAGTATTGTTATGTGTCTCTATATCAATTGTATCCAACTCTTCAGCTTTCACTCGCAAGCTTTCTTTTTTTTTGCCGATGAATTCAAAAAATAGTGTAGGCGGCTGAGGCATAAGTTGAGAATAGCGGAGACAAAGCTCGATAAGGGCAGTTTCATCTTTTGGATTATGCTCAATGACTGTTAGTTTATGCCCGGATGAAAACTGCTCGGAAACAGCATAGCTCCTTGGCAGTTTGATATACCATCTTCGTATGATCACAGCTATCACAACCAATATGGTTATGACGATTAGGATAATATTTTCCTGATTCATATTTTTTTATGCAAAGATACGGCAGGCAGCCGAAATCCGTAAAGGATTGCTTTCATAGGGCAGTTGGCAAATGCGATACTCATTGCGTACGATCAACCTGGCCCTTTTATTTTGGAAAAAGAGTATTAATCGGTGAGTTACAAGTATTTAATTGCTTCTAAATATTTTTCACGTATAAATATCAGTTTTCCCTGGCAGCTTTGTTCGTCGTATATACGTACAAAATCCATCACGCCTTGTGGGCTATACATGGTCGTCAGTGCGGCATCATAATTTTTGTCTTCTACATTATGCTTGATACTTATAGTCATTTTCTCAAAATCATCCCATCTCAGTTCTTCGGGAATATTCAAATAGAACATGCCTTTCCAGTTCGCATCGTTGTATATTCCATCGGTATTAAGGTTGATTTGAAAGTACTTGGTAAGCTTGATGATAGAAGTAAATGAGGGTACTTTTTTTGAGCGTTGGAACTTGATTCCTTTTTGTTCGAAGGCTTGGATGAGTTCGCCCACTTGTTCGTAGGCTATATATTTGATACGTACAACTTTGGTAGTAACGTTGAAGAGCTCAATAGTGCCGGGAGTGCCATCAAAATAGTGTGGATATTCATTTTTTACTTTCTGCACAGCCCTGATGATGCTGTCATCGCTGAAATCGCCATCAGTTACCAGAAAGAGTGACCGTGGATCGGTACGATCAGGTACGGTAGTACCGTGATAGCCCGGGAAAGGGAATAATGATTCCATCACAAGTGTGTTGCTTCTGATATCATTCTCAACGGTAGCGATTTTCTCTTTTTTGGTAATGGTTCCGATTGATGTCAGTAAACTGGGTTCCATAGTTGAAAATATTATTGTTTTTGCGAATATATAGAATTATTTATTTGTTCGGCACATCATTTTTTCTGGAAAATGCAAAATAATTCTTTGCCTGCTCTGGGTTTGCTTGAATTATAGGCTGTTTCAAAGGTGTTGAGCCAAAAATTCTTTGAGAAAAGCTCTTCATATTCTTTTTTATTCCCGCCAAAAGGTGGACCTTCAAAATCAAATTCCCGGTTAAAGAGCAGTCCTATCAATTTTCCATTCGGTTTGAGTAGTGAGGCAGCCTTGTCAACATAGTCGGCTCTGTTTTTGAGTGGCATACCGGAGAAAAAGCTATGTTCGACAAGTATATCATAGCTTCCTTGATGCTGATAAAAATCTTCAACCAGGAAACGTTCTGAAGGAAAGCTTGGATGCCGTACACAAAATTGCAGTTTCATTTCTTCTACAAAATCCAATGCAAATACATGAGTATGTCCTTTGTAATGTAAATAGGCAGCTTCCCAACCTAAGCCAGCGCCAGGAACTAAAATCTGTGCTTCAGTATGGGTAAACTGGTCGAAATAAAACTGTATGGGTGGACTTATATAACCTAAGTCCCAGCGAATCTTTTCCCTTAGATATTGCTCGCGCCAATAGACAGGATTTAAAAGCTTGTCATCAGACATTATCCTCCGGCTAACTTAGCTTTAAAACCTTCTTTCTTGAGTTCCGCATTGGGACACCCTAAAAATTTCGTTTAATAATTTCGTATAGTTTTTTCTGTTGTCGATCCATTCCTAATAGTTTAGTTTTGATCTTACCCGAATCCGGTAGCTGATATGTGAGC